>Ga0265797_10004443_pt1 | contig 21405 bp, 22 predicted proteins | sample P2T30metagenome_FD_192433 | JGI IMG/M metagenome (GOLD analysis project Ga0265797, IMG submission 192433) | Plant litter microbial communities from East Loma Ridge, Irvine, California - P2 T30 | ecosystem: Environmental > Terrestrial > Plant litter > Unclassified | place: USA: California...
CTTGAGTAAGTTACTGTCTTTGCGGCGCGGTCTGAGTGTGTATGTTTGTTGTACCAGTGACTGCGAGACAGATGCCAAGGGCTTTCTTATCATGAGGCTGTGTCTAGTGAAGGACAGCAAGTTGAGCGATTTTGATACTTAGCGTGCGCGATTTATGCAACCTTGGGGACATGAACCAACCTGATGCACGTCACGGTTTGATGTGTCAAAAATCAAGAGGTAAGATCGCACCGCCAAAATAGTTCTCCTTGGACTCGGAGACATATCAACCGCATACCCAAAATTCTCGCAAAGTCTAGACACATAGACAAACCCTCGAGGACCAAACCATGGGCTGGTCGCGCTATATACCGAAGCGCATCCGCCGCGACTTCATATTCTTGCATTGTTAAAGTTATCACCACCATGGATGTTACGTTACGGTCTAACATGAATTACAGACTGCTACATCATCGGTTGCTCGCTTGTAGCATTCGTCATTTTGGCATGTTTCGGCAACTTGAAGGTGATCGATGCCTTCTTCTTTGCTAGCAGCGGTTGTACCGAGTCTGGCCTCAACCCTGTTGATATGAAGGATTTGTACCTCGCGCAACAGATCGTTCTTTACATTTTCCCGATCATGACCAACGTTTGCTCTGTAAACATCGCGGTGGTCGTCATCCGTATACGATACTTCAGGAAGCGCCTCCGCAAGTTTGGTTCGTTATCTGGTGTTATCTATGGCCTTGAATTTGTTCACATGCTGACTTCTGTGAAGCACCACACATCTTGAGCGGGAGACGTATGGCTCCAGAGCCACGACCAGTGGATAGCGGAAACGATGTCGAGCTACGAAGGATGCCCTTAGAAAGCTTGAAAGATGACAGGCTGGAAAGATCTACGAGTCCGACCGAGCAAACCCGAGTCGTTGATCCGAGAGACTCGACGACGGACAAGCAAAACAGGCCTGGACATATTGTGTGGGCTGCTGACGCAGGTCACGGGCAAAGCTTGAGAATCCCTCCACCTTTGGCACAGGAGAAAGGTATGACTTCCGCAGCACGACATGAGCGTCGCAAGCTGATCATCATAACACAGGTGCAAAGCCTTACCTTGTCCAAGCTGGAGACGGCGACACAGCTATCGATCATGACGAAGACGCAATCACGATCTCACCAAGAGTCACGCACAGCGAACAAGCCGACGGGAAGCCCTTACAAAAGTGGAGTTCCTTCTCCGTCAGAGCAAGAGAGGCATTACAGAAGGGTATATCCTCAGCATCGCGCACCGACCTTACTATGGAAAACTATCCTCAAATGTCAAAGTCGGTCACTACTGGAAGAAACTCGAATTTCAGCGGCATGACTGCGCAAGATCGTGCAGAGCTTGGTGGCATCGAATATCGCAGTCTGGTTCTGTTGCTGACGATCATCGTCGGACTTTATGCTGGCCTGCACGTGCTTGGTTACATCACTCTGGTGCCTTGGATTCTCCATGCAGCGCCGAAGTATCGAGACTACCTTGCTGAACAGGCTCAGGGCCAAGTCTGGTGGGCGTTCTATTCGGTCGAAACCATGGTCAGCAATTGCGGTCTCTCTCTTACTCCGGACAGTATGATAAGCTTCAGAGACGCAACATGGCCGATGGTGCTCATGACATTTCTGGCGTTTTCTGGCAACACTTGTCATCCCATCATTCTCCGCTTCATCATCTGGGCGTTGCACAAGATCCTTCCGCGACGGAATTCATTGCAAGAATCGCTACGGTTTCTACTTGACCACCCACGGCGATGCTATACTCTTCTCTTTCCCGCCAAGACTACCTGGATCCTTCTCCTCATTCTATTCGCTTTGAACTTTGTGGATGTGCTCCTGATCATAGTGATGGACCTCGACAACCCAGAAGTGAACACCCTGCCCATGGCCGCTCGCATACTGGCAGCAACCTTTCAAGCTGCGAGCTCCCGCCACACAGGGACATCGACTTTCAATCTAGCCAAGGTCAATCCGGGCGTACAATTCAGCCTCCTCACCATGATGTATATCTCCGTATTCCCCATCGCAATGAGCGTTCGCGGGACCAACACGTACGAAGACACTGCTCTCGGAAAGTACGCCACCAATTCCGACCCGGAAGACACCCAGTCGACATCTTCGTACCTGATGCAACACATCCGCAACCAGCTGAGCTTCGACCTGTGGTATGTCTTCCTCGGGACGTTCTGCATATGCGCCGCCGAGGCCGATAAGATCATGGACCGGGAGAACGCCGCATTCACTGTTTTCGCAATCATGTTTGAGTGCGTGAGTGCATACGGGAACGTTGGGCTCAGCTTAGGCACGAGCTCAACGCTGACCAGTCTTTCTGGCGAGTTCTCAAGGTTCAGCAAGACGGTCATTGTCGCGGTCATGTGGCGCGGTAGACATCGAGGATTGCCGTACGCTCTGGACCATGCCGTTATGTTGCCGGAAGAGAACTTCCTTGGAGACGAAGATGATGAAGTCCGCGAAGGTTCGAAAGATTCGAGATGATTGGATAGCAGTCTTCATGATCACATACCCTCAGTAGATATTAGAGAAGACACTTTACAGCTGCATCTGTACTAGTTGTATGTGATTACTGTCACAGGCTAACGCGAAGCACAGGTTAGAATAGCCTTCCACGTTATTAGTGATACCTACCATCTGCTGGAGCGCACATGTCGAGTGTCCCGCCGTGTTTCTGTTGTGAATACGAGCTTATACGAGGTTCTTTGCTGTGGACTTTAGGTTTGAGGTGTCACAGGAGGGAGACAGATCAGCATATTCATCAAGGCACGAAACCGTGTTTTTTCTGAACAATGAGATAACACCAGTGTAACAAGACCTATCACTCCTTTACTGCACCCAAGGTTCATTATCAGTGGGCAACCTGAGGCAAGGAGAAAGCACGCGTGCGTCGCGTGGTGTCATAGGGCAAGCGGAGCCCGGCAGCCGGGGAGATCCACTTCTCTTTACCGGACACGACTCGTACAACGTGCGCCTCCACACCTTCCATCACGGCACAATACACATATCGAAACAAGCACAGACGACCTCTGTCAATATTCCATTCCCCTTGGTTGAGTCCATTGGAATCACACATACGGCTCTGAGGCAGTGTTCGCCGCTATTGCATTAAATCGCGCAGACTGCAGGCCCTCAGCGATATCAGTCTGACAGTGACCTTGAACACCAGCTCCAAGCGGACAGATAGGGACTCAGCCTCTGCCGCATCCTCCTGTCTCAGCAATGGCAAACCAGGCGACTAAGTTGAAGTCGAGAACAGGATGCCTCACATGTGTGGCGCGGAAGAAGAAGTGCGACGAGAAATGGCCACGCTGCGGCCACTGCGAGCGACTAGGCCTCTCGTGCAAGAGCCGCTCAACGCAGGTGCCTGTCAAATTGACAAACATTCGAGAGAAGAGTGTCTCGCCGAGAGCTCCAGTATCCCCTGGGTATCCCTCGTTCTCAAGCAACGAGGAAAAACGCATCACTGTTGCGAGCTCTCAGATTCTTGCGGCATTCGTATCCCGTGTGGCTGATCCGGGTTTCCACGAGCTTCCGCTCATTGGTAGACTCTGCGTACAGAGTCGTCTGGCCAGAGAAGCTGTGATGGCCTTCTCGGTCGCATTCTATCCGGATCCGTCTGATTTCCACTACAAAATGGCACTGAGAAGTTATCAGAGCTGTATCGCTGGTATACAAGGCCTACAGGCCCATGACAGTCGTAATTTTAAAGAGTCCACCACACTACTCACTGCCGTCTGTTTCCTGGGTCTACTCGAGGTAAGATGTTTCGCTTCCGATCCCGGCGGGCAGATACTGAATACGCACAGGGTCTTAATTTTGGTAGTTCGACCAGCGCGGTGGCGCATTTCGATATGTGCAGAAAGCTTATCGTGCACCAAGTCCTCCAGACCGCAACTTCAACGGATATTGGAATGATGAATATCCTGCGGGTCTTTGCAGAATGTGTCTTGTACAACGTAGCAAGCCTCACGCCTTTTTGCACGAGCTTGGGCCCAACATTGGACGACTGGGGCGATGCCTTCGAGTGCCTATTTCCTGGCGATGGCATTTCCACCTCACCGTTCCTAGGAGGCCTCCAAGTGATATATCGTGTCCAGATTCGGATACACATGCTACTTCGCGGTAACAAGCGCACGCCAGATGACTACTCCATCGACCAGTCTCGCAAGGAAGCAATCCGGGAATGCTCAGAACAGCTCGACAAGGCTGAGCGACAACTCTCCTCTCTGTCACCGTTCCGTGCCGGGGATGATGAAGCAGTCACGCTGTACAAGGCGAAACATAGCACTGCCATTTTCGCCGCTCGGCTACACCTACACAAGGTTGCGTTTCCGGGAGCGACAAGCCTGGATCATCGTATACAGCACTATGTCAGCAAAGCTCTCGCCATTCTGAGGGTCCAGGATTTCAGGGAGCCCGGCAATCCAGCAATGAGATGGCCGTTTACCGTACTGGCTTGCGCGAGCGCAAGTGTTGAGGATTTTGAGCTAGTAGAAAAACGGATGAAAGAACTAGAAGGAGTCTTATACGGAGCCAACAGTCGAAAGTTGGAGACAGCTTACACAACGCTTCGTCGTCATCGAGCGGGCTGCGCTGGCATTCCACTGGGGTCCCAGGCGCAAGGGGTGTGCATTCAGCCAATTGACTTCCTTCTCATGCCGCAACTTCTCGACGAGTCCCAGGGCTGAACAAGCGCATCCGCCTTGCTCATTGGACCGAGGTGTCGGATCGCATGCAACGTCAATCACGGGACGAAGCAATTTAATGTGATTCTCCAGGACACAAGAACCCCTCATGTAAGGCGCCTTGGCGGTAGCTAGGATGTCAAGCTCACGAAACGCATATGTTAAAGTCACTACACGGATCCACTTCAGACCTGTCTTGTGAAACGCTTTCTTCATGCGTAAAGTACATCTTGCAGGCGTTCAGGAGGTTTGTGTACCAGGGGCTCATTGAGTGTCCTGAATACTGTACAGGACTAGACTGACTCGATCACATTATGTCCCAGCCTTCTTCGATAGGCGCGAGCTTACGATATTAATCAAAACAACGATGAACAAACTCCAGAATCCAAGTTTCCAACGAGGGCAGAACTTCGGCTGGTTGAACGCACGCCCCGGAACACGGCCAGGAAGCGGACCCGCAAACACTGCTGCACAGCGGATCGACATGTGATTGGCCGAACCGTCACAGGCATCCCACGCACTCCTTGCGGTCAGAAGAGGAGGATATCTCAAAGGACGATCGAAATGTTCGTCGCCGGCTTCTTTCTTATTTATGCCTTTCGACCCTCGCGTCAGCTAGTTACACCTTGTTTTCGGAAGTGCTACCGAGGTTCCTGATCGCGCGCCACCTCGTCCTTGGCACGCAGCATGGGAAACCATTACGACCCTCACGCAATGCCGGCAGAGGAGTACAGCAACTCGATGTTTTGTCTTGGCCCAATATCTCCACCGAAACGTGCATATGAGCACGAGATGAACAGTACGCCAAACACTACCTTTGAACGATGGGATGCAACCCCCGCCTCGACATACCAGATGCCATCGCCCTGCCTGACGACTACAACGAGCACATCTGGAGAGAACATGATGTTAGAGAACGAGTTAATGCCGGATGTGAAGGTTAGTCAGACTCTTCGACTAGCCAACTGGGAAACTATCTCATTAATTACTTATCGATAGAGCACGAGTATGAAAAAGAAAGAATCTATCTCCAGCGCATGCAATAGATGTCGTACGCGAAAGACCAAATGCTCTATCCTTGTTGCTCCCCACAGTTCTTCTCTTGATCCACACCAACCCAGCAAAGCGCCTGTGTGTAGGTTTTGCCACGAGCGCGGTCTGACCTGTGAGTGGGATCTTCTTGCTGGCGTCACGACAAACGAGGACCTCAGGCATAAGGTCCGAGAGACAACGCGACAGCTGGACGATATGTCAGTTTTGGTCAATGCAATGCAATTTGGGTCCGATCAGATGTCAAGCTTGCTTCTGGCCAAACTCCGGGTCGGCGTGCCAGTCTCCAATCTCGCCCAGTCTGTACGCACTGGAACTGCTGATCAGTATAGAATACAGCTATATCACAAGAGCGAGTATCACTGAGCTATCTGTATCATTATCAAAAGAAATTGGACCACCACTGAGCAGCAGCCCCGGGGCAATGGAGAAGAGACCATGGACCCCTCGCCCGGCAAAAGATTCCCTGCTTTCTTCTGCGCCGCGGCGTCTAGATGCGACTCGAATTCGGATATGCCCTCAATTACTACCATGATGGATCACGGACGGGGAAGTCGGGTCTTGTCTAGCACCGGCAAAGTACAAGGAATCGGCACTGGACAAAGCACCGGGCGGCACTGGCCCCGGTACTGCACCGGCACAGATAAGTGCGTCTTCGTTCCCCACTGATGTTCGCAGATTGTCGCAATCAGAGCAAGGCAACAAAGTTAGACATGCATGGCCCTCTCGCTGCCTGCCAAACTTACCGGTAGAGAGGTAACTCCAGAACGACTTGCTCTAGCTGCCGCTGTCTCGGAAAGCTAGTCCGCTTGAGGATAACACGCGTACAACGGACTTTTATGCGATTGGCCACCATTGCCAAGGACACAACTACCCTGCCTTCGTGATGCAGACCCATCACTTAGTACCGACACCAATGTTACACTCGCGCTTATGGTATCCTGTTGTTCAGCGGGTTCACGGACGGGAGTCAGAAGATATCAAGGAAACCGTTCCCCCCGCGCCGACTAGTACTGCTCGGGCCCGGTATGCTTCAAGCATGCTCTGCCAATCTAACTAGTTAGTTCTGTGAATTGCACACCTTTCTGAGGGCTGTGTCATCGGAGGCAAGGGGGCCTGTTGCTGGGACTTCTTATATACCCTACTGGGTGCTTTGCTCTCTTAGGGGTATACTCCGAACACAGTCACTACGTTTCATGATTACCACGGGAGCATCGCGTTCGCTATGGACCATGCAAATCTCCGACGCAAGCATCGTCCAGACGAATACCACTCATCCTTACTTTGCCTCGGCCCGATCTATCAAACTGATATCACCCGGGCCGATGGAGCGGTGGGAAAATCCTACACACACGCACAGCCTACATTCGTTACTCCCTACGGAAGTCAAACACCGCCCCGACCAGGTGCCAAGAACACGTTCACACCACAAGAGGCTCACAATAACGGCCAAGTGTCACAGCGAAGAGTGAGTCAGCCCTCCCGACTGTTTGCACTCGATCTATCTCAATAACACCACGCCGACAGCCGATTTCCCGCGCAAAACGATGGTCAGTCTTGAGCGCTTGCGCTCACTGTCGCCGTCGCAAGACCAAGTGTTCGGGTGAGCGACCGGTATGCCAGTTCTGCGAAGAACGAGGCTTGGTCTGCGAGTGGGACATCCCCGGCGGTCTGACGAGGAACGAGGATCTCAGGCGTAAGCTCGAAGAAGCAGAGAAGTTCTGCGAGGAGGCGCAGGTTCTGATCAGGGCGCTGCAGTCGGAATCGATCGAGACTTCGACGATGCTGCTGGCTAAGCTGCGCCTAGGGGTGTCTTTGTCGGATCTGGCGGAGTCTGTACGCACTGGGACGGTTGATGAGCACGATTTACCGCACTCGGTTTAATTTGGATGGATGTTACGAATGGATACACACGTTAGGCAGGCAAGTATGCAACGAATTTTTACGATGTGATGCTATCGACTCGTGCAATAAGACGCTATGCCATTTGTATTGTACACGTGGACAAGCCCCACAGCGATGGCTTGTCTACTCGCTCACTCAAACTAGGACGCTATCAACCACCACATCACTGCTTTCACTCCTACTCACGAACCACCACGACCACGGCCTCGACCACGTCCATTACCACGACCGCCTCTCCCACCACGATCCGCGCCTCCGCCCCACTTACGCTTGTGATCCTGAGGAAAGAATGTGACTCGCTCGCTCGTCGCGACAGACGGCCTCAGACCCGGTACGATGTCAACCTCAGGCTCCTCCCTCAAACGCAACGTAAGCGCCCTCTCCTGCGAAAGCGCCCACGTCGAGTAGCCCTTCTCAACACTCTCCTGGACGGAGCGGCGCAAGAAGCGAGTGAACTCCGCTGCGGTCGGGACAGGCACTTCCATGTTCTGCAAGAAGCTCGGGAAAGTCTTCACTTCTTGGATACGACGGATCGAAGCGGCGAGCGCGGCTGCGGTACCGGCTGGCGGTGAGCCGTGACGATTGAAGAGCTCGTCGCGGACGTCTTGAAGTGTGCTTGGCTGGGTAGTGTTGACGCCTGTGGCTGGCTGGGAGACGGTCTTGCGCATGAGATGGGCGAACATGAGTAGGTTGAAGGATGTCTTGGAAGCTTCGTACGTCTTTGTCAGACGGTACTCGCTGATGTCGGACGGCTCGAGATAGCTCAGTCCAGCCATGCCAGCGCCGCGACTGTCAAGCATCCAGACCACGTTGCGCGTGATCGCCTCTTTGATGATGGCGGTCGTCAGCTCGGAGGTTGTAGTAGCGTCAGAGATGAGCAGAGCTACCAAGAGATGGCCCATATTTGGAAAGTTGGTCTTGCTGCGATCGCCGTCCATGAAGGCCTTGATGCGCCTGCTGGATTCTGCAGCGATTTCAGCATTGTCCGTGGCCAGAGTGACAAGGAGGTGGTACAGCTGATAGTAGCTCTCGACAGCCTTCTCGCTGGCATGTGTGAGGGTGCTCTTGCGGTTCATGAAGCTCGAGTAGCTGGCGCGCCGGTCGCTCGAGGCGCTTTTCTCGCCGGACGTCGCCTCACACAGCTTGACTGTGACGTCGTTCATGAGAGCATACAAGACGTTCTCCTTCGGACCAGAAATACTGGCAGCTCGACCGATGGCCTCCAGAGACACCAGAGCCTCGTCCTTGACTCTCTTCCAATGAGATTCCGAGAACGGGAGAGGCAGCCAGTAACCGAAGCGCACGCCCTGGACGGAAGTGCGGACACCAAGCTTCTGGAATGCATCTTTGGAGATGTAGTCGAACTCCGATTGGAGCTTGCGGCCATCCACGCCAATGCCAACACCCAGACTGCACTGCTTGAAGCTTTCCTTCAACGTGAAGCACTGCATCTCACGGACTTGGATGAGATTCTGGGATTGCAGGAGCCTGCTGAAACCATTCCATGCTCGAGCGGCCAAGAAGAGCGTCTCTTCTTCCATGACCTCGGTGACTGAGACCAGCAGCTCGTTGGGAAGATCGAAAAGGTGGCGTTTCTGTCCAGCGAAGGGACGACTGGGATCGCCAGATTCGGATGGTGTGACGAGCATCTCATTCGATGGTGCCTCGTTGCCTGCCGAGCTCGAAGCACCGCTGCCCAGCACGTGGCCACCAGCATTTCCGAAACCGCACTTGGTGCAGCGGAAACCATAATCGAGCTGGTGGCGACCTGTGGGATCCCCAAATACTCGGATGTCTCTGGCGTAGTCCTTCAGATCCACCACACCGCCGTGGTCCTGCTCGAGCTTGTCTGAGCCGAAGAAGCTGAGGAGCTGGATACAGATGTCTTTGAGCGTGTACGCTGGGGTATATCCCTCGGTCGTGTTCAGGATGGAAGCACAAATGTAGTCCTGATAGATATTCGGATGGGCGATCTCGCTCTGAATGGTGATTTTGGGTGGTTGAATTGGGTAGCGGTCTTGGAAAATGACGGTCAGATGCAGCGGAGCGTTGTCCTCTGGCGTCAAGACCAAGCACGCTCGTGTGAGGTCGCCATTTTGGAGGTGTAGGGCGATTCCTGGATATGGCTTGGTTTGCAGCTCGTTGATGTCCTGGAGAAGACGCTGTCGGAGAAGCGCAGCTGCCATGGTGTTGGCTTTGTTGGGTAGGGGTCGTGGGATCGCAGTGGAGTCTGGTGCAATGCTCGATCAATTGAGATGCCCTTGGGTGGCGGATGGGCTGGATGGGTTGATGTAGTCGTCGCTGGTCGCGGTGCTTGCTCTTGCGTGTTTGCTTGTGGTTCTGGAGAGCCTTTATGTAGAGGAGCAAGCACACAGAAAACCAGGAAGTCGCGAGCGTTGCCTCGCTCCATATATGTGAAGTGAAGCTCAGTCTCATCACCGCAAGGCAGCAAGGCTGCGAAGGTGCCGCAATGGGGACACCGCCCCCCAGTGACTGACGGGTTGAGATACGTCATGTTACCGTTTGCTTGGTCAAAGTCAGAGCGCTTGATATAGACAACGGGCAAACACGTGAATGGAACGCTCCTCCTTCACTTACCTAGTCCTCGAGACGATAATACATGCTACCCTAACCCTACTCTTGGTTGCCCTGATCCAATCATCAGAACGATGTACGTCCTTTAGGTGGTTGTAAGTATGTATGTAGCACACATTATCAAAGGTCTGCACATAGGATACAGTAGTCATGTCAAAGAAATCTTATGGTACCATTCCTCGCTATGAGATTCTAACGCCAGCGACTTCATATCCCCATGTTGAGCAACAACTTCTCCTTCCAGATCGAAAGTCCAATTTGTGCCGCCGCGGGCCCAACAACAGCATGCCCAAGCGAGTAAGAAAAAGCAACCGACACAGCCTGACCAGTAGTCACATAGCCTCTGGTGCGGAACTCAAGGATACTTTGTAGACCATGCACGGCAGCCGAGGCAACATAAAGACCCATGTCCCATTGCATGAAGTTCAGAATGCCGTTGCTTTGATCGATCTTAGGCGCGATTGAGGGTAGGAACACCTTCGAGAGCGAAAGCTTGGGGTCTCTAAGAATGTTATAGACTGCGAACCAGTGCCTGAGCGTTGTTGCGACCAAGCCGAGTTTATAGACCGAGATGAGGCGCCGGCGCTTTTCTTGTTGGCGTTGCTTTTGCTTCTGCTTGTCTTTCGGCATGGTAAGGCTGTCAGTGCCGCCGGCCGTTCTGATCTTGCGGGTATATTGCAAGATGCCTGCTGTCAAGATACCCACGTATACGGGCGATGGCTGCCAGAGAGCTGTGAGCTTCTGTCGGAGATCGAAGCTAGCGAAAGGAGTGAATATAAGGACAGAAGGTAAGACAAACCCGCCAGCGACACCTAGTAAAGTAGCCACTGGCGCATCTTGGCCAGGTGCCGCAGTAATCGCCAAGGGTCGGTAGACATTGCTGAGGACGGTCCTCGCAATGTTGTACAAAGGTGCGATCCGCCCGATACCGAGAAGTTGGTACGCGGCACCAGCAATACTAGGCCTATCAAACGTGTTAGCTTGAGCAGCTGTACCTCTAAGACGCTCAATATCGCAAGGGACTTACCAGACTGTCTTCATCGCGTTGTCAGAAAGCCGATAGCTGTCGATCGTCCAGTCAAGTATAGAAGTAGCAATGACAGGCATGAAATAAGCGATTTGCACGCGCAATTCACGGTCCGGAGCGAAAATGGATGCCCCAAATACGGAGACGATCATGGATAGCGCGCCATCAACAGCGGGAACGCCAAGATATATCTTCCTGAGCGGTGCGCCAGCAAACGAGCTGGGAACCTGGAATCCTTGGCCCAGTGTTTTTGCTGCAACCCAGAACAGACCTGCTTGCGACAAGAGCCCGAAAGCACTCGAGATCCAAGCTGATTTCAGACCCCGAGCGGGAAGTTCGTCTTCGAAGGGGATCGAGTGGTATCGCGATGGAACCGGCAAGTAGTTGATCTTGGGCGCTCCGATGAGATGAGCAGAGGCGAAACTGAGCACAGCCTCGCTGTCTAGGAAGTGAGGAAGAACGGCGCTCTTGAAACGTAGTGACGAAGTCTCCAAAGCATCAGCCTGTTGGCGCTTATGTGCTTCTTTGACAAGCCAGGAAGCACGCTCGTGACGGCTTTTCTGAACTTTGCGGAACATGGCGTCTATGTCTTGATCGCTGGGCTTGCCGCCTCTTTCTTGAAGCAGCTCCACAAGATGGTTCACCAAAGCAGCAGCCGTCTCAATGGCACTGTTACCACCTTGACCAGTAATGGGTTCGAACTGGTCGGTCAACATTAGCTCCATCCGGGAATTGCCACAGACTTAGACCAACCTTGTGTGATGAGTCGCCAACAAGGAATGAGCGCCCCAAGTGCCACTTGCTAAGCGTGTACTCATGAAGTGGAGTCAGCACTGAGCTTGTGCGGCGTTCGTAGAGGTCCTTGAAGGTGACTCCCGGGATGATGGGGTCCAAGGCATGCTCTTTGGCCAAAGTTTGTTCATCAGCTTTGGTGTACTTCGGAATATCGTCGCCGTACGTGCGGTGGGCCAGCTTGATGAATAGGAACCAATATATTCGCCCGCCCGGGCCAGTAATTACCAGGTAGGAGTAGTTTTGATTCATCACGTTGTGCACAGCTCCGTGCGACATGCTCTCGAGTGAACCGGAGATGCCGAATATGCATTTGTATGCACAGTATGCGTCTGGTGTATATATATGTCAGCGTCCGCTCACCTAACCAAGAAACTCGAATGATTACCGTCCCAGTCCTTCCTAGGGAAAGACTCAGTGGGTATCTCATCGGCAAGTCGCCACATTTCCTGACGGACAGCACTGTAGACACCGTCTGCGCCGACCAGGAGATCACCATTGAACGCTTGACCGTCGGTGGTGACGACTTCTACTCCGCCAAGCAGGGTGGTTATTGTCTGCACCTTTGCTCCAGTGATGACTTTATCTTTGTTCCTGAGATTCTCGTAGAGCGTGGCTAGAAGCATCTGTCGATCGATAAAGATCGTTGGGAAGCCGTGTCTTGACAGAGGTGATCAGCATACTAAGTCTATGAGATTGCTCCACTGTCCAGACCAAATACTGTTCTGCTTCGCAAATGGTGCCTGGTGCATACCGGGTTTCCAACATCCTGGCAAAGCCCTCAAATTTCACGATTTCTTTGCCCTCCGAGTCGCGTAGAAATTGGCTCTGAAGTGGTGTATCGACAAGATCGAGAAGAGTGTTTGCGCAGCCGAGTTGGTCGAGGATTCTGAGGCCATTTGCTTGAAGGCCGATGCTTGCACCCACTTGAGGCGCGATGGTCTTGTAGCTCTCTAGCACGACGTAGTCGATATTGAGCTTCTCCAGCATGTTCGCCAGCGTCAGACCAGAGACGCTGCCGCCGACGATGACAACTTTGAACTTTGATTGTTCCATGTTGGTACTGTTTCGGGATTGTGATGATTGATGATCGGAACAACAGCGAGAAGAAACATCATGGGCTCTTGAAGCGTATAAGACTGTGATTGTCGGGCATTGGCAGATACCCGCATATTGTTAATGAACTCGTTCTGGATACCCACCCCTGTTCGTTTTGGGAGTCGTCTATCGTAAGCTGTTGTTTGAAACAAAGCTTCAGAACCTAGGTCTCTGCAAATACAGGCATTAGTCGCAAAAGTGCTGTCTTCGCGCCATTTCGCGGGTCCACATCGGGCTCGGAGTCGTACGTCCAAGAATCCGACTGCAGCTGCGCAACTTTGTGCCAGTCTATGCGAGCTCGTGCAAAGTTGTGCGTCTCTAGGTCGAATGAATCGCAGTTGAACCCACTCTCGAACATGCAGGCGTAGAGACAGGTGGTGCTAATCAATCTCCAGTAGATTCTAAGCTTAGTCGGTGACCGGCGGATAAACAGTTCTGTCCGGCCACGCGGATTCGTATGCGGTACCTAATAGGCAATTCGACGCAATTATTGGCAGCGCTGTGCATCTCCTCGAGCTCAATTTCCTCCCTCAGAGATCTGGCAGTTGGAAAAGCGAAGATCCACTCGTCACTAGGTAACCCTGTTAATTACCAAGTCGTTGAGGCCTAAGAAGCAGCTTGCGTGCTCTCGGATTTCGTGGTTCCGATCCGAGACGGCGACCCGGGTAATGAGATGGCTATCAGATGTCACGATGAGCATAAAAATTGAGCATAAGCATAACGATGGTCCGATGAGGGCCGTGCGGCCCGCACTAATGCCTGAGGCAAGTGACACCTCTCCTATCATCTGAACATGTTCGCGCGATTGGTCCTCCTTAAGCGCCGTGAGGCACTGCCTGACACAACAGTAGGCATGTCTATGTATGAACAAGAATGTAGGTAATCGGCTTTCTCGAAATATCCATCACCCAAATACACATATCACCCTGTCACCCTCCACCATGGCAGCATTGCTAGCTCTTCCCAACGAGCTGATCTTGTGTATCTACGCAAAATGTCCTACTCTATACACTGCAGCATCTCTCGCCACTGCAAACAAGCGGTTGTACTCCGTCTGGCGCGAGAATACAGATCACATCGCAGAAGCAATCCTCAGACCACAGATCCCCGTTTATGACGCGGCCGTCGAGCTCGCCATCTTCGAAGAAACGTGCGCCAAAGGCAACCCGCAACTCTCGCCAACGAAGTCCAGGCCTTCCATACAATTCTATTGCAAACGTCTTTTTCGAATCGCAGATAACGCCGCGAACACAGCGGCCTGGATTAATACAGAGATATTCAGGGCGATTGAATGCGGCTGGCGAGTTGATCGAGCTCCCGCCTCGGTCCATGCATCGTACTATTTCCTGCGCAAAATACTTTTAGGCCGCGAGTTTTCGGATTCTCGAATTCACGACGCGATACGTCGGGCCATCTGCGCTGCATTGGAAGAGGAAATATGCATACATGAGGAAGTTTCCAACTTCTTACGAAGTGACGCTGCTTATTACAACACGGTCATCCACGACACAATTGAAGTCGAGAAACTGCGGTTGCGCGGGAATGGAACAAGCGAAGATTTGTTGGGCGACCACATGAGAACATATCTCAAGATCGATGAATGGGAGTACATCCGAGGCTTCCTGTCTTTATGGCCAGAATGGAGAGCGCACGAGTAATCCACTAAGGACGATTACAATACCCCGGGAATGCATATGTGCATTCGCTGTCTTGATGTGGCCAATTATACTTGTTACTTGCATCTCGTCAACGGAGAATCGATGCATGACTTATTACTTCTGCGTTGCCCGCATCATTACGCTTTGCTCCAAACTTCTAGATGTCCGACCCCGAATGCTGAATTGTTCCAAATCCGGCACCAACGTCTTTAATCCATGGACTGGTCGAGAAGGGCCGATCCCAAAACCGCTACTGAACGGGCCGCGCTCCACCGACTTAGAAGGGTGGCTTTTCACGTAGCTCGTGCATTTTCCACGTCTCGCTGGTTCACTATCATTTACGCTCCAAAGAAACGGCGTCCAATCACAACTATGTTCAAAGATCGCGCAATCAGATTCGCCCGCTCCACGGCTATCGGCACCACAGCACTATGGATATCCCACAATTACACTCAGCCAGCTATCGACAAGTGGCGAGGCCGAGATGGTAGCCACGAAACTGAAGAGCGGAAATCTCCGCCTGCTCAGACTACTCCAAGGCCACAGGAACCGAAGCTTGTATATGATCATGGGACGTGGCCATAGATGTTGCACTCTCTTTGCAATGTCCTACTGGTTCAAACTGCGCGATAAACAGTCTCTGCTTCTAATAAGCATTGGGATACTTCGCAGATCATGATGGACGCTCGGCACTCAACCATCCATGAATGATCACAAGGAAGCTGATGTGGATATTCTACTTTCAATCTCTAGGCTCGCCGTCTAGCTTCGATGTCCGTGTTGCTCTCCTTCCCGCTGAGAGGCCAGTACGCAGATTGGACCGCGATCGTGAGCCAGGCTCGATGCTGCGCTGGCGGAGAGAAGAGAGCTCACAACTTCTTCGGATTCATTTCTTTTCCTGCTGCGCTGTTATGTGTATGCGGCGGGGATTTTGCCAAAGAAACATATGGGTGCAGATGTCATTGCGAATGGTGCACAAGGGTGGCATTGACGGTCTCTCAATGGAATCACATACAACAACGTATTGTGCGCGCGTATACACGTGCTTATAAATTCTATTTGTGATCTCATCGATCCACGAATACGATATATATATCGCTGCTTGGGGTACGTCGCAAGCTTCGTGCTACAGTAGCATCTCAGTGGCAGGTGTGTCGCTCTAGTGTCACTTTCTAGTCAAAGTAGCACGTACCCAACGGAGATGCCACTGCTTCGTACGCTTGGAATTGCTAAATTGACAACATCTCACTGGCACATGTGCTGCCTTGACGTTACTTCCAAAATTAAAGTAGCACATCTGTAACGGAGATAGTACTACTATTGACGCTTGAAATGGCAAAGTTGGCGACGACATCTCACTGGCATTTATGCTGTCTTGATGATATTTCCGAAGTAAAGCAGCATACACCTAACGGAGATACTACTACTACGTACCCCTGAAGTGGCTAACTTAGTGATGATATCTCACCGGCCTTTATCTCGTTGCAAAGCTATTTTCTGGTTACAGGAGCATATACGTAACGGAGACACGAACGACATCTCGGCGACCTTGATGTTCTCTCTAGTGTTGTTTTCTTAGTACTATAGCACATGCATAAGAGATACATTAGTAAAATCTCAGCGGCAGTGCAAGCAGTGTGGACTTTGGAGTTAAACCGCGAATGCTGGTACCAATGTACACATGAGTGAATGCAAGGATGCAAGGATTTGTGGTGATCCACCTGCCGTTCACCCCACGAAGCTTAATTTTATCGGGTGCGGGCGCAGGCGAGCCAACGAGCGTCTCGCGTCTCGTTGGCGTAGGCGGCCGAATAGTGGGAGGGCGCAGCTTATAATTCCACCTTGATAGCGCATCAACACCTCAACGCGCATCTCACACACACACACCACCGACGCACCATGCGCCTCCACAGCGCCGCACTGTTGGCCATACCACTGGCATCGCTCTCACTGGCGACTGCTGTACCCTCCGAGTCCAATGACGCCTACCGCGCCGTCGCATCGCAGCCCCAGCCATTCCTGAGCCATTGGCGGCGCTTATCTGAACGCCTAATCGAGAAAATATGGACCCAAACATCGAACCACGAGGAGAAAGAGAGCAGAGTGAAGAGGCCCAGCAAGCCAGAGGAACAGCTTTTGCCTGCCCATACGCTTGCGAGGTATGGTGGAGATGTGCTCCTACGCTTCAACATCAGCACTTCGGAGGAGGCAAAGAGCCTGGCAGAAGCCTCTGACACTCTCCTTCTGGATGTATGGGAATTTACGAATGATTGGGTTGATATACGCCTTGCACAAGAGCTTGTGCCTTCATTGCTAGGCCTGCTACCACAATCGCAACAGCGCTCTCATGTTCCCTTGTTGCGCGAGCGGGAGTTGGCGCAAGCGATCTTTGAGACATACCCTATCCCACACGACCACGCACGCCACCTGGAGGCATCTAAGGCTGCAGTACCTGCTTTCCACGATCAACGACCAGTCGGCCCGGCACCCCACTCACAAGGCGCGGAAGCAAACATCTTCTTCACGGATTACCAGCCTTTCAGCGTCATCCAGCCTTGGATGCGGCTGCTCTCCTCTCTCTTCACTACACATGTACGTCTTGTCACCATCGGGAAGAGTGCTCAAGGCCGTGATATCCCCGCTCTTCGTATTGGTGTTCATCCGACCAACGATGACGATCCTGAGCCTTCTACGCGCAAGACTGTGCTCGTTACTGCTGGCCTCCACGCTCGTGAATGGATTAGTACCAGCACGGCCAATTACATCGCCTACACCTTGATCACGGGCTTTGGAAAAGTGCCCCTCATCACCCGCATGCTTGAGGACTTTGACTTCGTGATTATCCCAACTCTAAATCCGGATGGCTACGTATACACCTGGGAAACCGATCGTCTATGGCGCAAGAACCGTCAGCAAACATCGATCCGTTTCTGCCAGGGCATGGATCTTGATCACTCTTTCGGCTTCCACTGGGACGGCAGCTCGACCGCCGGCAACCCTTGTTCAGAGAGCTATGCTGGCGAGAAAGCGTTTGAAGCCGTCGAAGCTAGGCAGCTCGCTGACTGGGCCCGGAACGAGACCGACAACAATGGTGTTGAGTTCATTGGATTGATGGATTTGCACTCGTACTCTCAGCAAATTCTGTACCCTTACAGCTTTTCCTGCAGCGAAGTCGCACCTGGTCTTGAGGACCTCGAGGAGCTAGGCTACGGCCTACAAAAGGCAATTCGCCACGCCAACGGCCACGTCTACGAAGTCTTGCCTGCTTGTGAAGGCAATGCCGTCGTTGCCGGTGCCTCGGGAAAGAAATCGTACCTCCCACAGATGGAGAACCGTGGCGGATCTGGTCTTGACTGGTTCTACCACGAGATGCGCGTCCGCTGGGCATACCAGCTTAAGTTGCGCGACCGTGGCACGTACGGCTTCCTGCTGCCAAAAGAGCACATCATTCCTACTGGCAAAGAGATGGTGGACGCGATCATGTACTTTAGTGAATTCCTGCAAGAAGCGTATCTGATGAAGGAAAAGACTGTTTCGAATGAGAAGGACGACCAGACTGCATCGCATCAAGATGTTGACCAGGCCCATGAAGAGGGTGCTCTGCAATCTGAGGTTCAGATCGAGAGTGAATCAACCCTCTCCGTTAAAGGCTCGCACATCCTGGTAGAAGACCTTGGATCCGAAGCCAAGTGGGATCTCAGAAAGCGGAGGGCACGATGAAGCGTTGGTAATTTGCCTTGTATGTAGATCAAATTGTACGAAATGAACGAGCTTTGCCCACAACGAACTATGATCTCAAAATTACAGCTAAAGAGCCTCCCAATACCTGATCCAAATCACCTCAACCTCAGCCCACTCAAATACTTCGAATTCCTCAGCACAAACCCAGCCGCCACAGCACCCACACTCAACACCCCCATCGCCGCAATAACTTTATCACTAACAAGCGTCTCCTCCCTCACCCTCCCCAGCTCAATAACAGGCTTCTTCTCAATGATCTCCACCCCACTCCCCTCAACCTCATAATCCTCAAAATCCACACTCGCCAAATTCTTCTGATACTCAACCACCGTGCCCGACCAATTATTCGTGATCAGCCCCGCGTCGTTCTTGTACCACGAGTTGCAGTTCGGATCGTTGAAAGAGGATTTCAGCAGGACTTCTTGCACGCGCTCGTTATAGGCGGCGATTACGGAGTGTCTGGGCGAGAGCGAGAGGGATTGGCCGCTTTGGCGGGCGGACAGGACGGGGGTGATGAGGCCGTTTATGTACCGGCTTTGGGCTTCGATCATGAGGATTATTCTGGGTTAGTTGGTGGGTTAGTTGGTGGGTTTGATGGTGTTGGTGGAGGGGGTGGGCAGGGATACGCACGAGTTGTGGCCGAGATTGGTGTTTGGGCCGTAGAGCATGGCGAAGTTGGGCTGGAGGGTGGAGTTAGTGTGGTGTTTCGGATGGATGGGGAGGGTTGGTGGTTGGGCTTTACCATGTCTTCGACGCAGGTGCCGTTGTATGCTTGTGCTCCTTTGTGCCAGACATCACTTAGTTGACGTCCATTGCGGCCCGTCAGTTGAACCGGATGCATGAACTCGGTGGTCTGGAAGCCGGTGGCACAGACGAGTAAGTCGTAATCAGATTCCACGACATCAGGCTGGCCGTCTTCGCCGATCACACTAACGCTGTTGGAGCCGATGCGGTGGATTGGTCTGGTCTCGAGAGCAACGTTTGGCAGGGCGAGGGTAGGGTAGTAGTCGTCCGAGATGATCACTCGCTTGCACCCAGGATTATACTTGGGAGTCAGCTTGTCCCAAAGCTCAGGTCGATCCGCTAGCTGCGTCTCCATCATCTCTTTGCTCTGTCTTCTGAGCTCGTCGGCGAAGGGATGTTGGCCGTCGATCACTGCGTCGTAGAACGACTCGCGGAAGTCCATCATAGCTGCACGACGACGCCATCGGATCGGAGGAACGTAGCGGTATACGCCCCGCCAGAATGGAGTCACTGGAGCGTCTTGTCGTGGGATGACCCAGTTGGGTGTGCGTTGGAAGATGGTGAGGCTCTTTGCTACTTTTACGATCTCAGGGGCGATCTGTGCGGCGGTGCAACCTTGTGAATGTCAGTACAGCCTTCTCTTGCCGTCAAAGGAACAACAAACCATTGCCCAAAATCGCAATCTTCTTGTCCTTGAGATCATACGACCAGTCCCAACGCGCAGAGTGCATCTTCTTCCCAACAAAGTTCTCAATCCCATCGATCTCTGGCCATTTCGGTTGATTCAATTGTCCCACAGCACTGACAAGGAAGTCCGCTTTGATCTCATATCTGGGATTGAACTCAGCATCCTTGCTACCCTCCGCCGTCTTAACATCAACACGCCACTTCTTCAACTCGTCATCCCAAACAGCTCCCTCAACCGAAGTATTAAACCTCACATGTTCATAAATCTTATACTTCTGCGCAACACCGACCAGATACGCGAGGATCTCTTCCTGGCCCGGGTACTCGCGCGTCCACTCGCAGTTCTGCTCGTAGCTGAGGGAGTATAACGTCGACCAGACGTCGCAGCAGCAGCCGGGGTATTTGTTGTCGTGCCAGGTGCCTCCGACGCCACCGCTCTTCTCGACGATGATGAAATTGTGGCATTTGTTTTGTCGGATGAGGTCGATGGCTGTGGCGATGCCGCTGATGCCGGCGCCGATGATCAATACTGCGGTGTCTGCATGGTTTTTGTTGCCGATGCGGACTTCTGGCCAGGGTTTGTCTCCGGGCATTGTTGTGGATGCTAGACGGATTGAGAAGTTGTTTTGAGAGGGAGATGTCAAGGTTTGGATCGATTGTTACGATGCTTCCTTCACGCAGGAAGCAAGGATCGTTGTTAAAAACAGAGGGAGGTACAGCGATCAAGACCTACATTGTACCGACAAGCGAACAGGTCAACTCGAGCAGGGTCAACGACCTCGGCTCTGTAGCTAGGGGAGCCCTACATTAGAGCGATACAACCGCCTATGTTCTCGTCATCGTCATCAAGCCAAGATGTAACGCGAATGATCCAATCGAGGCCAATATTTAAAAGCGGCCGAGGGTTGTTGGAGCGGGGAAAGAGATGGGGTCAAGGGATGAGCGGAGACATAGTGCGACTAAGGCCTGTTGTCACAAGTCTGTGCCTTGAGGCTCTCTCAAAAGAGGCAGTGGTTGGATTTTCGTACATGTAATCGGCTCGTACAGCTGTGAGGCTGCGAGTTTGTATCTGATATTGGTCAAATGGTAAGCGAGAGTAGGATTGTACTTGCATGCCTAGCTAGCATGCTGGTGATGGAATTTGATCCTATCGCCACGCGACAACGGCCGTCATGCAGGATGACTTAGGATCTAACTTCAAAGTTCGCACTGTTCGCCCTGTCTCTGTGGCACCGGTGAGGAGTCTGAACCTATATCGTGGGAAAACGTGGAGAAAATGGAGTTTCGTTTGCAGACTTCTGTGCGATTGATGTAGCATTGGGATCGAAAAGTAGTCTGCGCAAGATTTTACATACGGCCGATCGATGTAGTAAAGTCCTGTCAGCAGGTACAAT
>Ga0265797_10004444_pt1 | contig 21403 bp, 19 predicted proteins | sample P2T30metagenome_FD_192433 | JGI IMG/M metagenome (GOLD analysis project Ga0265797, IMG submission 192433) | Plant litter microbial communities from East Loma Ridge, Irvine, California - P2 T30 | ecosystem: Environmental > Terrestrial > Plant litter > Unclassified | place: USA: California...
TGATGAGTGCCATGCCCATGGCTAGACCGCGAACAATCTTCTCGTGCTGTGTGTCGTGCGCGTACTGGATCATGTCTTCGAGTGCCTTGATGTTGCCAGTGCCGAGCATGACAAGACCCATGGAGAGACCGACGGCCTCACCGTTGATGGCAGAGTCTGTGTACAGAACGTTCTTGAAGGCCTCGAAGATCTCCTCGGAGCCAGTGGCCATGCCAGCAACGCCAAGACCGAGCGCACCACCATGCTGAATGACCTCTTCAGATGCGTTCTGGAACTGCTTCAGGAGCAGATCAAGAACGTTGGATCCGTGGTTCGCGTAGATCAGACCAAGTGCGTATAGTGATCCACCCTGCTCGTAATGAGAGCCCGATGAGACACTGTCCTTGGGCAGGTAAGGCTCAAGAAGCTTCTGCCCTTGTGTGATGTTGCCGCGGTGGATGACACCCAGAGCAGCGGTCGCGGAGAACTTGGACCAGTTGACTGCCTTTCCCAGCCATTCCAGGTTCTCGCGGAAGAATGTGTCATTGGTAGTGCCAGCATTCATGAAGGCGTTGGCGAAGGTAACACTGGAGTGGAAGATGGAGTTCCTAGCCTCTAAGCTGTCGCGGACCTTGTTGAGCACAGCCTTGTCTGTGCGGTTGTTTCTGTACAGGAACTCGAGGTTCAGCTCGATGCTCTTGGTTCCGCGGAGAATGTAGCGGACATTGTTATACACCTTGATCTGATCTTCACTCGCCTGGTCACCCTTTGAGTTGCTAGTATCCACATCTGCGAGCAGAGAGTCCGACTCGCCTGCATCCGAGGGCTTCTGCGCGTCTTCCTTCTCAGCTTCCGGCAGCTCTTCCATGATCTTTGTGAGGAACTCTTGTGTGCCATTCTCGTAGAGGTCGAAGGAGATCTGGTATGCAACTGCGCGAGACTTGTCGTCTCCTCGCTCAATCAGCTGCCGGATGAGCTTCGAAGCCAGCGAGTGCTGGTTGAGGTATACGACACACTTGGCGATGGAGAAGTAATCGGGGTTCGGGATCTGGTCGTCATTGAGGAGATCCAGAATCAGGCGGAGGATCTCGTTCCTCAGTCCTCGCTCTTGTACCACGTTCATGCAGATGTCGAGAACGTATTCCATCAAGTCCTCGCTCTGTGCGGAGGGCTGCGCAGGCTTCTTGCCCTGCTTCTTTCCGTCCTGGCTTGCGCGGACAATCGACTCGCGCAGAACATCGAGATTCCGCGCCTCGATGGCGATTCCAACGACCTGCTTGTAGTTGCCGCTCTCGTAGCAGCTCTCGAATATCCGCCGTACAGTGCTGTGGAGGTTCTTCTGCACGTTTCGCTGCAATACCATCGGGGTGGGGTGGGCCCCTGGTACACCGGCATTGCCTCCTCCGGGGAGTGTAGGGTCGAATGTCGACGAGTCTTCCCTGGAGAGAAGCGACTTGGAGGGTAACGCGGACTGGGAGAAGGGCGTTATCGGCGAAGCAAGACTGGCTGCAGTGCTGGCACCTCCTGCCGCGTTTCCGGAGAAGGATGTGCTCAGTTGAGGAGGGGCCTGGCTCGCCTTGCTGACCGGTGTCGGGGGGTTGTGCATGACGGACAGCGCGATGTACGTGTCTAAGCATTTGGCTGGAAAAAGCAAGTTAGCAAACTGTGCTCGAAGTCTGATGAACCCGCTGTTTCAGCTCGTGATGAAGGTAAACATGAGCTGAAAGTGAAACTCGGTTGTCCGCGGTGTCTTACCCAGTATTGTCTCCTCGAACTCGGCTGCCTTGTGGATGTCGAAGAGCTTGCCTGCGCCCAGGGCGAAGACCATGCTCTCATTGTACTCTTGCAGCTGGTAGTACACCTTGGCGGCTACCAGAGCGGCCAGCTCTCGCTCGGGGAACGAGTCGTCTTCGTAGAGCGCCTCACTATGACGCACCCATGTTAGCAGCTGTTTTGATGGCGATATGGCGATGAGCGCGCGTGATAGCTCAGCTGAGTTCCTTACATTTGACTGACAGACCCCGCGACCTCTGGCCACAGCAGGTCGATCTCCTCGTTCAGCCGCTGGAGGGCGAACGAGCGCAGGGCCGGGTCGGGTTCCGAGAGGAAGCCGACAACACCGGCGGCGGACGTGAGGCCAACCATTGTATTGTGTCTTGCGGGAGCAATGTATGGCTTCGTGTAGTGGGACGGCCGTCCGCGTTGGTGGTGAGAGAGGGAGCTGTTGTTGCGGAAGTGGGTAGAAGCGTGTGGAGCTGCGCTGTGGCGCCTGCGGCTTGCCTAAGGTCAAAGGATAATCTGAGGCGGTGCTGCGGCGGACTCTATGGTGACGGTCGCAGTGAAAGAGGGACGGGAAGATGGAGGGTGGGTGGTTGATGGGGGATGGCGTGGCGCCCTTGTGGTGTTCGGGGAATCGTGTACGTGATGGTCTAAACAGTAGCTCGTGAGTTTCGGAAGCGGCGACCCTGGTCCACTTTGAGCATGACATAATACGCTACCGGCGCATCACTCCTACGATAAGCTCCGGACTTCCACGTCACTTTGAGCATGCACTTGGATGACAGTCTGCATGGTACGAACAGGGATGAAACAACTCATCCGAATTGACAGGTACTCTGAAGTCTACATCAGCATAATACCATGAGTTTGTTAACATCCCAAGGCAATGCAGTCTCCTAGGTTTGTGTCGAGAGTGATACTCTATAAGAGGTAGGTGAAACTGGGTATCTTAATTCTGAAGACTAACTCCGTATAATGCTGCTGGTCCCATCTTCGTTGTGCCTCTGGATATGTAACGCCGCAAAGATCAGATAATAATAATACAAAGCACCTCATACAAGGCAGAACCTGAACAGGCCAGGCGCCTACATTAGGACAAAAATGAGCATAATTGAAAATCTAGCATCAATGTAGGCTCCACGGTGTTGGGGGTTTCCCCCTTTTCTAAGCGGCATGCGTGATTATGCGTGACGCAACCCGCAAATTGTTCATCATTCCGCTGATTATGTCCTCAAACTCGGTAGGCTGCTTGAGCCTCACCTTGTCTGCCTCAGCGATGAGAAGATCAGAATCCAACTCCAACTCCAGCTCATGATTCTTGCTAGTCCCTTGTGTGACCTGCGTGAGATCAATTTGGTATGCGCCCAGCCATGAATAGGACATGCGGTCTTTTTGTCGCTGCATACTCTCCAGCGTCTTTCCTGGCTCTAGCGCGGCCTTGAGGCTTTCAATCGGGCCCGGGAAGTCGATTTCGAGGTTGATACCGATGCGATAGTCCCACTCTGTCTTAGGAGAGCTGATCTCGAGGTTCCCTATCCGATGTTTTATCATGGCTCGCACGAAGTCGCCCGTGTTCTTGTCGCGAGTTACGCGGACCTTCTGCCGGGTACCGGATGCGCTGATGAGACGCTGAACTATAGGATTCAACGTGGAGAAGCCTTCCTGGTCGAGCTCGTAGAACATGTCCGTCTCGTAGGTATGTCGGTAATCGATCGGCGGGCGCGGAGCACCGGGTATCTTCGACTGCTGGACCTGAGCGTTGAGGGCGTGGTTCATGCGCTTGTGTTGAAGAGCAGTCATAGTGCTTTCGAACTTGACATCCAAGGCTTCAGACTTGATAACGCATTCTGTGTTCCAGACCCCGCGCAGTCGCTGGTCGGTCTGCTTTTCTAGGATCTGACCCCAGCGCGCTTCGACTTCCAGTTGCACCTTTGGATCTGCGATCGCGTTTCGTACCGCCTCGTTGTTAACGGCTGTGGCCCAGATGAATTCGCATACTTCGTGCGCGACGACGTCGTAGAGTTGCGCATCGTGGAACATTGGCCGCACGAAGCGAGAGAGTCCAGATGCAGTGGCTGCTGGAGGAGGAGGCGCGCCGGCATCGCTGTGCGCGTGTCCGTTTCGTTCGGCGTTCGGAGACGGTTGAGGTCGCGGCGGAGGAGGGTGAGATGGAAGCGCAGGTTGCGCGCGTGAGTGTGCCTGGGGGACTACAGCAGGCGGAGGGGGACGCGACTGTTGGCGTTGTTGCTCTTGCAGCTGCCTGAGCTCAGGTGGAAGCTGTTCGCCTTCGCGATACGCCCATATGGGCTTGGGGTCATGGCGCTTCCGTTTCAGCGACATCTGCTGCTGGCTGGGTTTAGGCGTCGGTATCTTTGCGGCGGGAGTGACAGGGGAGGATGCGGGAAGGGAATGGGGGTGGGAGAGTGAACGGCGCGGTAGCACCGATGCTTCCCCATCGTGATTTACTAGCGCAGATATGTCCATCGTGGGTTGTGGTAGGGTTGTGCGTCGGACTCACCATCGTGTACAGATGCCTAGTGTTGCTGGGCGCACGGACGATTCCACTCTGGGCTCCTTTGTTCCAACGTTGTGCCGCCTCAGGTACCTGGGTAGCTACTGCCTGTCTAGCATGCGACCATCACCTGGAACTTGTGCGAAGAGGTAATCATTAAAGAGTTTGCTTGATCCGCTAGTGTTTACACCAAATCTTGTGTCCCTATGCGCCAGACCGTCATTTGCGCAAACGAGTCATGTATATGCGCCTCCTGCAGCGCACTCCACACCTTCTATCTAAACAACCAAACGTCCGCTCCGACGCTACCTTCACGCGTCTTGGTCAAGGCCAAGGTCTTCCTGCGCGGGGACAATGCGGAGTGTGTTGGTGTGTCCCATTCCTCCCCTCCAGCCCTGTACGCAAATAACTGGATCTCCCTTGCTGAGAACACCGAGCTTGATGGCGTTCATGATTCCCCACTTCAAACGGCGGTCAACATCCTCCTGCCATGGCTCCGTCTTGAAGTCGGGCTTCTTCTCGGGGAAGTAGAATGGGTAAACGCCGCGGTACAGGTGTGAATACTACTCAAGTTAGCCAAGGGAATCCCTGTGCACTGGAAAAAGCAAAACTTACCCTAGCAGCCATCTCATTGCGGGTAACCATGATGATAGGGCAGACGGGGCGGTACTTGGAGACGAGGCGGGCGGTGGTACCACTAATGCACGTTAGAATCACAAATGTACAACATGCTAGGAGACTCACCTCGTGGTCAGAACCAAGATGGCGCCAGCGTTCTGCTCGAGACTGGCACTGACGGCAGCCATTGCACAAGTCTCGGTAGTAGGGCATGGGACGGGTGCCAGCTTCCTCAGCTCATCGAACGCGTTGACGTATGGGATAGCGACCTCGGCGAGCAGGCAGGTCTCGTGCATCATGGTGACGGCCTCGACGGGGTAGTCACCCTTGGCGGTCTCTCCAGACAACATGACACAGTCGGCACCGTCGAGAACAGCGTTACCGACATCGCTAACTTCAGCGCGGGTTGGGCGCGGGTTGTAGGTCATGGACTCGAGCATCTGGGTTGCGCAGATGACAGGCTTTCCGGCAATGTTGCACTTGGTGATCATCATCTTCTGGGCGATGAAGACCTGGCTGGGCGGGATCTCGATACCAAGGTCACCACGAGCGACCATGACACCGTCGGTCTCCCTCAGGATCTCGTCAAAGTTGTTCACACCTTGCTGGTTCTCGACCTTGGCAATGATCTGGATGTCCTTGCCCTCCTCGCCGAGCACCTCACGAATGGCAGTGATGTCGCTGCCGCGGCGGATGAATGAGGCGAAGACCATGTCGACCTTGTTCTTGACACCGAACTTGAGATCGGCCTTGTCCTTCTCGGATAGTGGGGGAAGGTCAATGTCGGTCTTGGGCAGGTTGACACCCTTCCTCGACGAGATCTTGCCGTTGTTGACACACTTGCACTTGAGTGTCTGGTCGTCTGTGATCTCGAGGACCTCAAATGAGAGGACACCGTCATCGACGTAGATTATGCGACCAGGTGCGATGACCTTGGTGATGTTCTTGTAGTCGACGTACATGTTCTTGTCGTCGCATGCCGTGGCATATTGGTCGTCGGTGGTGATGTTTATGATGGAGCCAGCCTTGATGGGAATGTCGGCATCGCCCACAGTGTTACCAGTTCGGATCTCTGGGCCCTTGGTGTCAAGGGCAATAGCCAGAGGCCGGCCGGGCTGTGTCCTCTCCGCCTCGCGCGCATGGTCGATGACGGACTGGTGGTACTCGTAGGAGCCGTGGGAGAAGTTCATGCGAACGACATTGAGACCAACTTTGCGGAGGGAGTTGATCTTCTCGGCGGAGTTTGTCTTGGGACCGATGGTGCAGATGATGGAGGTTCTTCGGTACTCCTTGGCAGGTGTGTACTCAGTGTTGAGCTGGCTGAGCCACTCGATCCTGGTCCTGCCGGAGTTGAGGTGGTCTAGACTGTATTGCTGTCAGTAGGTGTTGGAGTTGGATGCTTCTACGTAGAATCAACTTGTAACGCGTGAAGATCTGAGCTCAACTGCTGAAGTTTCTGTGAAGAACAGCTGACGTTCTGTTATAAGAGAATATTCTATACGTACGCGTTCGCCATTTCTGCTGATAGTATTCAGAGAGAGGGCTGTGAAGGGGGAAGACTGAGTCGCTGTCGCGGAGTGCGGGGCCGGGTAGAGAGTCTGTATGAGGGACTCCAATTGGATGCGCGACGGCTGGGGGATGAGAGGAAGAGAGAAGAACAAGCTGCTCTCTGGAAAATGGCGGTCGACGGGTTTATCTTGAGCTGCGACGGGCTAGAAGTTTTGTTGGCTGTTGAGCGTGTTTTGGAGGGGCAGTTAGTAGCGCGCTAGTATGCTGCTTAGTACGTGGGGCTGCTGCACCCTGCGGCGGTTTGGATATGAGAATTGGAAACAGATTGCAGTCAGAAAATGGTCTGGAGACGGTTTGGTTGAATAAGAGTCTTTCGTTATGCGCCGAACCCTGGGCCGACTGCCTGCTGAACACGTCCCATGGTTGACTGTCGTGACGCCCATTTGCTTCTTCCACTCCGCCCACGTTGTCGCCTCATTGCCCTTGAACATCCCGCCCAGATAAGCCAGCCATCCGACGCGCATTTGCAAAGCGATTGAAAAATCTCGGCGCCCTCGCTCTGGGCGTATCCGGCTAGTGGGCGGTTGTGCTGGTGCGCGGCCGGCTGCTGGCGTGTAATGGATTTTTCAGTGGGTTACCCGCGCGGAGATGGTCGTGTCTTGGAGGTTTCATGGGGTCAAGAACAAGACATCGTCGCGGCAGGCCCTTGTTATATAGCAGGCGCACCTGTCGTAGGGTCCGCTCCTAAATCACCCGCAGCTGCTCCGCATGCTTGCCCGAGGTCAAAGGGAAGGTCCCATTGATGCGACAATACGGTCCAGTTCCATATTAGTGGGGACCGTTCTGCGTATCTGAGCCTGTAGGACATCGCGGACAGTCGCATAGGTAGTCGATAAAGATAGTCCCGCGACGGACATGCCCATCTATGGGTAGCACCTGAACTCGATCGAATTGATGCACCTGTCACATCGGCTTTTAGACCCTCTACACTAGGGAACGCTGAGGTCGTGTGCCAGCGCAATCACATGCAGACAAGTGACTAAGGAAGGGCACCAGCCACACCTCCACTCTACACCGCATCCCGCATCCTGCACTCAACAACAACACCCACACCCACCGAACCTCCTGAACCCCAGTCGCCACGCTCTCCCCAAGCAGCCTCACGTAGCCTCACATTCATCCGCCACCTCCCACGTCGCCCATCATGGTCGTATGTCTACTACTCTACTACTGCGTTTGTGGACCACCGAGTCGCATGCTCCGTAACTCACACAAGTAACAGCTCGGCAAAGTCGCACATTACGCCTTCGATGCGGTATTAAGTACGCACCCTCACTTTCGCCCCAACCATATCCATCGCTAACATTACCCCAGTATCCGCCTTCCTCGCCGGCGTCCGCCGCTCAACTGGCCTCACGTATGTCCCCATCCATCCCTTCAAGCGCCACCCAACCCACCTCTCCTCCACAACCCCCCGTTTCGTCGCCGCGCAAAACTACAAGATCGGAGCTAAAGCTAAACCCAGACCCAGTGTGAAGCCAGATACTTTCGGCGAAAACCCCAGCGCCCAGAAATGGTTCGAGAGCTACCTCTGGGTCGGCGAGACGGTCATGGACCAAAGCGTCGCCTTCTTCGGTTCCAGTTCCTACTTTGAGCGCAAGCGATAGATGCGTTGTATACCCACAATCAGCGACGAAGTCACGGCGAATATGTGATCTGCGGATGTGCGGAAGATGAAACGCTACACGAGGCGGGCGACTAGAAGCTCTGGCAGCTGGGGCTGGCTAGATGAGTCGTGGTGCGTTGGGCACATCTTGGCGATACCTGAATGGCTTGGAAGTTGGATGAAGAGCACGGCGTCGAGTTTCCCTCTCGATTAGCAGGCAGACGGCGTTGGGGCGAAACCATTGTCTATGAGATTACGAATCAAAATTATTCCAACATGTTCTCTCTTCGCTATCGATGAACTCAGGTCTATTCCGCTATCGCTGCGCACTCCATGCAGGGTATCATACGCGCTTATGTATAAATCGAGAAAACAGACCGATGATCTTACCCTCATGTTCTCCGTTTGAACCTGAATCCAGTCTCCTCATCATCGCTATCGTCGTCCCTTCTGCTAAACCTCCCCTTCTTACTAGCAGGCTGCCCGCTCGCAGCGTCAGATCCCCTCTTCTTCCCCCTCTGCGTCTGCGTGCTCTCAAGCTGTGTCTCTACAACCCTCTGCGTCCGCCCACTACTCTTCTGCGTTCGTTGTTCTGGAACCTCCTCGTCGTCCGGTCCGCTATCTTCCACATTAATGACTTCTTGCTGCGCCTGAGACTGCGTAGTCCGTTTCCGACGAGTGAAGCCACCGACTTCTGGCTCTGACGAATCGTCCGCTGCTGCGTTGCGACCGCGCCGGCTATCGCGTGAACGGAAAGAGGGCTCAGGGTCTTCGAGAAAGAAGGCGTCAGTGAGGCCGAAGCCCTTCTTGGCTGGTGCTTCTTCAAGCGTGACGATGACTTTGTGGGCTTGGACGCCCTGTTCGGCACCACGGCGACGGAACCTCTTAAAGTTCTTGCGACCGTTCCACTCAGCGTTCCAGCGCTCGTTATTGGTTTGACTTTGATTGCGCGAAGGGCCTCTGTTCTGCCGAGGTAGAACGTACATCTCTTCTATTTGGGCCAGGTTCTTCAGCTCAGTGATGTCGATACCTTCAAGCGCTTCTCGCAAGCTCTCCTCGTCTGCCTTGCGACGCTCCTCTTCTTCTTTGATGCGCTTACGAGTATGCTCGCGGATATTGATTTCCTTTTCGGACTTGTCTTTTGCCAAGTTGAGTCGCTCCCGAGCAGCTGCTATAGTGGATGCTCTTTTCACCGGGCCCCCTTCTTCGGGCTCGACAGAAGCCGATGGCGCACGCGTAGCTGCTCTTTGTGCCCTCATTTTGGCGGCCGTCGGGAACAGGGTATCCATCTGCTCTTCTTTCTCGATCGTCTTTCGGGTGTTTGATGGCGGAGAAGCTTGACTTGGTGTACCTGATGTATTGCGTGCTTGCGAAGCTGTCATCGATGGTCCTCGTAGTGGTACAGACTGCTGGACGTCTTCCACTGGAGGATTTTCGACCTTCAGTTTCTTCTTCGGGATGGGTTCGTCATCATCAAAGCCCGTGAAGCGGCTTGTCTTTGGCCGGTGGATGCGCTTTCGTGGGTTGATCTTTGCGGGCTCTTCCGCAGGAGGTTCGTTCTCCTCGGGGGCCTGCGACGGTGCCCTAGATTCAGACATTGGTGTTGGTTGACGCATAGAGCGGCGACTGCTTGTGACCTCTGGTGGTGCAGTAGCAATCACTTCTGCGGGCGGGCTTTGTATTGAGGCACGGTCCCCTGTGAGAATCGTGTCGAGAAACTCCTTCTGTTCGATTGAGCGCTGCCCAAGTGCCTGATCAACGCCGATCCGAAAGCTCTTGAGCCATTCGTCCTCTGCTAGTACGTTTAAGCGCACCGTTATGACGGGAAGCTTGTCGCCAGGTTTGCCACGTCGCTTCTTTCCTGCCACATTGTGGACGTGATCGACATACTCGTCTACCGTTGTCTCGCCAAGTTGTAGATTGTATAGTAATGCCTTACCGCCTCCACCGGTGACGGGATCCAGCAAACTACTGTGTTGGCTTTCGCTCAGAAACACAAAAGTCAGCCCAGAGAAGACATCTGACCGCGAGGGATCAGGTAGCAACATCTCATGTGGCTGATGAACCGGCTCTTTGTCAATTCCTGGTATGTATTCCTTCTCCGCTGGCCACCATGCATCAAAATCCTCTTCTAGCTTCGAAGGCAGGTAATTGTTTTCTTCGTCGACCGATGGAGCAGCCACAATGAGGACTTTATCAAGGAACTCTGTAGTGACGATGTGTTTGGCTGAAGTCAGACCCGAGAGGACTTTGGGAAGGTTCCGTTTCGCGGATACGACGTGGGTGGTCTTGTCGAATACGAAGTCGGTTGTAGTCTTGATGTCTAGGGTGTGTAGCTGCGCGCTGCGGGCTTTGTTCTCTTTTGATTCCTTCGAAGCATATGTAAAGACGACTGGGCGCCAGACGATCTTGAATGGCGCATAGCTGGCAGCCAATCTGATGGTATGTTCGGTGCCTTTCAGGGTCTCGCGGCTGTATTCTATCGACCCATCGGAGGCCTTCTGGCTCTTCAATGTAGTTTTCTCGTCGATTGTGACTCCCTGCCTGCAACTCAGATCGGTCACCTCGATCTGAGACCTCTTGTGAAGCTTTGTGCCGTCTTCTGGTGCTGCGTCATACACCTTCAGCATAACATGCTTGCGCGAGACCGCCTTGTTTTCAATCTTCCAATTTTTTCCTTGTGGGCCATCTTTGTCGTCTGACTTGGTGCGACCGAACAGTTGCTGTGATCCGGGGCGGAGCCAGACGCGCTTGCCTCCGAAGAGGCTCTCGTGCTCCAGGAACCACATTGTGAAGGCGTCGGTACGAGAGGGCTACAAGGTGTGTAGAGGAACGGCGGGTGGGATGCGCATTGTTGTGCTCGCGGTGAGACTGCGCGCGCAATGGTCTCGTGTGGCGTTGGCTGTGTTCACGACTCTAGGCTGAAGTGCGCCGAGTCTATACGCGATGTCGCGGTGTCAGGTGAGACGCTAGCGCTCCTGCTTCCTCTTCACTATCCCAGCAATCGCGATCAGGCATCACCCATCACTAATACCAGCGTCACACTAAACTACAAAGTCACTCTTCCAATGTTGCCGTGCTAGTGCACTAAGCTTGGCGTCTTTACATGGACCACACCTGCGACTTTAGATCTTCACGGTTGCAACCATCAACCTGTCCAAGTATCCCCCACCCACCCGCAACCACCTATATTACTCAGTCTCCCATGTCGAAACTCTTCCTGGGCATCTGTAAGATCTTCAGAGACACGTTTCTCACGATGAGCGAGCAACCGTTCACGTGTGACGCGTTGAAGGTAAAATGTCCATTGGGATATCTACAGTATTCTACCAGCAACTCGCGCAACCCAAAACTATGACCCTCTTGGGTATCACAAAACGAACAGTAGACGACCGATGGACCTAAAAATAACGACAACACAACATCTTCTTCCATCCCATTTCATGCCTGCACCTCAGACACAGTCTCTGAAGCTTCCCGCATTGCTTGTTTGGCAGCGGCGTTCTTTTCCCTCTCCTGCTGGATTCGCTCAGCATACAGACTCTTAGCTCTCATGGTAGGGCCCCATTTGTAGATGAAGAAGACCGGGGCGCAAACGAGAGCGGAGATGGCGAACAAGACCCAAGTCGAATTTGTGACACCGAGCTTCTTGTACATCGGACCGGTGTAGAAGGAGCAAATACCGGCAAGGACGTCTCGGGCGAAGCCATTGCCACCGGTGGCTGAAGCGGAATACGTGCCTCCGTACGCGGCAACCATGTAGTCGATCGTGGCGAAGTAGATGGCGAGATTTGCGCATCCGATCAGGACCGCGAAGATGAGGGGCGCAATCCAGGGAAGGGGTGGGCCAGATACTACAAACGCTGACCCGAATAGGCCAATCGGCAGGAGCAGGACGATCCAGCGGAGGGCTGATAGTCGGCTCTCGGGACTCAGCACTTTCCCGTTGCTGCGCTGCTGATTGTGTTTTCGGATGACGGGTACGTATAGCACTGCTGCTAGCCAGTAGCCGATGAAGAGAGCGAACAAGGCGAGCCCTAGCTGACTAGGAGTGAAGCCCCATCCCTCCTTGCCGAACACGTAACCGTATGACTCGAGGAAACTGAAGATGAGGGCGTCGCTGAATCCACTGAGCAGCGACAGGAAGCCAACGATCGGTTCACAGACTAGCATCTTGTATGGTCGACCCATGATCTTGCCACATTTCTTGAGGTTCAGCTTGTCCGTCTCAGTTGGACCGACGACATTGGCATCTGGGTTCTGCTTGCGTTGCTTCTTGGCTACCTTGTTAAGCATAATTGTCGACCTGGTCTCCGGCACGAAGCAGAAGTGAACGAACTGAACAGTGGCGCCTAGGATAAGCTGGATCCAGAAGTTCCATCGCCAGTGAAGGAATTGCTCGATGGGACCTCCACAGATGCCGCCAATTACTGGAGACAGTTAGCATTCCATTCCTCAGACATCTACGACATGAGCTTTACATACCTGAACCTAGACAGCTCCACAAGCTGACCCAGAGGATAGGGAGCTGCTGATCTTCGGGATCGAACATATCCGCAACCATTCCGAGTGTGACGGAGCCGCCGGCAGAGCAGATACCGCCGAGCAGACGCGCAGCCAGCACATGGCCCCAGGACGTACTGGCACCGGCCATGATCTGCCAGATGTTGACAGTGAAGAGGGATATCTGCATAACTGGCCAACGTCCGTACTCCTCGGACCAGGGTGCCCATAGTTCGCACCCAATACCGTACAGGATCAAAAACCAAGCCATACCCGCTCTTGCGTTGGTGAAATGGTTGCTGCCGAGATGGTAGTGCTCGTTGAGCGGCCCAATTGCGTTGGAGTAGACCGCTGCGTTATAGTCTGCCGCCTGTTAGCCTCGTATGACTAGACGGTTGGCAAGACCACTTACTCATGCTGGTTTGGCAGAGTCCAACGACAGTCAAAATCGCCCATTTCTTCTTGTTTGAGAACGCATACCCGGTCTTCTCATATGCGTTCACTTCGTTGAGCTCCAGGGGGCCGCTGGGTTGGGCTTGACGGCTGTGTGTCGCGACCATCTCTATCGCATCCGCAGCTTGCTTGTTGCGGGGGTCAGAGCCACCAGAACTGGCGTCGCTGTCGTTCCTAACTTGGGTCGTCATGATTTGGATGTTATCAGTAAGTTCAGTCGTGTGAGTTGAATGGCCTGCAAGACACTAAACTCTAGATAAGGCAGAGTGCAGTCGGCGGTAGATCTGGGAATGTGAAGGTTGAAAGATGGAGAGTGCGGGGAGGCGACAGATCTTATGGCTGGCATGCACGGCGATGGAACTTGGGACGAGAGTCCCAGCTCTGTACTGACAAAGGTCAGCACATATGCAATACACCTCGATGCAGTGGACCCCATTGACGGAAGCGCGAGACGGCCCGCCACCTGTTACCATGGTCCTCGAATGCGTCCGCGCACATTTGCTCGCGATTACACGCATCGTTTTCTTCGATTCAATGTGACCATATTTCCGCTCGTACATGGACGCAAGCAGAGACGCTACTAGCCTGGAGTGGCATCAAAAACATCTCTCGCAACACCTCCTGCTCGACAGACGTAAGTTCATGCACACCAACCCCTCCCCAGGAATGAAAGTCTGGTCCGGAACAACGCGGGGAAGCATTACCACTACAACCACTGCAATCATGCAGGCACATCATGGGCCGAAACCCCTCGCTCAGAAGTAGCGTACCAGTTTACCATTTCTAGCCATCCTGAGAGGCACGTGAGCAAAACCGTCTCGCGTATGCTCTCCACACTGCATCTACATCGCTCTCCATTGGCCCGAGCAGATGTGCAAGTCACATGAACAATACCTCATCACCACCTCACCATCTCACTATGCCCAGCCTCTCCAGCTGCGCATGTAATTCTCAGGACCAGTCGAACACATCGTCCCCCTCATCACGGCCATCATCGCTCCACTCCCACTCTTCATTACCCCACGGCCGCAACGGTGTCCAGCTGATTCCCCTTTTGCACTCAAACTCGCTCTGTAGAACTTGGAAATGCGCGTCCAACTCTGCATTCAACTGCGTAAGTGCCGCCTTCTCTTCCTCGGCACGGGATGTCGAAGTTATATGGGCCGTATGGTTGCGTATCTCATCTTCGCTGATGGGTTTGAAGAGATGCACCAGTGGCTGGGATTCGACTGGGGAACGAGAAGTGGAGTCGCAGTTATAGGATGTGAGTGTGATGAATGGCTTGCCGTCCTGTTCCATCCCGAGCGTCTTTGTGTCTGGCATGGGCGCACTCCTCTCGCTTGAGTTCATGTGCTTTGCATGGTCGTAGGCCATCTCTAGGTTCATCGAGGAGTCGCTATTTACCACTTTGGTACTGACAGCGCCCCGTGTGGTTTCGTGCTGCGAATCTTGGCGTTGCGTTGACATAGCGGCGCTGATACTTAGCTAATACCAGCATGAAATGAAGAGTTGTGTCACTTATACGCACTACAAACGCGAATTGAAACGTCACAAGCAAGCAGTCAGTCGCATGTCTCTCTGTTCGGAGACAAACGCTCATTGTTCGGTGATCAGCAAACCACCAACAATGAGTGGTGTCAAAGAATTTGCCACGAGACTTCACAGTGCACGAGTTGTCTAGATGCGCAATGATATTCGTGTCATGTATTGTTTCCACTGATGGCTAAGGTATGCGTATGTACCAGTCGCAGACGTCGTTTCTGCTGTGCAACGGTGTTCACCAATGTGCCCTCCCCATCGAGTAGCAGAGTCCTTCCACTTTGACCATAGTAGTCAAGAAGATGGGCATACTAATGATCAAGATAATCCTTCCCTAGAACTTCGACTCCTAAAACAGCACCGAGCCTTGGATGGTGGCGGGCGAACGTCCGCTCGTAAAGTGTGAGAGCCTGTGTGTCTACGATCAGCGTGTGCCTACCAGGAAAGGAAGTATTTGCATACCACATAAGCCGCCTGTTCAAATGCACACTCGGAATGTGATACAGTTCATGCCGGTCCATTAGCCTCCCACCACTGCTGGTGAGCAGAGCAGACCTTGACAAAGTAGCTGTCAAGCTCGGCGCGCTGCATAACCATGAGCTCGCGCTCAGGTGCCACCTTCTCAAGATCCATCTCATGCTCCATGGCGCGTATGAGCATGATGTTCTTCTTGGCTTCGTGATCGAGAGGAGCGCGGTTGGTAGTGTTGGTGGTAGCGACAGTCGTGGGTGGGATACTAGGCGTGGTAGACTTCTTAGCAATGCATGCGTTGAGCAAATCTTGTTGCACGCGCAAGCCCTAGAATCTGTTAGTGGATATACATTGCATAGATGTGTTGAGACTCACTTCTTCAACATGATCGATACCGGTTTCTGACATAGCCACCTTCCAGGCCAAAGCCTCGCTCGTGGCGTTGTCCTGTTCCTCAACTACCTTGACTGGCGCCTCGAACACTTTCGCGTTCGGGTTCAGGTCTAGCGAGCTGAGTTGTTTGTGAGCTTGGACGAGGTCGTCGGTCTTGGTCCTCAAATGAGGAGGTATCGACTTCTTGCGGATGCTCTCAGGGCGAGGGCTCTTTGTACTAGCAGTCAACGTATCCTGTCCAGCGCCTTCTTGCATGGCTTTCTCAATAGCGACAGCCCAATCTGGCGGTTGGCTCTGGGTGGGTGATGCTGAACTTGTGGAGGCCTTCGGTTTTACTGGGTTCTCTGGACGGCGAGAGTGTGGCACGAACATTGACTCCATCGTTCCCTTAAGAGGACCCGCGACACGTGTGCCTGGCTTGATCGCGGACAGCTTGGGCCTAGAGGTCTGAACATGTTCTTTGACAGCGTTCGCTGGAGATGAAGCGGGACTAGCACTTTGGATCACGTCTCGAGGGAAGCCGGTGCTGCGTGCAGCTGGAGCTGGCCACTGGCCGATTCCACGGCCCAGAGAGCTTCCGTTCACGGATGAAGATGAGGCACCAAGCTGGGTTGTGGCAAGCATCTTCGCTTCCCGTCGGAACGATTTACTGCGGCGGTCGTGTTCCGGATCGCGATTGAAGCGCGGGTCCGGAAGACGTCCAGGCCTAGCGATGCTGTCTGCATCCGGTTGCCCTATATCGCTACGTCAGCGTGCGTGACGAGAATTCTCATGTCTGAGATTGCATACACGTCTCGGCCTCTGGGGGCGGCGGAGGAAATGCATCCCATACAAGGGCGGGGGCCGCAGTGACTACACATCGGTCAGTGTTTCGATGTCAACACAACAGCAGGTTGACCTGCGGCGTCATCGAGAAAGCTCACGTGTATTCTTGGGCGTAAGGAACGGCATGCTCACTTTGTGAGCGCGAGCGCTAGGAGATACTGAGTTCGCAGATGTTGAGACAAGGTTGGAAGAAGAAGTGCGGCCAAGGTTGTTGACGAGGCAGCCGACTAGCTCTTGCCGCCGATCGGATTCGAGGTGAGCGCGACTTCCCGAAGCGGAAGCAGCAGCCTGGAGCACCAGCAGCGGAAACGTTTGCTGGGTGACCACGCAATGACGTCGACTTGCTATGTTGGAAAGACTGACAGGTAGGAGCGGACTCAACTAAGAGGCTTCCTCTAATAGAATAGTAGTTATGCGATGGAAATTTTGGATATTGCTGTACGTGAAAAGATTTTGCTCGGAAAAGCGAGACGATAAGATGATCTGAAGACTAGAGAATAGAAGAGGAGGCAGGACTGGGAAGAGCAAAGCCACTTCACGGAGCAACGGCGTCTCTCACCTCGAGCTCGGGAGGGACATCGCATGCTTGACTTCGCAGAGTATTCTCAATTAGAGAGATACTCTTGCGAGTTACTAGAGTGTTGCGAACATAGAGCAATGGAAGGACCTTCTTCTTCTTATCGACCCAAGCGGACGTCATGCCTGAGGTGAAATTGAAGATAACGAGGGACAATCATCGCAATGCTCAAAAGCTGCGCCCGCGATTCTGCGAACGAAGAAGGATATGCGCCGTTCTCTACGTTGTCATCCAGACACGCGTGTAGCTCTTCTCTTGATGACGGGCCCGGCGAGGTTTGTGCTGCCTCAAAAACGGTGCCACTAAGAACCGGCCGCTAACCAAATTCATCGTTGATGACTACTACTATCCCACGTGAGACCGCGACAAGCGGAGATCTATTTCTACATCCGATCGTCGTGCACACAGGTTCGTTGGGCTTTGGGATCTCGCGTAGGCATCGTTAGACGGTTCAGGGAACGCAATCACTCCTACGCACCGTACTCACGCCCTGAGTTTGCTTGCTTAACCACCTGCAGCGGCTGTTGCGCGTGGTAAGCTGCTCAAGGCTGCGAAAGCACGCACACTGGGTCTCCACGACCAGCTTCACTCACTTTCCGTTCTTCGTCATTCTTTCATTCAACGAGTCGCTACCTTATTTGGTAGTAGGTGGATCAAACTGCACCTGCCACAATAGAGCAGCCTCGCACTTTCTTCAGTTGCGGCGAGGGAAACTTGCTCTCCCCGATCCGAACTCGCCATTTTCGCACTTCTCTCAAAAGTCATCAACTTCTTCCGCAGAATGGCGGGAAAAGTCACTTATTCACGGCGCCCGAACAAACGCCGCGCACCTCACGACCGCGATCCAGCAGATGAGAACGAGGACTGTCAGAAGCGGAGTAGAACAAATACCGAGCCAAATGGATCGCGACTACCGACACCACCCTCAAGCCGACGAGGAAAGAAATCCTGGTTCAACGGTCCCGTCTCCATTCCTGATGACGACATGAACCCTCCGCAGTCCATCTTCGATAAGGTTCTCGAAAACAAGAAGCACCAAGCCCCAAAGCCGCATCAACGCAGTGTCCAGGGTGACCGTGAGAACTTCAAAGGCCTTATGAAGACGGGACAAAAGTCGAGAGAACAGAATGGCTGGGCGAGGAACGGCTCTCTGCCAACGCCACCAGCGGAGGCCCAGAAGAAAGCCCATCAGCAAGCACAGAGAGATGAGAATTTCGCGCGGTACAAGGGAATCGTTCACAGGAACGAGTCTGCGACACTCAAGTCGTCACCCACGGCGCCAAACCAGACATCGTGGCTCTTCGAGCGGGTCATTAAAAATGAGCAGCCGAAAGCACCATATCAGCCGAAGACATACAAAGCTGAGGAGATTGCAGCACCACGGCGGACTATAATGGGGGAACGTCTGTCTAGAAGTTCAGACCAAGCCCGCAAGTATGTCTCAGATAACACTCACATTATGCACAGAACTGACTGTAGCAGATTCAAAACGAACCAGACCGACTCGCCTCTCCTGCAGCTCCCCAAAAACGTGAGGAATCTCATCTACACTTACGCACTTGGTGGTAAGACTATCAACATCGGCTACCAGACCTATCACCTTACCTTTGACCCTACAAAGCCCAAGAAGGTAAAGCGGGTTACACCCATTTTCAAGTACCAGTGCACAGTATACGACGGTAATCAGAATCCCATTAAGGCGAGATCCCAGCCGTGGGTCAAGAGTTCCACGGTGTTTACTTTGCTCAACGGTGTCTGCCGCCAGATGTACCAGGAAACAGCGACGCTGCCTTACAGGCTCAACCTAATCGCCTTCGACTCGTATAGCATCATGTTCAATTTCTTGTTCATGGAGGACCGCCTGCGTCGCGAGCATCTCGATACCTTCACGGAGCTTTTACTACCAGACCAGCTACCGGGGTCAAATGCACTCGCCCGCTTGCGCAACGTCAGCAAGGTGTACCTAGGAGTCACACAGGAGGGAAAACCTAAGGGGTGGTACCGTGTAGTGCGTACTCAAGGCGTGGAGCCGAGACTTGCAAGAGTCGTGAAGTAGTGCGAGGCATGCATGACAGCATGAGTGTGCACATGTGGGCTTGAAAGGAGTTTCGGCGCGACTGTATGGCATTTTTGTTTATCAGTTGCATGATACCCGGCATGGCAACGACGTTATGATCCAGCTACACCCCACCATTTCATGGGTAAGGCCAGTGCCCATCTGGTAGCTTGAAATAGATTCTCAGAACAGAGGTGATTATCTGCATGGACAATTGCGTTGCTTCTTTCCTTTTTTGTGCACCTATGGAGTGTTGGGTCCGTTGGGTGTAGGTCTGACATGTGAAAGAGGCGCCAGCTGTAAGCCGGTCGGCTCCCTGTGCGGATGGCCACGACTGACTGTGTCACACCCATATTCTTTTTGAGGGTGCATTGTCTTATGCATAGAGCCTCGTGGACTCACAAGATCGAAGATGGCGGTCAAAACAGGTAGGGATGGCTGCCCCACGTCTGCAGCTTTCTCCAGATCTGCCGTCTGCAGCGCGTGATCGCGATTTCGGACGAGCAACTATTCGCGGCGCTACACGGCCTTTCTGAACTAATGCTGCGTGCCCACAGTTCACAATTAAAGGCTCTGGGGAGTCGAGCACAGCAACAGGTGGCCAGAGGACTCTTGGTCTTAGATACCAGCTACACGTAAGACACATGATCCATGGCTGCATGTGCAGTAGTCTGCCAACACTGGACCTGCAGGTACAGGTGGAAGATGCGTGTCGTATCAGCGTCGGTTGATGACTACTGCCGACGCGACACCCTCGCCGGCTTTGTTTAGTTGATCCTTGCCGATGACGATGTACCATGCGCATGTCCCCACGCTCCCTAGCATGCGCTGCACGCATCGAATACTTCAAAGGCGTCAATGCCGACCCTTCTCGCGCTCGTTTCGTCGTCCGGCGACAACATTGCACAAGTATTGAAGCGGCAAGCCTGTGACGCACCTTCCGCGACTTGCGCGACCGAGGCGCATGACCACCCGCAGTTGACCATCTCCGGCCACCCTACACCGCGTCTTCTCGAAAAGCACTATTACTAGGCTACAGACTCCCTCGACCGCGACAGACTCCCTGGAAACCGACTTCCTTACTTCGACACCACCGCAAGCTGCCTTCACGACCACTCGATCTACCGATCCTCTTACCACCGGCTAAGCCACGCTTCGTAGGATTCGCGCATGGCGTGTACCGGCGCTCGATGTCATTGCTGTCTGACACCATTTTTACAGGCGGCAGTACGCGACTGCACGTAAGAGGAGGACAACATGGGCAGAAATCCATAAGGAAGAGCAAAAGCCATGGCGGCTTCCTCGGACCCCTGGTGCAGCTGGCCAGGAATCCGTTGGGGACTCTGGGCGACCCAGTGGGCGACTACCATGTTCCTGAATTAGCCGTGGATGCTGCGGAAGCAAATCGTAGGCAGGTCCTGTACCTGCACATGAAAGACGTGGGTTCCTCAGATTGGTCGTGCCCTTTCACATGCTGACGAGATCGCCACGCAGGCCGAGACATACGACCAATGGAAAGCCGCCGCGACCGAGCTCGATATCCTAGAAGGAAACGAAGCCTGGAAAGAAGAGGACGACACTCCGGAATACAATGTGGATCTGGTTGCTGCCCGGCTGAAAGAGCTGGATGATGCTCGCATGAGCTGCGACGTGAAGAGGATGCTGTTCCTGATCAGGACCACCCTCACACGCGGATTGGGCGACATGGGCGACCTGCGCCTGTACAAGCACTCGCATATTGGAACCAAGCGTCTGATCGAGAGGTACATCGAGTCGGCTCAGCAAACCATGGCCGCTCTGCTGGACGTCTCGGAGAAGCAGGGAGATCAGTGTCCTATCGAGCCGCGGCGGTTGGTCGACCAATTGCTTCAAACACGCCAATCATTCGGTAGGAGCGCATTGTTACTCTCAGGCGGAGGAACCTTTGGCATGAACCACATCGGCGTCGTCAAGGGTCTTTGGGACGCTCGTCTTCTTCCACGCATCATATCGGGAGCCTCTGCAGGAAGCATCGTCAGTGCGGTCCTATGCGCAAAGACCGATGCAGAGATCCCGGAGGTTATGCACCAATTTTGCTTTGGAGATCTGAACGTATTTGAAAGCCCGGATAACCCAGAAGGCATGATCAACAAAGCAATGCGCTTGATGAAGTCTGGAGCTCTTTTTGACATTGCACATCTCATGAGAGTTATGCGTGATCTGCTCGGCGATTTGACCTTTCAAGAAGCATACAACCGGACTCGACGTATCTTGAACATTCCTGTTTCGACTTCGTCGCTCTACGAACTGCCCAGACTTTTGAATTACATCACAGCGCCGAATGTGATGATCTGGTCTGCAGTGTAAGTTCACGAAACCAAGGAACCATTATAGCTATGCTAACGCTACGTAGATGTACCTCTTGCTCAGTTCCGCTCGTCTACAAGAAGGCATCTCTGCTGGCCAAGGACCCGAAGACCGGCCTGGAAGTACCTTGGGATCCAAACCCTGACGCGACATGGATCGATGGCTCAGTAGACAACG
>Ga0265797_10004445_pt1 | contig 21397 bp, 16 predicted proteins | sample P2T30metagenome_FD_192433 | JGI IMG/M metagenome (GOLD analysis project Ga0265797, IMG submission 192433) | Plant litter microbial communities from East Loma Ridge, Irvine, California - P2 T30 | ecosystem: Environmental > Terrestrial > Plant litter > Unclassified | place: USA: California...
CTCTGAAACAGAAGGACGTATTGCTTTAGCCCTTCAAGCTTATATTAGCAACTAAACACCATCCCTCCGAGCTACGGCTAATACATACGACGTTCCCTTTGCAACCCTCCGTGAACGACACCTTGGAGTCCTCTCACGTAAAGAAACCACACCTAACTCACGAAAATTCACCAATAACGAGGAGCAAGTCCTTCTTCGAAAGGTTCTTTAGCTATCTACCGACGGATTCCCGCCTTAGCGCGCAATTGTAGAAGAGATGGCCAATACAATGCTTCAGACCAGAAATCCATCTAGTCCTTAAAGAGTCGGTACAAAATGGGTTGCCAACTTTGTAAAACGCCATCCGGAGCTCTCAAGTGTATACAATCGGAAGTTCGATATCTAAAGAGCAGAAGTTGAGGATCCAAAGCTGATTAGCTTGTGGTTCAAACTGGTAGGAGACACAATCGCAAAGTACGGCGTTGTAGAAGATGACATCTTTAACTTTGATGAGACTGGCTTCCAAATGGGTATCATCTCAACCTCAAAAGTGATCACATCATCAGATAGGAAGGGTAGGCTAAGGACAAAACAGCCAGGGAACCGGAAGTGGGTTACTGCAATCGAGGTAGTTAATGTAAGAGGATGGGCAATCCCCCTATTCATCATCTTCGACGGCAAGCTTCACCTATCGACCTAGTACAACACTAGCATTCTAACAACCTAGAGAATCGCTGTTAGCGATAATGGATGGACTAACGACAAACTGGGCCTCGAATAGATCCAGCACTTTCACGAAAATACGAAGCATTGTAAGGGCAAGTGGAGGCTATTGATATTCGATGGTCATAGCAGCCATTCAACATCCGAATTCAGAGACTTCTGCCTTTAGAACTGCATTCTGACTTTGTGTATGCCTGCACATACATCTCACATTCTCTAGCCTTTAGATGTGAGCTGTTTTGGCCCTTTAAAGAAGGCATACGGCTCCCAGATTGAGAACAAGATGAGGCTTAGTATCAACCATATCACGAAGGAAGAATTCCTTCCTACATTATTTACAGCCCATCAACAAACAATGACTACTAGAAACATTACCTCTAGCTTTAGAGCAACTGGCCTAGTTCCATTTAATCCGGAGAGAGTGCTAGAAAATCTTGGTCCTATTATTAAAGCTACTCCATCACCACGTAGCAGCCAGACCTCTTGGAACCCTCAAACACTAAAGACTCTACCTCAAATCAAGAGGCAAGGCCAGCTAGTATTGACAGAGAATCGCAAACGAAGGAGATCATCGGCTTCCTCGGGTGATAAACCCTTCCAACAACTTCTGAAAGGCTTTGAGAACGTGGTACATGAGAAGGCACTTTTGATGATTGAGGTAGCTGCTCTTCGAGCTGAAAATCAGCACTAAAAGCAAAAGAGAAAACAAAAAAAACAGCAAATTCGAGCAACTACATCAATGACTGTTCAGGATGGCCAGGACAGTACTCAGAGATCTATAGTTGAGGAGCAACCCGAGGATAATAATGAAAATATTGATCCAGTATTACTAAATAGGCAACCAAGAAGTGTTCGTAGGAAAGCACCAAGCAAGTGTAGCAGATGTGGTTCATTTGAGCATAATGCTAGGACATGTAGTTCATAATACGATTTGTTTTGTTTCTATATCTTCAACTTTGCTTGTATAATCAGTGGTCGAAGGTAGAATATGCAAAATCTTGACCGGCTCGCTTGCCTGACCGGCTCGCTTGCCAAGTACGTTACATACAGACCGGTGAGTAGACATGCCTCCCTTGCGGGTGAAACAACCCGCGTTCCTTGCGGCCACAAATTTGCTCTTGAATCGTTTCATAAGTTACTTCAAACTGTCATTCATTCAATTTTCATCCCCATACAAAACAAACTATCGAAAAATGTCTACCGACTGGTGGTACACTTCCAACCTGCCAAACGACCAGACCGACTTGGACAACTTGGTACAATGGTTCCGCGAACATGACACAGACTGGATGGCTGACGCGCTCTGGCTGCGCTATCTGAAAATCGGCAGACAAGTTTACCATCCCAACCAAAGCGACCTCGCCTGGGAGTTTCGCGAAGCACACTTCAACAGCCTCCCATATGTCAAAAAGAAGCCTCGAAAGCCTCCACCCTTTACGCTCGAAATTCTGCCGGGAATTCCACCGCATGATGGCATCGATCGTCTCAGCGCCCTGCCTCGTGACATCCGCGTCGAAATCCTGTCGCACCTGGGTCTCCCGGATGTGCGAATAGATAAATGTGGCAATATTGTCACCGCTGGGCACGCTCTCAGCAACCTAGTATTGGTGTCGAAAGGGTGGCGGGATCAGGTGGAGGCGTTTTGTGGCCATTCCTTGCTTGTATGGAAGCACGCAGCAGAGGCTCAGCGTGTAAATGGCGACGCATCGAAATGGGTGGGATGGCGGGAGTTGGCGACGTATACGGCAAATGCTCGGATGGAGTATGTGTTTCGGATGAGGAAGTACTGCAGTGTGTGTGCACGGTTGACGACAGAGTTGAGGTTGTTGAGTGAGAGGCCGGGTAGGCTAATTTGTGCTGTTTGCCAGGTTGATGATTGTCGAGAACATAGTTGTTCGGATTCTGATGAGTAGGCAGGATGAATCTTGACAGGGGTGAACCAGTTCCAGAGAGCACTCAGCACTACAGAGTCCCAGCCTGAGCCTCGACTCCAGAGTGTCGCCTTGGTTCAACATGATGTCTTCCATAGTCCGGTGGCGGCTCGTTGCCGTCTCGGAGTCCAGAACTGCTTCTGTTGGCATTACTACTGCTTCCTTCCCCATGGTCGATGATGTCTTCGTATCTTGGTAGATCCTCATCTTCTTTCTCATCCTCACTGTCGTAATTCCGTTCGACACCTGCTCTCTTCTCCTTGCGGTTGGTCTCTGCCTGGAGCTCTCTGAGCCTCCTCTCGTCATCAAGCACCTTTCTGCGCTTCATTTCTTTCTTCTCCTTGACTTTGTCGTGGATGATGGCTCCAGCGAGAACGAGTAGAGCTGCCATCGTGATATAAGCGCGGTGGCAAACGTGAGCTAGACGATGCTATTAGGCTTTATACTGTAGACAAGAGAACAACGTCTGTAGAATAGGTTACGTCAGAGTAGAAGTGTGGTTCGACCAAGATGAAAGTATTCAGCCAGACTGTGATAGAATCTCCCAAGACCCTACTCGACCTCAAGTCCAAATCGTTGACGCCATCCAAGACCGATACCAAGCCAGCTCAGAGAGGTCATCCTCTCTCCACCCCGCGTCCAGGCGCAGGCGATAGTGGCGAAAACGAACAAAGGACAGCGCCACTTCTTCCCTCGACGGCAAAATGAACCCGAGAGGCTGTGAGATCCGACCCCCACGTTGGTCTTCACATCTTGCACGTGACCATGTACCTGTGATTTAAACGCTCAACCAGTGAGATGCACAAGAAGAAGTGAACAGGATTCCTCCATCATCACAACTATCGATCGCACCTCGAACACATAAAAGAGGAACTACATGACAAACCACAACTACATTCACAGATGACCCGGACCACCACAGACAGAGCTACGTGTACCTACCACGTATGTGTAAGTTACATATACAAGTACATGTATACATCCACCCAACGCCCCGGAAACTCCACCCACGGAAATAACCCAAAATCGTTGTGCGTTCATCCCATCAAATCACCATGCATCCCAAACAAGCAAATGCGAGCCCAGCCCATTCTGTACCCTTACATGTACCTGCTATGACTACGTCGTTGAGCAGGACCTGAAACACCCTTTCCCGCTCTCCTGTGCTTACTCGCATGATTCTGGGCTGCAGCATGCATGCATGCATGAACACGCGTACCTCTTTTTTGTTTGTCTCTCTGTATTTCTTGCTAGGCTGCGGACCTGCGCTGCGCGTAAGCACGCAGCTATGGCATTGATAGGCGATCGTGATTGATGCGGTGGCTCGTGTTTTGTTGGATCGAACATTGACAGACGTGCCTAGATGTTCCGCGTTGAGAAGCTTTCTGTGTCAGCAATCGATCCGCAAACATGTAGCACGAACGAAGCTTTCATCGTCTTGTTCTTGTGTAGCTCTCGCGATAAGCTGCGCTTCGGGAAGCAGCATTATTTGAAAGGTAACACAACAACAGCTTACTGAAACGCCAAATCGGCTTTAATGACCTGGTGACAACAGATCGGTCACACAGGCCGGAAATTCTGGGCCGGCTCGCATAACGGTTCGAGAGGAAAGTAGGCAGGACATCGCGAGAGGCACAGCGAAAAAAAACATCACATTAGCCCAACCACTATCAGTCTCCTTCTAGTCAAAGAGAGTTTTAGCTCTTCTTTCTCACGCACACACAATCTTGGGGGAACAACCGGAGAGAAAAGGAAACTCGAAAGAAACGAGAAAAGGAAAAAATGTTGGAGAGAGGGAGAGCGAGACAATCCGCCGAATCAATCACAATGAATAAAAAGAAGTTCAGAATATGCCAAATTAAACTCCGGAAAGGTTCCCCCCCAGTTTCTCTTCGCGCCAGTTTCCCATGTTCCCAAGTTTAACACCGGCAAGAAGGAGAACAATAGAAAAGCAAAATTCGAGCAAAAGAGCAGTTTTTCCCAAGATGCAAGCGCTTAGTCCAGTGTCGAAAAAGACAAGTAAAGTATTCAAGAAAGTTTTGTGAGCAATAACGACAGGAAGGGCTTTCGAGGGCCGATAGAAACAAAAATGGTTGTCGCCTCCACGTTGCTTTGCGCTCTGTGAGCCAAAGTCTTTTGGTGCAAAATCGATCGCGCGCTAATGATCCTCGTTGCGTGGTATCGCGTTCCAGACATCGTCGGAAGCGTAGTAATTTTGGAAGCAAGTTCCGCGTGAATTTTTAAGAGAGGGTGGATGAGATGCTCCAGGGTCGTTCATTTCCTCGTTGTACGGTGGTTCCGGGGTCTGCGTGTAAATTTGTGGTGTATGGTGTCATTAGAAGAAGTGCGTGTGAGGCTTGCTCTGTTCGTGGACTTCCATCTCCTGCGAAATAGTTAGTGCGTGCAGAGATGCGAGTTATAGACAGATATGTACCATCTTGAACGTGTTGAGCTCCTCCTTGATCTGCTGTGCCAGGATGGGAGTCAGGCGGTTGCAAGTCGCAATGTCGCCACGGCGATCGTAGTCGGAAGCACTCCAAGCATCGTGGAATTGAATGCGAGGCGAGAATGTGATGCCTTTACCACCAGTAGGAGTCGCGGGCATGCTGCGGGTGTTCGTCATCGACGCGATACGAGGCTGACTGAAGTAGTCATTGTTTGTGGTATCGCGGAATGATGCGCTGCGAGTCGATCCCTCCTTTGGTGTACTGGGCATGGAAGAGGCCGGGCTGTCGAGGACATGAGGTACGCCGTCGCTAGGTCGGATTTCAGGAGTGCCGATAGGCGAGGATGTGCCAGAACGCTTGAGAATGCCCTTCTTCACAGCGGCGAGGACTTCTGCGCGGTCCTTGTCGCTACCGACAATGCTTCGCCTGGTGAATGAATCCGAGCCCTCCGCAGATGGCCTTGCGGAAGCATTTTGAGCAGTCTGCGCAGCATCGACAGAATTGCGCTCCAGCTTAGGGAAGCCGGTTGCGCCACCGCTCTTGTCGTTTAGTTCGGCGTTGACGTTCACCTTCTGCCTTTCTGCCTCGACTGTTACCATCGAAACTTGTGCCATGCTGGGCTGCAGCGGAGAGCCGCGCTGTGCATTTACAGGCCCGTCAGCAGCGGGTACTCCAATGACGGACTTTGGTCTGAAGAGTCCCTTGATGCTTCTAGCACTTTTCTTTGCACCTTTGCCCATCTTGCGTAGCATCATCGAGGCCGAAGAAGCCGTTGATGAAATGGAGATGTTGTCCGTGGAGCCAGTGAAGCCACCTTGGCCAGAGTAGATGTTAGCACCAATGCCAGCTGCTTCTTGTCGCCTTGCGATCTCGAGCTGCTCTGGGTCCAATTCTTCTTCTGGCTGTTGGCCCTGCTGCTCGCGTGTCTGCTGAGGCGTGGGAGCAGTGGTCTCGGCCCTTCTAAGTTCTTGAGCACTGCCGAAAGAGAACGCTCGTCTCAGGCGGGACTTCATGCCTTTGTTCAGATCTCTGTCCGACACTGCTGCAAGATGCTGTGCAGCTGCACTGGGCGGAGGATGCACGGCGGCTCTCGTCACCGAAGCATAGGATCTATGCCTGGGTGCGCTGGGAGTGGTTGTGGGTGGTGGCGCACTAGTATCGCTCGTCTGCCTTGACAAGGGTGATGGAGTAGCCATTCGCTTGTTAGGGTCTGATGCACCTCTGGGAGGAATGTTGACAGACTTTTGAGCGACTGGTGCGTCTTTGCCCTTCACGCTTGAGCTGTCAGATGCGGTAGAATTGCTCCTGTGGGCAGTCTCGGGTCCGTCACGGCTGCCGGTTCGTTCATGGGTACCAACAGGGCGAATCGAAGTGGGTGTAGAAGTTGCACCGCCACCGTTGCTGGAGGAAGGCCGATGGGCGCCCGCGCTCACTTGACCATCGCCATTGGGCACGGTGACGTGGGTGTCAATGGTGTTCAGGCTGCGTCTGCGGTATCGCTTCGCCAACTCAGTGTTTCCAGATTTGGGTAATGAGGAGCCATCAGCACTGGCAGTGCGTTCGATAGTTGGTGATGGTGGCGAAAGAACGCTTGTGAATGGTGTTGTGGGCGATACTGCACCATTTGACGCTGACTTGGGTACAGAATTGTTCGAATTTGTTCGCCGCGTTGCTCGCCTGTAACGGTCTGGTGATGGCTTTGCAAGCTGCTCGTATGAGTTCAGTGAAAGATCTGGACTCGATGAGAAGTTTATCGAGGTTTCAGCCTGTGTACCAATCACCGAATCATCCTTTGCCGAGGAGGCATCAGAAGAGGCAGTCGAGCTCGATGCTGATTGCGAGTGGCCAGCGCGCTGCACGCTGAGATGATTTTGTCCTCCGTTTGATGCAGAGCCTGTTCGCGTTTCTGGCTTCAGTGTGGGTGTGGCCTGGAATGCGTATGGCTGCACAGGCGCAGCCTGGCTTTTATACGCTGTGTTGTTCGACCCATTGTACATGCTTCTGGGCGCTTGGCCGAGGCGAGGAGATTGTTGTTGAGGGCCCTGGAAGGCTTCGGCGGAGGAAGGTCGGGAGTGCAGCATCGTAATCGTGCTGGAAGATTGCATGGGAAGTGGCAGTACCTCGGCCATGGATCCTATTGTCGAGGAGTGGCGGAGTGAACGAGAGTAGTGGTAATGGATGGATATCGAATGTAGGGGCTTGGCGGAGCGGGAGTAACTATATTATCTGGACCGGCCAGCAGTCAGTGATGAAGTTCCGTGATGCGGTGATGGGATGCAGGCACGCAGGAGCGTGATGTGCAGCGTGGTGAGGGATCAATGGCGAAACGGGTGAGGTGAATGTTGATGGGTGGGAAGGCGGACCCCTATCGCGAGGCCAGAACGCGGCTAAGCTCTGCAGTTCGAGACATGCTGCGGTGGGCAGTGGGTAAAGACAGAGGTGGAGTGAGAGGGAATGGAGAGAGAGACAGCAGTGGAGAGGGAGGAGTGTCTCGCAATAGTGGCATACCTGGGCGGCAGGCGTCTCAGCCCGTCGAGGGTGAAGAAAGGTAGCACGGCGGTAGTCTGCCGAAGCAGAGAAGCGGAGGGTCTCAGAACCACATCGAGGAGGGCGGGTGGGCTCAGCGAACGTTGGCGGTGGCGGTGGTGAGGCGGCGGTGGTGAAGATGTGTGTCGGTGGTGGTAGTATTAGTGGTGGTGTCGAGAGGACGGTTGATGGGCAGGCGTGTGCAGCGAGCGCTCCTGACGCTGGCTGTCTGCTTTCTCCTGGGGAGTGTGGTGTTTAGGGAATGCTGGGCTGGCTTGAGCGTGCTCCTCGGCAAACTCCAGGGCGACGACGCGATGGAGCAACGGCGGTGGTGGAGGAGAATTACAGTAAGGGGGAGGAAATGGTGGTGGTGGTGATGGTGGTGATGGTGGTGGTGAGGAATAATGGGACACGCAATGGATGGATGGACAGATGGATGCACCGATGCAGACTGGAAGGGAAGAGTGCTCGCTCGCTCGCTCACTACCCTCACTCGCCCACTACTCACTCACTCGCTGCAGCAGCCAGGCGCAGAGAGGCGTTCCCACGGCGGCGGCTTGTTCTTGCTGCTGCTGCTGCTCTCTGCAGGCCGCTTGTTGCGCTAATCCTCTCTCCCTCGCCCATATCCAGCTAGGGCACGCCGTCAACTGGCCCCAGCTCCAGGTCCGCCGTTACTTGCACACGCCCACCGACGCCCTCACCCTGCTAGGCCCAAATGCTAGCCCGTCCTGCTATTCCACAAACTTCTATTCTGGTGAATCCTATGCATATCTTATCTAGTAACCACCGCCGTGCCCTCGTTGCCGTCCGCGAGCCTGCTGCATTCCACCACCCCCTCAAATCACCCGTTGTCTGGCGGCGGCGGCGGTGTGTACATATGTGTACATCCATCCATCTGCATCATCACTCTCTCCCAGACAGGACATGCCATTGTGCGCGTCCCTTTAGACTTCCCGATCATGCCACCTCCGGACTGCCTCGACCTGCAGCGGCTCGTCTACGTACAGGTACGGAGGTAGCTTTGTAGCGGCTACATAGCTCGTTCGCCCTCGCAGCAGCAGCAGCCCCGGCTCCAGCATGAGCATGTCATCGCCTGCTCCGCTGCGATACGAGGGCCCATCGACATCGACACGCTCTTGTGATCTCGACAGCGACACAATCGCACCCGAGCTATGCAGGCTCCACAGTGCACAGCGTCCCTTGTCGTCCATCATTCCCGCTGCCTGATAGTGATGGAGAATAATTCCGCCCAGAGCATCACCGCCGCGAGAGCACGTGGAGAGAGACGGCCAACTTTTTTGCCGCCTCCCCTGCGCGAGACTATTATACTTTCACATGCGGCGCTCGTCTGCCGCAGTGCCGGGATGCATCGGTGCAATCGCTTGCTCGCTTGAGTCGAGCGTCTAGTTCTAGTTCTACCGTCCCGTGGCCTGCAGCTTGAATAAGGTAGTGTGCTCGAGCTAAAGGACAGGGCATGCCAGGACAGGACAGGACAGGACAGGCATTATTCGCCACACTCCTGCTCAACGCCATACCACATGTAGCAGGCGACAACCCTCCCTACAATCATAGTCAACACGTCTTCAGCGTCTCACAGTAGTGCGTGTTTTGCCCTTTCTTCACCTTACATCATAGCCTTGAGCTTGTCGCCGCCGGCCCACGGGGCACGCCTCGATTGTCTCAACCTCCATCTCCACAAATCTGAACCGCCCAACGCCTTTTTATGCGCCTCCAGCGCGTCTGCACAATTCGAGAGAACGACTCAGAACAAGCCAAGTGCCCTTTTCCACCATCCGCTAGCGACGGACTGTAACTCCAGATCGCGGAGCGCTACTGTAAGTCTGTATCGTCGTGCGTCCCTGATTTTCCCTCAGCTAGAGTTATTCCTGAGCTAGTTTTGGAGAGGACACCTTGCGTGCTTTCCCTTGCCCTCCTCTTCGATCGCGCCTTCCAATCAAGCGCGTATATAGCCAATTTTAATATCTAGAGACAACTCATGCGTGAAGCTGCTGCCACCCATCACCAATATCACCCTCCAATCACACCCTCACCGCCCACATCGCATGTCTCTCACCAGAAACACGCCATCTCTCCCATCGATCATACCCACCAATCACAGCAGGCACTGAGCAGTTCTCACCCATACAGTAGCAGCAGAGTATAACGCGTCCGCCGCGGTGAGCATCTCGGCAGTAGCAGTAGCAGTGAGCAGCAAAGGCAGCAGCACAACACAAGCATCTCACATCTCACTACTCTTCTCCAGAGCTGTTCCGCCCCAGGAACTTCTATCCTGCGAACCCCTGCATTATTTTTCGCGTTGTGGCTGCGTATGCGCTTGCTTCCATCCTGCTGCTCCATCCTCCGTCTCCCACGGAAATACAATCCCCCTGCCCTGGCCTGGCTGCCCTGATGATCGCCCTCCCTTCGACTTCATTACCCCACGTATTGCGCGTTCAATCTCACTGGCGGCGCGGCGTGCATGCATGCTTGCCTGCTTGCCTGCGAGCTGAAGATTGAGGGGTGAGACATTCCGTCGTCGTCCTCGTCCGACCGGTTGATTTGGGGAGGACTGACTGACTGACTTGACTGTTGTGATCGTCGCTCTACTAAGATGAGAGGCCTGATGAGATCTGCCGTTTCACCATCGTCGTCATCGTCGTCACCGCCTCTGTTCGAAGCAGAATAACCGTTCGATACCGTGTAACAGGAATTTGATTTGCTTGCATTTGCCCAGAAAAGGTGTCTTGGCCTGGGGAGATACTTTGAAAGTCTGTCTTCAAATCATCACCTCGATCAAGCCCCCAGTGCCGGCACAACGATTGCGCGCGGAGAATCTTGGGGGATTTTTAATCAGGTAATCAAAATCAAAGGATTCGCTGTGGTTTGATTCCTTGCTGTATGCGAGGCTTGCCGGGCGTGGCTTGCATGGTTGCGTTTTCCAATCGGCATCGGAAAGTCCGCCTAAGACCAGCACCACCACCACCAGTGCCAGCACGCAATGGCCCGATCCCGCATTGCATCGCATCGCGTCGCATCGATCTCGTGAAGGATTCAGCCGGCGAGGCTCATATGGGCTCTGACGCTCACGTTTTGTGACAAAAGTCCTACTGTGCAATGTGTGCGCAGTACGCAGGCGAGCCTTGGGCTTTGCTTACATACGGTCGGCTCTCACTCTTGTGGGTGGGGATCGATCTACCTGATTTCATGTCTCTCTCAAACGGCGAGTAGTGTTTTAGTGTCTGTCTGCACTATCGAGATCGCTTGTTTTTCTCCTCGCCGATCCGCTTAGACAGACAAGACCCTTTTGTTTGCTTATCATTTCACATATGAGCAGGCCAATCTAGCAGCCAGCCGATTTCGTTTTGGACCCTGTTCTTCAACTTGCACTCTATTCTCAAACAACCACGCTGCACATCACAATATTAAAAATCGTCCCGCCCATCCGTCCATCCGTCAGCAACAGCACAGCCGAATAACCAGCCAACAGCATTGTGTCTTGTGTAGGTTGTTGTCGTCATCTTCCTTTTCCTTTTTCTTCCTCAGGTGTCGTGTCGGTCTGACGTCTTCGTTCCTTTCAAATGGAGCCGTAGGGCGCCTGTTACGTGCGTCTTTGAGGGTGGATCGGAGAGCTGATGTTTCTTGCGTACGTCGCGTGCATGCCTTTTCGTCGATGTTACATGCTGTGCATGCCATGCCGGACTAAGGCAGATTTGGGAGCGTATAGCCTGTTGTAAGCGTGTTGTTTTCGTGTATCCCAGGAACGCGTATCCGTTCAGCCGGGTCGAGAACGAGCAGCTTATATAGTGCTTCTCAGTGCTCATTCGTTCGTACATGTGTATAGGATTTCGGGCGTGCATCTTGAGCTTGCGCGTGCTTACGGCTTGGCGATGCAGGAGATACGGGTAATGTTGTTTTGCACTGTCGCTCCATAGTTCTCGATGCAGATAATGCTGTCTCTGTCTATTGCTGATGATCATGGGGTGCCTGACTGAGTCAGGTGGGAGTATTTATCGCAGCCAACATAAAGTCTAAATTCGACCAAGTCCTCAGAATCGACTCTTTGAAGTGAAATATCTTAACGACTAAGAGCAATTAAATGATCATATTAGACCGCTCGCCGCTAGGCAACGACGCAGTTTCAGCCTATACTACGTATATCCTTTTAACGCACAATTTGAGAAAGTCATTTTTTGAGGTAACTCATTTTGAAATGACTATGTCCGTTGGACCCTGAAATTCGCGGAAATCACTAGTAAATCATGTTGGCTGCGATAAATACTCCCCCTGACTGACTGTTGAGAACCCATCAATGGACAACACAAAATTAAATTGTTCCTCTCAAGTACTTACACATAGGTACCTCAGATCGACGCCCAACAAGCGACTTTCCCAAAAAGAACCTCACACTCTATACCCGACCAGACACCTCTGCCCTTGCATTTTCACCTCCTCCCATCTCAATCCGTCCGGTGCATCCCCAAGCCAACCCGGCTGACGGCTATGCACCACGCACCCTGCAAGCCACAAACCTGCAAGCCCACAGCGCGCATTAGCATCCACGGCAAGTAATACCGCTACCACCTCCAATTCGCCAGCCTCTTTTGAGCCGCTTAGCAGGCTCGCGCTGGCAAGCAGCAAGCAGTTGCAGCATCCTTTCCCGGAATGCGCGCTTAATGCACGCCTATGTCTCTTATGTGCCTCGTGTGTCTGTTAGAGAGGGAGCTAAGACAGAGAGCTTGTAGCCGGGGATTTGAGCCGGGCTTTGGTGAATGTCTTGCAGAATAGTGACTGCAGGTTGTTTGTTGGTGCTGCTGCTGCGCGACATATGATCGTTGCATGGGACGGAGCTGAGTGCTGTGTTTGAACCGTGGGTTGTGGTGAAGATCTTCGAGGTAAGAGAGTGGGCGTGCAGGGGTTGTGTTGCATTGATATCAGGATGCGAGCAAGGTGGTGGCGTGGTTGGCTTTGCTTTGCCGGTTCTGAGCGCTTTCTGCTCTTGTTACAGGTAGCCCTTCGTCTGAGTATCTTAGCGAGTCTCTGTGAGTCTGCGCATGTCTTCCCGAGAGGACTTTCTGCGTTTGTGCTTGGAGGCTGTGGTGCAAAGTAAAGGCGGTATCTACATGCTCTCTTCAATGTCTCAGCAGGGTGTATGGTGTAGTGGCATGCTTACCTAATGCTATTAGCGTGAACAGCCTCGAAGATGGACGCAAGTTTACAAGCAAGGACTCGACATATCAAAGAGAGTGGAGATTCCCTTGGACATCCAGATACCGTTGTACATCCCAAGTAGGGCACCGCTCTACAACCATCCAAAATCCAAGACCGGATACCAAGAATCTCCTAGGGATAAAACCACCATGAGACCAATTCCATAAACCCTTCGCAAAACTGCGGCATAAACCTCCAAACGCCAAACTCACAGCCTCCCGCCATCGCGCACTTGAGCCATAGCCCAAACAAATTCCCACACCCACCCCTCATTCAAGCCCCCATTCTACGACTCCGTCCGCGGCGTGCTCGTCAACACCGTATCTGCATCCTTCGTATCATCGTCAAGCTCCCAAAGCGGCCACTTGGGATCAACAATCCACTCCCCACAAGCCGGCTCTCCGCGTCGTCCCTCCTCAAGCCTTCGCCACACAGTACTGACAACACGGCGATTCTCGGCATTCGACTTCGCAGTGAGGTGCACGCCCGTGCCATACCGACCACGGTACACGGTGATACCGATGTCGCCGATGTAGATGTTGCGCAGCGCCATGACGATGGGCGAGCAGTCGTCGCCCCAGACGGTGCTGTAGCTGTCATCGCCGGGATAGTATATGCGTAGTTCCAGCTTGTCGACTTCGTGGCGGCGGGCAGGGCCGAAGAGAGTTTTGATCATGTCTGCGAGCTGGGTGGGCGAGTCTGGGATGATGCGGCCGTGGTAGTTGTGGGCGGCGGGAATCTCGGACTGGGGCGATGTAGGCAGGTAGGCGCGGTGGGTTGGCGAAAAGGAGGTTGGAGTGTAAATTCCTGCGAGGTGGAGGGAGCGGGCCTGGCGGATTAGGGAGGGCGCGAGAGTGTTGAATATGTGTAGGCCGTGGGGATATGAGATGAAGATGTTTGCTGTGCGGCTGTGCATCAGGTTGAAGTGGCTCTTAAGCTCATTGTGGATTTGCTTGTTGACCAGGAGGAGTGGGTGGCAAGAGGGATATGCCTTGTCGCGGTAGGGCGCGTCAATTGGTATCGACGCAGGATTGGTGATGGAGAGTAAGCTGGCGTCGTATTTGTTCTCAATGACAGGTTCGTGGTTGAGCAGAATGCCCGGGAAAGGCGCGCGGTTGCATCCATACAGCCGGTGGACAATATCGCACGGCGAGCCTGTCAGTTTGGCAGTCGATATTGTGATGGCGGAGCTCTCAATTAGGGTGTCCGAGTAGATCTGAAGTCTTAATTCCACAGGCAATTCCAGCAATGGACAGGCTGACTCGGACTTATCCATCGTGCGGTCTCTGTGGTGTTCTGCAGTTTGGGTAGATGAGGTTTCAGGGAGTATTATGTTGAATTAAATATACTGTCTCGACAGTTTGCTTGCTAGAAAGTGGCAGTGAGGCTCATGACATGTGAAAGTACGGTCGCGTGCGTGTGGCAGGAACAGCGGTCTCTGGCTTGGGGCAGGTGACGTCTTCAAGGGTCGAGTCAGCGCTGGATGTGTCGTCGGCGTTAGAGTTCAATATGCCGGGGAAAGGGAGAATCCGTGTTACCTTATTCTAGCTGTCGTTTTCCAATGCTAATTGCTTGTTGGTCATGGGATAAAATCGTTGACTGGGGGGATTTTGACGCGTCATGCCAGCCTCGGGGCGACCGCTGATTACACATTAACTTGACCCGGGCAAACAGCTCAAGGTCTCAGGGAACAATTGATCAACTCGATCACACGTGATGCACTGGGTATAGAAAACTATCTCAGGATTCGTATTGTACAGTATTTGGGTATCATTCTCGTAATAGACCGTGTACTCCATCCCCCGTGAATGCCAAGTTAAAATTCCCAAGAATCCCATTGCGTTCAGCTGAACACAAAAAAATGCAAGCAGTGCTCCGCTGTGTACAGCGAACTTGTGCTGCTCCAAAACCTCGCATCATCCATGACAAGACAGCATTCACCATGCATATCTGTTGTCTTCGAACTCGATCTCAGCTTCCTCGTTCCAATCCTCGTCACCACTTCTCTCAGTGTCGAGGAAGTCTCGCTCGCTGAACATGTTCTCACGTGGACGCTGATTGTCAATTGCCACTTCGACCACCTGGCACAAGCCTTGCACAAACAATGGAGTGCCTTCCTCCTCGTCTCCATCTTCTGACGCCGTGTCTGAGTCATTATCGGACACTGACTCTGGCTCAGTTGACGGCTGGCTGGTTTTCACACGAGTGCTGCGACGAGTGGCTTTTGGTGCTGGCGAAGATGTCAGGTCTGAATCATAGGTGTCGGTGTCCCCGGTCGGCTTGTGAGGCGAGATCCGAACATGACTCAAGCGGTTCGGGTTGAGTGCTGCGTCAAACTCCACATCGGGCACATCATCTCCTCCGTTCTTGGCTTTGACTTGCTTCCATAATTCAAACTGTCTATTGGAACCATGGTACGGGTTTGGAGGCTGGTTGCGTCTGAGGTATACACGACGCAGACGGTCAGTCCACATGTCGCGGAACCCTGCACGATCACGCCAGGGAATGTTGATGTGTGCTTTGATCTCAAGGTGGCGAAGGTTGAGAAGAGAAGGAGCGCCATCGACCAGCGAGCGGAACAAGTTTGTGCCGCCTTCTTGCGCCCACTTTGAAAGGTGCATGAGCGAGAGGTGACGAAGAGTTGTCGGCCACGTAGGCACTTCGGAAGCGCTTAGTAGCTCTTCGTACTCTGGATCGGCATCGTTGGTAGACTGTCGCTCGCTGTAGTAGTGACCGTCGACTGTGAGTGACTCGAGTCGTGGGCAGGAGGTAGCAAGCGTCGTAAGGAATGCCAAGTTGAGTGTGATGTTGTGCTTGAGAACGAGTTCTTTGAGATGTGAGCCCTTCTCCCCGAGGTACTCTGAAAGTATGGTGGAGTCGAGTTTCCAACAGTTGGTAATTTCCAGTCTCTCAAGATTGGCTGGGAGCTTGTTCAAGAAATCATCGCGAACGATGTTACATGATATGAAAGTGAGGTCTCTGACGTTCGGTAGTTTCGCGATGGCCCACGGCATGTCCAGTGTTGTCTGCTCGTCGTCTTCGCCAGTGATGGCCGGAAGACTATCATCGACATCGAAGCCACAGATGTTCAAGCTCTCAAGACTCTGGAAGGCCTTGCCCTCGTGGATAGATGCCATGTACGGGAAAAGCTGAAAAGGATCGTTGACCAAAGAAGCGTCGCTGATCATGTCTCGGCTCCATAGCCACGTCTTCAGGCGCTGAGAGTGCTCTTCCAAGGTCTGGAAGAGGTTTGCAGGATAGAACCACTGTTGCAGCTTGATGCGTCGATATGGTATCCTATCAATTGGGTTCGTGATCTCCAGATGGTGTAGTTGTGGCAACTCGGCCACGAGCTCGCTCAAATCAAACAGCGGCCTGTTGTGTGCGGTGTAGCTCAACATTGTCATCTCAAATTTGAGCTGCTTCACTTTGGTGTTGTAGTTGATGTATCTGTTTTGCCTTATACGTAGGAGCTCTAGCAGGTGGTGTGGGTGGAGGGTGGTCAAGAAGGCCGGCGCATAGTAATAGGCTTCAAGCGCAGGCTCGCTGAATGCGCGACAGGTGCGCGCAGTCTTGAGCAGCCATGAGGCGCTGTCGCTGTCCAAAGGCTGAGAAGCAAAGGTGAAGATGTCGCGCAAGATGGCCAGTGGTAGTGAGGTCCAGTCTGGGATCTTGCCATCACTCGGGCCCTTGAACTTCCCAGCCTCGACGTTGTCTGCGACAGTTGTACGTGGTTTGCGCGCGTTGCCTATTATGCGAGTCTGCGTGCCAGATTTTGTCTTCGCCGCCTTGCTCCTTGTCTGTGGACGATGTGCTTTGCGCGAGGTCTTGCGCTTCTTGGGTGCTGGCTGGGCAGGTGCTGGTGCTGGCGCGGCGGAGTCGGGAAGATACTCGGCTTCGTCGTCCAACATAAAATCGTCGTCGGACTCCGGGTCGACGTATTTGGAGCGCTTGCGTGTCGCAGCCTGGCGGCCGGACCGGCGCTTTGTCGTTACCGACGCCATGATGGCTTGTTGTAGGCAGTAGCTTGAGGACTCGTCTAACGGATGGGAAGAAGAAGATGAGTCGATGATTGTTGTGTTGGAACAAAGCGCAAGGAATGGGATCCACTGGGCGCGCAACATGACATACCGAATGCAGGGTGTCGCAAGGCGCAAAGCTTCGGTTGCAGCGGCCCGTCCCGTCAGCGGCTTCTCCACGATCTGCGAGACGCCACAGCCCTCTTGCCCTCTTGTGGCCAATACGCGATCGAGTGGCACATGATGGCACAGGCAACCGAGCAAAGTCACTGCTGGAAGTCTGTCGTCTTGTTTCTGTAGAACAAGTATTTGTCGATTTTCTACATATCGCACAGGATCTGGCAGGCCACCTCGCTTATCACGTTATGTATATGCGAAGCACAACTTAAGCCAGCAATACTGTCCTCTCCAGAAGTGTTTGCCTGGTCACCAGCCGCTACCTCTCAACCTCGAGCAATAGCCAAGCAAACATGCGCTTCCGATCCGAGATTGTCAACATCCACACATTCACCAAGCTCACAGCCTCTCTCAACACTCTTGGTGACATTGCCTGGCTTCGTATGGATGATCATGATGTCCGTTTCACAGTCATACCCGAGAAAGGCACGCAGGTCTGGGCTGTGCTCTCAAAGGACACTATTTTCGACGGTTACACCTGCCAGTCTGCAGCTGAAAATAACACAATCAACCTCGAAGTACCATTGGCGCCACTACAGCGAGCTTTGAAAAGTGCCCAGAACGCCATCACTGCCAACATTCGTTTAACCAAGAAAGATAACATCCCGCTGCTCAGTTTGACAATCAAGACCTCTACAATCAACAGTGGCAGTGCTTCGACTTTCAACAACCGCGATGGCAACCCGGAAAGCACGGGCGACGAGTTCAGCAGTACAGACGACTTCCGCGAGGGAAGCATCGACTTCTTCAGCCGCCAGGATCGCGAAACAATCGTCACGCAAGACGTGCCTATCCGCGTCTTAGCCGCAACGTCAGTCGAAGGTCTGCACGAGCCACGGTGTAGAGAGCCGGATGTGCATGTCACGCTACCCAACCTGCTCCAGCTGAAGAGCATCAGTGACCGGTTCACCAAGCTGGCCATGTCTACGAAGCCAGGCGGACGCGGAGGGTTCAGCGGTGCTGGCGGACCTCGCTTGGAACTGAGTGCTAACATGCACGGATGTCTACGGTTGGCGCTCAATACTGACGCTATGCGGATTAACAGCTTGTGGACCGGGCTCGAAAATCCCGAGCTCGACCCCGAAATGAACGGCGACGGTCCAGAAGGCATTGCGAACCACCCGAGTACGCGGATGAAAGCGTTAGGTGACTCGCAGGGACAGAGCGAAGAAGGATGGGCGACAGTGAGGTTAGATGGCAAGGATTGGGGCAAAGTGCTCAGTGTGGGCAGACTGGGTGGGCGAGTGATCGCGTGCTTGTGCCATGAGCATGCGATGATATTATACGTGTACTTGAACCAAGACGAGCCCGGGATGGGAGAGTCCGTACTGACTGTGAGTGAAGATCGTCTGACTCGTGCGGTATGCGGAACGACACGCTGACACACGCACTCGCAGTACTACATTTCCTCGTATAGCCAGTAGGGCTGATGGTGTCACCAACACACGCAGGGCTGAGTGGTCACTGCTCTGTTAGACGCATAGGATGGTGTAGCTTTTGCTTTAGCGGAGGCGTTGGAAGCTGTTGGTGTTCGTGTAGCGTCTACTGTTTCTTCATCATATCGTTCTTCATAGATACCTTATGCACGATATTCACGCCCGTGATAGAACCCACCTCTCCTGAATGTGCCCTCGCAGCCGGCAGCAAATGACGGACAATTTCCAAGTCTCCACGCAATCCGGCCATCCTTCGCCTTCAGCACTGCGCACCGCTGCCCAATAGGAGAGGTAGCGCGGCCGTTGGTTCAGGAGAAGGCTCAAGCGCGCTTCCCACCGCGCCAGTCTTCGCCAAGCGCAGGGGGCTCGTGAGGGAAAGGGAAAGGCTGCTGGCTGCTGGCTGCTGCTTGGACCCCGGACGGCGCGCGTGGATGGTGGATGGAGGACGAGCCTCACGCAGACGCAGAGCACACTAGACTAGCACGGCTGGCAGGTCTCACTTCTCCATCTCGCCGCCACCTTCTGGCCTGCGCTGCCCTCTGCGACCGTGAAGCAGCGAGAGTTAGACGACCGCTGTGCCCGCCAGCGATACACATACGACATACGCCTACAGCTGCTGCTGCTGCTGCTGCAAGAAAGCACAGCTCGCACTGGAACAAACACTGCACCGAGGGGAAAGTGGTGCTTCGGTGTGCACACGCCTGTAATCATTTAATATTGGCGCCCGCCCTGCAAACTCGCCTAAGCCTTGCGACCCAGGGGCCTGGCAGCCAGCGGTGTCTCACTTCTCTGCAACCGCATCCGGGATTCAGCTTTGGCTAGTACAGGGAGCAAGTCGGCCGCACAGTCGCTGGATGCTGCCGCGGGCAAGAGGAGGACCGTCACAAGAGCGAGGGACTTCAGGGAGGAGCGAGGCGTGAAAGATCGGCCGGCCACATACGATCCACGATAGGGAGCGCGAACCGACGCCGAGACACTCGCCCAGCCGCCGCCATGTTCTCCTCCAACGACAAGAACACGCGCCAGTCCAGCGGAGGCAAGTCTTTCTTCTCGCGCTCCAAGAAGGACAAAGCGAACAATGAACCCATGCCTGTCCCGGACACACCCAGTCTGCCCGCGAGCTACGCACCCAGCGTGGCCTCGCGGCACTCGCACCGCAGCTCTATCTCGACTGTCAACCCGGATTACTATGGCCAGCGAAACTACGACTCGGCGGATGGAGTGATCGGGAGCGTGCCGTACGAGTCCTCGAGTAGCAACACCAGACAGCCAGTATACCTGGACGGATCCGACAAGCCAGTCTCCAGATCACGCGATCAATCGAACAAAGGCGGCGCGGACTTCCACCAATATCCCATATTTGAGCAGACCGGCGCTCCAAGGCCACCGACGCATGGAAGATCGTCGGCAAACAGGAGTCTGGACTCGGACAACATTACAATCAACGGAGGCCCATATACGCCATCCAGAGGCTCAAGCGACCACGGCAGCATACGATCGAGCTCGTCGAACGATAGACGATTCCACGGTTACTCAAATGCGAGCCAGTCATCATTCCCGGCAGTAAATCTGGACAGCAACACTCTACTACCTCAACTGGCGCCCGCGTCGACCAAAGAAAGGCAACGACACGGCGACCACCTTAATACTACTAATCCTTCTGCTTTCTCCAGCCAGACTTCTTTTACTCCTGACGGTTTCGTCTTGCACAGGCCAAAGGATGACCGCGTAATTGAGAAAGAGTTCTTGGATTTGATGCTAAAGCGTGGATGGAAATCATTACCAGAACAAGCAAAAAGACAAATGGAGGCATATCCGATTTCCAAGAAATGGACGCTGGTGCACCAGGATCGCCTGGCAGAATGGCAGGCGGAGCAAAAGAGGAGAGTGACTGCCAGGACGACAATAAATGGAAACGACCACATCGGCGGTATCCTTGGCCGCGCGGACGAGGAGGGCAGCCCTGAATGGTTCGTCCGAAGGCTACTGGACAACAGCATTTCACCCAAGCAGCTTCAGAGCTTGTCTGTCTCGCTACGTACACAACCCATTGCATGGGTGAAGCAGTTCGTGGAAGCTCAAGGTCAAGTAGCTTTGGCTAATCTGCTTGGGAAAATCAACAAGCGACAACAGTCTGGCCCGGCACCTCTGGGAAGCAATGCCAACCACGAGCGCGACCTCGACCGCGAGTATGACATTGTCAAGTGTCTCAAGTCGCTTATGAACAACAAATATGGCGCCGATAACGCTTTGCAGCATGATAAAATTATCATGGCTCTTGCTGCGTCTCTGATTTCGCCCAGATTGAACACAAGAAAGTTAGTCTCGGAAGTGTTGACATTCTTGTGCCACTGGGCCGATGGACAGGGTCATCTCAAGGTGCTGCAGGCACTCGACTACTTGAAAGCGCAACAAGGCGAAAACGGCCGATTCGATGCATGGATGCGAATTGTCGAAGTCACGATCGATGGCCGTGGCAAGATGGGCTCTCTGGTGGGCGCATCAGACGAAGTCCGCTCGGGTGGTATTGGTATGGAGAACCTTCTCATGGAATATGCCGTTGCTTCGCTGTTCCTCGTCAACATGGTTGTCGATGCACCTGAAAGGGACTTGCAATTGAGATGCCACATCCGTGCACAATTCGTTGGTTGTGGTTTGAAACGTATTTTGACCAAGATGGAGGACTTCCAGTACGAGGTTATCGACAAACAGGTCGAGCGATACCGAGCCAATGAGGCGATCGACTATGAGGATATGCTTGAGCATGAAGGCAATTCTATGGTCGATTCGGTCGAAGCAGAAGCGAAAGACTTGAACGACCCGTCACAAATCGTAGAGGTCATTCAGCAGAAGGTTGGTGGAACAAGGGCAGGAGATTACTTCCTCTCAGCCATGCAACACATGCTGTTGATCCGCGACAACGCAGGCGATGATCGACTACGTATGTTCCA
>Ga0265797_10004447_pt1 | contig 21395 bp, 18 predicted proteins | sample P2T30metagenome_FD_192433 | JGI IMG/M metagenome (GOLD analysis project Ga0265797, IMG submission 192433) | Plant litter microbial communities from East Loma Ridge, Irvine, California - P2 T30 | ecosystem: Environmental > Terrestrial > Plant litter > Unclassified | place: USA: California...
CTTGCGGCGGAGGGCGGAAGGTGCGAGTGGCCGGTGCTACTTGCCGTAGGCTCGGCATACTTTGCGCCCGCCTCACAAGCAAACGACAGATGACGGCCAGCGCAATATCCCAAGCTGGCCAGCAGTCGGACCATGGCTTCTGCAGCAGTCAGACACACCCTACGCCATTCCCATAGCATCTTCGCCGTACAACCTTAGCACGACCGAGCACAGTGTTCGCGACACCCTACACGACCCCAGTTTCCCCATCCAATCCGGCGGTAGCGGAAGTGACAAGCGCCGCAAGATGCCTGAGAAGCCCCTCACAATTGCAACCTACGCCGCAGGAGCCTCCCTCGCCGCCATTACCCTCGTCTATGTCTTTGGCCCGACGTATTTCCTCGACGACGACGCAAATGCAGCCAGCGGCAAGAAGAAGGGCGTCGTCGGCCTCAGCAATGCCGCGAATGACTGCTTCATCAATTCAGTGCTGCAGGCGCTTGCGGGCTTACCAGACCTGCGCATATATCTCATAAGAGAGACGCATAGGCGCATGCTCGACGGACCCGAAGTTTATGATGTGGACCCTGAAAGACTCAACGCCGAGACAGGGACCGCGAGGCCCGCAAAGCTAGAGGGTCTGCAGCGAGGCATCCTCACCCATGGACTCAAGGAAATTCTCGACCGGCTGAACGAGCGACCCATATACAAGAAGACCATATCTCCCCAGCCCTTTATTCGATCGCTCGAGCACGCTTTCGGCACCCGCATTAGCCGGCAACAGCAGGACGCGCAGGAATTCCTCCAGATTGTCACCGAGCGCCTATGCGACGAGTACCACGCCGGCGGAAAGGCCAGGCGGCAGGCTACACGGGCAGGCGCCACAATCATAACCGAAGACGGCGCATCGGAAAGGAGGGACATTGAACGTCAGTTCGGCGCAGCACCCCCTGAGGGTTCTGGTAGCCATGGTGTAGAAGAGCCGGAGGACGATGAAGCACCCGCGGATGAGGAGGGCTTCCCGTTCGAAGGCAAGATCGAATCGCAGATTGAGTGCCAGACATGTCACTTCAAGCCGAAGCCTTCCGTATCGACCTTTGTCACCCTGACACTCAACGTACCGCAAGCCTCCTCCACCTCCCTCAACGCCTGTCTCGACGGCATGCTCAAGGTTGAATACATAGACGACTTCAAGTGCGAGCGCTGTCGGCTGGAACATGCGCTGAGGAGCAAAGACCACCAGCTCTCGCGAGCCACCGATTCGGATGCACAGGCTCTTCTACAATCAGACATCGCGAAGATCCGACAAGCATTAGAGGACGATCCTGAGAACCCGCCTGAGGGCGTTGAGCTTCCGGACTCGAGCCAGGCACCCAAGCGTCGCATAGCGCGCCACATGTATATCTCGCAATTCCCCAAGGTTCTTGCGATACATTTGTCGCGCTCGACGTTCGCCATTGGCGCTGCCTCGACGAAGAATTTGGCGAAGGTCGCCTTCCCTGAAGCTTTGCCATTAGGCGGAATACTACACCGGAAGAACTACCGTCTTCTTGGAATGGTCACACACAAGGGCAGCCATAATAGCGGTCACTACGAATCCTTTCGTCGTCAAGTCCAGCCTCTTCCGTTCTCCACGAACGCGACACTTGGTACTGAAGGCGCATACAGCCGGCAAGCCAGCCCATACCCGTCAGCAGCACCATCGGTAGCGCCCTCAGCCGTACAAAGTCCGCGCATATCAGCACTCAATCTTCCCAACACCATCGACCGCGGGTCACCAGTCCCGTCCACACCCACACTTAATTCCCCCTCAACACGGTCGCTGTCCTCACAAGAGACCATGCCTGCGCCCTCAAGAGGGCCAGCACCAACTTCCGCACCGCGCATGTCCGAGTCTGATCCACTACAAATGGCATCCTCTTCCACCGAAACAGGCACCGGCAGCGATTCATTGTCCCGTACGAGGAGTGTACGATCACTGAAGGAGCGTGCATCAGAGAAAGCGTCATCGATAAAGGAGTCGAATCCTCTGCGGCGGAAGTCAAAGAAGACGAGCAATAGGTGGTGGCGTATAAGCGACGACAAGATCAAGGAGAGTAAGACATCCGAAGTCTTGAACATGCAGAAGGATGTGTATTTGCTGTTTTATGAGTTGAACAAAGTCTGAGCTACTTTCAAGTGGCCATTGTACAAAGGGATGATGGGTATGCGGCACTGCATCTTTGCGCAATGCTAGTGATGACGGTGTAGCAGAAAAGCCTGCATTAGATATCACTCGCTATGGAAGCGAGACACGAATGAAGAACGTGTAACATAATGCAACTCGAGCGAACTATAACATTGATCAGGTTGTTTCGCCATACCAGACCGTATGCGAACTTCCCCAAACCACTCACGTTGGCAATGCGCCGTGAATGCTACCTCTGTCTCGTGGCTTTATCAGCGATGATATCATTGGTCAGACCCCACGTGGCCCTCCTTCCCCAACGATAACCACCAATGGTCAGGATGCCCAGCCTGCAATGCAACGACATCGATGCTACGCTCGTAGTTTAACACCACACACCCCTCATCTGTGCTGACCGGTCACCTGGGAAGGGAATCGCAACACACATCTGCTCATCCTTAGGCCTTTCGGATCGCTCAAAACGCGCCCATTCACCACGGGTAGACCAAGACTAGCAGGCACAAAAGTACGAGCACTTTTGAATCGATTCTAGCACCAAGCGGTCTTTCATCAGGCTCCTCAATTTGCATTCAGATTTCGAGCAACGACAGTCATAGCGACCAGCTTATGTACTGTAGCAATCTCTAAAATTACTTTAAACCGTTCCTTCCTCATCATAATCCAAGCTTCAACCGATATAAGCGACATGCCAAGCCTCGAAGCAGACGAGAGCGCCTTCCTCCAGGCCGAAGGAAAGCAAACTTTCACCAGCCCACCCCGCGTCCTCATCATCGGCGCAGGGAGTCGCGGCACAGCCTACGCTGAAGCCGCACAATCTTCAACAAACTCCATCATCACAGCAGTATGTGAGCCCAATGGTTACAAACGCACTGAGTTTGGTCGCAAGTTCATCTGGGGTGACGGAGGTGAGGCCAAAAATCACCAAGCATTCCGCGGTTGGAAGGAATGGAAAGAGTACGAGATGAAGAGAAGAGATCAGGAAAGTGCTGGTCATGACGTGGAGAAGGGCATCAATGCAGTGTTCGTATGTGTACTGGATGAGATGCATGAAGAGGTCGTCTGCGGTATCGCAGATATGGGCGTGCACATCTCGTGCGAAAAACCGATGAGTACGAGATTGGAGAGTTGCATGAGGATGTACAAGGCACTCAAGGCACCGGTCGGTACAGGCGAGGCAAAAGAGACGATCTTCGGTATTTGCCATGTGTTGCGGTACTCGCCGCACAACATGTTGCTGAGACATCTGGTACTGGAAAAGGATGTCATTGGTGATGTGTTGAGCATTGAGCATGTTGAGCCTGTTGGTTGGTGGCATTTCAGTCACTCCTACGTCAGGTACGATATCTACATTCATTCTTGTCAATCTCCATGCTGACGAACGCAGGGGTAACTGGAGGAAAGAATCCAAAACTGCGCCATCTCTTCTCACAAAGTCCTGCCATGACATCGACTTCCTTATGTGGATGCTCTGTTCGCCTGGTCCAAACACTGAGAATGCGACACCTCATCTTCCATCACACATCACGTCTACTGGGTCTCGTAACTTCTTTCGCAAAGATCGGAAGCCGAAAGCAGCTGGCTCAGCTACGAATTGCCTATCTTGCGCGTATGAGCCAGACTGTGACTATAGTGCGAAGAAGATATATCTCGAGAGACACCTGGACAACGGCAACGCAGATTGGCCAGTCAAGATTGTGAACCCTGAGATCGAAGACATCTACAAGACTTCCGGTAAAGAGGCAGCTGGGAAGCAGCTTCTCAAAGATCTGACTGAAGACTATAGCAGTGAGACATCAATCGGTGAAATTGAACAACGCCCGTGGTTTGGTCGATGCGTATGGGAGTCGGACAACGACGTATGTGACGACCAGATGGTCACGATCACCTGGGATGATGATCCAGTCGCAAATGACGATGATGGCCTACCTATGCTGCATGGCCGAGGAGCAAAGACTGCCCAATTCCACATGATCGCCTTTACAGAGAAGCAGTGCGAACGGCGGGGTCGCATCTACGGCACCAAGGGTGAGATTGAGTACGACAGCACCAACATCAAAGTGCACAACTTTTCCACTGGGCAAACCAAAACTCACAGCCCTCATCTCGCAGGCGGCGGTCACGGGGGCGGAGACGAGGGGCTTGCGCGACAATTCCTCATGGCGGTTAACGCTGTAGACTCTGGCGCCATGCCCGCGTCAGACGCCCAGCGGAAGTATCTCGGATGCGGCCTTGAGGAAGCGTTCCGGAGCCATGCCATGGTCTTCGCAGCCGAAGACGCTCGAACGAAGCGCCAGGTGATCGACTGGAAGAAGTGGTGGACCGAGTCGGTGGAGTCGCAATTACACGAGCGGTAACTACCTGGCATGATGACAGTTCAGGCGGGCAAGGAGAGTACGACGGGTAGTTTCTTTTCGGTCGCCGAAGATGACGGCAACTGTACGTAGGCGCCTAGATCAAGGCATGACCATCATGACATCGGATGAGGCTCTTGCGAAGCTCATGAAACTGAAATGAGGGCTGCCAAACCTCGCGCCAATCCGCTGTCAGCGCTCGATGAAGCAATACTAGCCCCAGGCACGTTTGACAGTTAAGCTCCGCTTTCAGGCAATTAACGGCCATTTCCCAGCCGGTTTCGGCTCGTCTGGGCTATATTTGGTGATCATGCTAAAGGCTAATACTTCCGCTTAGGGGTGGATATGGGCGCTTAATAGACCATGAGGCTCAAGGAAGACTATGGGTAGGGCTGGAAAATTTCTCCACGAGAGCGTTTCCGGGTGCAACGTTTGATAGTATGGGCGCTTGGATTGGCAGACGGGCTGGGGCCAGTCAGATTGCCCGGTTTGTGGTACATTGGACGAGAACGACACTCGCGCTGTCTTCGGGAGCGTCCGAACGTCAGTTTGCGCTGCTTCGTAGGTCATGCTCAAGACGCCGCTGGGGGCTGTGCACAGAGTCGAAGTCGCATGGCATGGCGGATGCCAGCGCAGCAGGTGGGCGAGGCCCGAGACCCGGAAGAAACTTGCTTGACAACAACGCGGTGAACGCGTCGACGTGTGGGCGGTCTAGGAAGCGTGTTATAGTCGTGAATTGACTCTCTCCGCCCATTGTGAGTCACTCGTTCGTGCATGGCGGGCATGCGGGAAGACGCATATCGCTCCGCAGAAACGAAACGCTGGAGCGCCGTGGTCCAATCAAGCCCCTCTCGTCCATCGATGACTCTTAACGGGCTGCAGCTGCCCCACGCAGCGCGGGACCCAGCACGGACGACACGGCAGGCGCTAAGCGGACAACACCACGCCCGTCGATTCGTCCCTTCGCGCTGCCAACGTCAAACTGCCGCCCCAGCGCCCATCGAGAAAAGTCCCTCAGTGTACTACGACACTAGAACTCTGCTATGCGGCGCCGAGGCTGCCGGTTTCAGGTTATCCAACCGCCCCATGTGCAGGCGCGTCGCTGGCCCGCTTACCGCTTCGGTATACCACTTCATCGCGGCAGCCATTGACAGCGCAGCATTCCATGCCGCCATACTACATCGAGTATGCAACGCTGCAAGAATAGCAGACCCAGAGTCGTTCGCTAGCCACGTACTCGCCCAAGCCAAGCAGCAGCCACGCTATGTTTCAGACGCCTTGTGAGGCTCGAATGCTGTAGAAGGATGCTCTGATACTGCCGCCAGACCGCCAGAACGTAGTCTACCGGTCCAAGTCCCCGGGTGCTGGCCCTTCGATGGATCGTGTTTCAGATGTTTTAGCGCGAAGTGGGCGTTGGTTCTCGTGTCTCTACGCGGGGAACAGTAAGGATAAGAAGTCTGTCTGCGCCGCAATCAGCCAGTCCATCAGCTTCTTCAAGCACTTCATTTAGAGCACTGCCCGACGAGTCGATCGTGTCTCATTTCCTTTCTTTCTCCATCTTTTGCGCTTTTGTCTTAGACACCTAGAGCTGGCCTCTTCTATTAATCGCTATTCGATAATCTCTTCCTGTTACTATTCTCAGTCTCCACAGCGTAAGTCACTGCTTCTATTCTCGAGTTGATTCATTGGTGCTGATTGGAAGTAGTCTGGTAGCTTCACATCATTCATCATGTACAGCCGTCAAACAACACCCCCGACTGCTCCCTTCAACTACATCCCGGGCAGCGTCGGCTCGGACGTCACATACTACTCCCAGGCCTCATCGCCGGAACCTCACATCTCTGGGCCTACTCCCCCACGGTCACCAGTTCGCCAATATGGACCTATTCTTCTCCCCAAGGTCCGTATGCAAGATCAGGTTGCCGAGCCCACCAGTGGTCCCATCAGACATCGCAGGACGACGTCTACTTCTTCCAGTATCGGCTATGCCTACAGCCCATACTCACGGCCAGCCTCGATGGCGCGCCGTGGATCCAGTCCTTTCAACCATAACATGCACAACGTTCACAGCCAGTTGACTTCTCCTGTGTCAACTGCTTCCTCATACGACTTCAACCTCTCTACCCTCAACTCTCCCATCACATTCGCACAGCAGCCTGAGCTTCCTCGTCGATCCTCATACATCGGATCGCAATCTCGCTCCACTTCAGCTAGCCGAGCCCGCCATGATCGCTCCGCCTCTGCTGGAAGTGTTGATGAGCAGGTCATCAGCCGGTACGGCTTCCCCACCTACCGCAACATGCCCAGCTATGTCACTGCTTCAAGTGCGCCTCAGTCGAACTTGAGCCTCGTTACTTCCCTTCCTTCTTCCTACTCCTCGGTTCAGGACATGCCTAGCTTCACCTCCACCTGCTCGCAAGACTTCACTATTCCAGAGTTCGAGGCTGCTCCAGCTGTGCAGTACCCCTCCTTCACCGAAGTCAGCTTCGACAGCTTCCAGCAAGTCCCTGCTACGTCGTCTTTGGTTGAGTATCTCTCTTCTGCCAACCCCTCCCCATCTCTTGTTCGCCGCGTCACTAGCGCACCACGCGGCATCAACAACCACTTCTGGTGGGACATCCGCAACCTTCGCAGCTGGGAGGACTTCAACATCACCACCATCAAGTCCATCCCCTCGGTGCTTCCTCTTCTTGAGGTGCCTGTTCCAGCCAACTACCTTCCCCAGCCTTGCCGTCAGAACCTGCAGCCAGAGAACGAGTCCGCGCTCCAAGACATCTGCACCAACTACTACGCCAACAAGGTCAACGCCGCTCTCAAGGTCGCTCAGGGCAACTCACACATGGTCATGCGCTCCATCAAGCCCGTCGCCGGCCAACGCACGCAACCAGAGTTTGTCTCCAACTACCCCTCCGACTATGAGAAGACTCTCTTCGGCGACAGCCGTGGCCGCGTCGTCGGTCTCGTCAAGTGCTACGACCAATGGAACACCGGCATGCGCAGCGAGTCACCACCTAAGCAAGTCCTCTACCTCCAAGGTCTCGCTCACCTCCACCGCGTGATGCGCGAGCACGGTTGCCGCTACGGCTTCATCATGACCGAAATCGAGCTCCTCTGCGTCCGCTGCGGCGGCCCATCCTCCTTCTCCACCCCCGACCCCACAACCGTCAACGCCCAAGCCGGCGTCCCCATCTACGGTTACCTTGAAACTTCCGCCCCTATCCGTCTCTCCACATCCGGTTCCCACCCTGAGACCGGCGACATCCAACTCACCGCCGCCCTTGCTCTCTGGTACCTCCACATGCTCGCCAAGGAGAACCCCTTCGAGGGCATGGGTACCTGGCGCATGGACGTCGGCGGCCCTGCGGCGCTGACGAGGCAAAACTACCTTGAGAAGGATGCCTGGATTCCTAAGCCGCAGCTTGGCGAGAAGAGGGAGGCTAAGAGGGTGCGGGGATGGGTATTCCCTGATGAGCCGCTCAGCAAGAGGGAGTGTGGTAAGGGCAAGAGGGGTAAGAGTATTGGTTAAGAGATGGGTTTGGTCATGGGTCATGGGTCATGAGGTTTGGTTATGAGGTATGAGGTATGATGGGACGACGGGATGGGACATGAAAACATCAGCTGCTGGTCAGCATAAGCTCTGCTTCTTCTTTGCATCGAGCGGCGTTTCTTTCTTGGGTTTAGCAGCATTGCACGGCGTTCTTTGATTGGGTAGCATTTACATGGCGCGCATTATTTTACAGATCAGATAGTATCTACACTAGTTCAGAAGCAATGGTATTTCTCACCATTAACACCTTGGTTCGCATGCTTGGTGTGGCTGGTGTGACTGGCGCTGCCGAATTGGCGCAAGGGCTGAGCCTTGGGTCTACGGCGCGCATCACGTGGACTAGCTTTTGGGATGAACCTGAGGCGTATAAATACCGCTCGAGATTCTGGTACTGAGACTTCTTCATCATGCTTCTTATCCTGCTTTTCCAAAACAGCAAGAAGTAGCCTCCATGAGAATCCTGGTTCTTTCTCCAAAACAACATCGTTATGAATTGATGACGGTCTTTCCGTCTTCCAAAAAGACCATTTCAAGCTCCCATGGCTGCGAGTCTGCCGAACACACCTTCACATTACCAAAATTCAACCAACTTTCCTTGAATGGAGACGGAGAATCCGACCGATCCCGAAAATTCAAAATGGGTCGTCGCCTATATCATGGTCTTCCGGCCTGCCTTCTCGCTTCCAAAACCTACACGAACCTACCATGTGTTCGGCACTTCTCGAAAAACAAAAACGGAAGAGTCTCAGCTTATGACTGTGCTCTCTGCGTCGAGCATATAAAACATCTCTCGATCACTCCGGGTTCTTTACTTCTCCATTACACCTTTTTTTCAAAATACCAAAAACCAAGTTTACGGACTTCATGGAGACTTCCGCGGTCCAAGATCGCGGAGGTGACCAACATGTCCTCTGGCACCTTCTCTTCCCCGACACGCTCTTCCACCAAAAACCAGAAGATGTATGGATCATGAGACGTCCTCGGTCCAAACAACAACAGCGCTAGCAACATGCTGTTCTCCTCGGTTCCTCAGGGTAAGAAACATGTTCATCTCTTACTTTCCTAAAACCCAAAAACCAGGAAGCATGAGAGACATGGAGAAATTCGGCCGTCCAGAAAAACTGATGTGGAACTCCCATGTTGTGCCTCTCTCGTCTTTGTCCAGTAAATAACCAGGGGTCAACCTTCGTTGCCGCGAAACTCGAAACAAATAATTATTCATTTCATGGAGAGGTTTCGCGATCCAAACATCACCACCTTAACAGCATGTTGCCTTCCTCCTTCCCCCCAAAAATAAGCGACCAACATCGAGTTCTATGAACACCGAAACTAAGTGCGCCTCACTGGATGACGAGGTTCGGTGATCCGAACAACACCAACACTAACAACATGTCGTCTTCCTCTTCTCTCCTCGTGAAGAAAGTCAACTCATTTCAGCTTTCTAAAATTCAAAATGATAAGAATGTTTCTGATGAAAAGCTCCTGCGACCCAAACAAGAGAGACGAGGATTATATGTTGTCCTCCTTTCTTCCTCCGGGATCAAAGCGATAGTGAACTCGTTCATGATCTGTCTGGTGCGACCCGAATTCGAAGTACGAACTTTCCATGTCCCCTGGAGAACAGAGAGGAAGAAAATCGACAATAGGGGTGATGTATGGCGTTGGCGCCTGGCTGCTCTTTGATCAAAAATGAGTCAAAGAAGCTGTGATGTCGGCGTTACTGGTTCTTTCTGCCCTACCTCCGATCTTTTGAAAGTACATGGACGATATCGCATGTCTGGTAGCGCCCGCTCGACGCCTATATAAATTCCTCCCTTCTCTCGGTTCCTGGCTTCCGATATAACTTCCACTCTTGTCTTCTCCAAAAGGGTGCCCAGTCAACGCCATGTGCGTGTTGGCTGCTTCAAAAATTCAAAGCGGACGACCCTATGGAGTGTCGTGCGCGTCCAAATTTCCAAATGCATGAAAAAAGATTGGGATGACCGAAAATCTGAAATCGACGGATCTATGCGAGTGCGCTGGAAGATGAGCGTACTTATCAAAAATCACCATCAAAGATCTTATGAAGCTGTTGTGCTGTCTGTCTTCTGGCATAATATGGAAACAACCAAAAGCAAGTACTGCTGTGGATGATGGCTGTTCTAAAATGGCACCGCAGCCCCGCAAGTTCGAGAAGGAGGCGTTGCGTCTCTCCACCCCCGACTCGGGGAGCCACGGTGCGCCTGTGGGCTATATAAACACCGACCAGATCACTTCTTCTCTTCTTTATCCTGCATCTTCATCTAGAGGACTCAAAAATCGCCCATGTTGGCTCCCATGTTCTGTTCTGCGTCTTTGTTTTCTCCAAAATACAAGCTGGCCAACCCGATGGCGTCGGTCGGGCTGCTCTTCTTCCACAATGTCGACACCTTTACCTTATGGTACTAAAAGCACCTAAAAGAACAGTGATGTCTTCTCGGTCTCGGCGCTTCTTCAAAATTGCGAGACTGCATTCTCATGGCGTCGATCGGGCGCTTGTGTCAATCAAAACATGGTAGCAGTGGAGCATGGCTGCGCGCGAAATGTACTTGGGATACACGCCTGACTTTTTCGTTCTTCGCTAAACGACCAAAAGTACATAGCAACATGCCATGATCCCCCAGGCGCGTGCGATAGCGCCCTAGTGCTCGTCGATCGAGATGCGTATAAATACCACGTCTGTCAGCTCTTTCTCTCTTCATCTTCTATATGCTCGACAGAGTTACCAAAACAAAGAGAACCAGGGCCGATGGCTGTGTCTGTCGCCTTCCTCCAAAATTCACCATAAAGATCAACGATAACGCTATCTTCCAACATTTCTAAAATAAACGCGGAGGGGATGCTGCCAGGCGCGAGTCGGTCGGCAGCCCAAAAAATGCAGCTGGAAACTCGATGGAACCGTACGCATGCATGAAGCAGGTCATGTTGAGTGCTGCTGCCAAGAGGGACAAGTATAAAAAAGCCTGCTTCTCCGTTGTAGTTCTTACTGCATCACCTACACTCCAGTGTGTTCCAAATCGAAAGAGCAAGCTCGCGATGGAGAAGGACCCTTTGTTCGACCTGAAATGAAAACGTCGTCAAGTTCATGTGCATGACTGTCTCGTTGGGTGTTCGAGTTGCCAATTCTAAGTACGGGCAACAGAAAATCATGCAGCTGTTCGGTAATGTTGCTCATAGCCATGCTATTCCGTATCTTTGAATGAAACACATCAAAAAGCCACGCCCTTACTTCCATGACCAGTTCTTGGCTCACCTCTATTGTATAAATCTTCTGTCGCCGGATTCGTGGAAACCTCGCTCATACAGTCTTCCCACTCCTTCGGCTCAAAAAACAAGGCGACACCATAACATGAGTGTTCGGAGTATTTTCTTCAAATATTCGGGGTCAAGGTCGTGATCGTGCCTGTTTCTCCGGCATCGGTTGCAGAAGTTAGGGTCTGTCGCTGGTGATCTTTGAAGTCGTCATTCTGTTAAGAATTATTGGCATACCACGATGGCATAAGAGTGGAACGTATCAATGAAGCTTGCTTATGCTTTACCAGGCGCACCGTGATTCCATTCACGTAGTCTCTCGGCTCATGTTTGGGTTGTTCTTGCGTTCTCCAATAAAGGAATGTGGTAGTCATGGTTTTGTCGATTGCGCGCTCGTTTTGGAGCTCCAGGAAAGCAGATGTATCATGCTGACATGTCGCTGGTACCTTGGCTGTGGCGCTGCGCACCCAGCGAGAATGCTTGCTGCATGTGCGAGCGCAAGCCTCGGGTGATTGTGGCAAAGACATAATGGTGTGGTAGGCCGGCGGTGTGGTGCGGATGCACTTGGTCCGGCAGTGACAGTATTTGCCGATAGGTTCTAGGCGCAGGCGTGAAGGTCTAGATCCTGTGCGAGGACGAACACGACGAATGGGTAGGAGCCTGTTGTGAGATACTTACTGCTTTGTGTGTTGCTTCAGGGTCTTTCATATGTTAATGGCGCCTGCCGTGTACGCTATTCCGATGATGCAGGGCACTCTAGATCGAATGGTAAGTATGAGGCTGCAGGTACGGCTTTGTCTGCGAGCTAAGTCGCCGCTATTCGACAACGAAAGCGTGCGCATCATAACAAGTCGACATCCGGATGGTCGGTGTGATATCTCACGATGCTCGTTGGCATGCTGGAAGGAAAGACCTCGGTCGCGTGCGGTGATGAGTAAAAGCATGCATCGTGGTGGTGTTAGACAGGGAGAGTGCATTGACCGCCACGTGCGCTAACGATGCTAGGAGGGAAAGCCGCGATTCTGATCCACACAAAATTAACTACTGCCCCTCCATCATCACGTCCCGCACAAGCTGCACAAGCCCGACGAGGCGCAAAATCGAGGGAAAAAGCACGCGTGCCTTTATCCTGACACAGTCCCTCCCGCCAATTCTTACCCCAACGCGCTGCTTGCGGGTGCAAAGACAGCAGGAACCTCGCCCGAACCCCCACTGCCCTTTCTCACCGCACCCACCCGCCGTCTTGCTTAGGCCATCTCCCAGCCCTCCGCAGACGCTGCCGCACATTCGCAACCATGGACGTTGCCGGCCTGCGGGACCGGATCCAGGCGACGCTTGACGCCAACGCCGCCATCAGACAGCAAGCCGAGCTCGATCTCAAGCATGTGCGTGTTGAAAGCCGGAATGCTGCCTGCCACACGGAAAACTGATAGACATATAGGCCGAAGAAAAGCCAGGCTTCGTCGATGGCCTGCTGAACGTCCTCGAGCAGGAACAGAACAACGCCGTGCGCCTGTCGAGTAAGGATGCGCCTGATGTTGCCCGATAGGCCCTGGTTACTAACATCTACCCCAGCCGTCGTCTACCTCAAGAACCGCGTCTCCAAGGGCTGGTCGCCTGCCGAGGAATACAGCCAGGCCATCCCCATACCAGAGGAGGAGAAGGCCGCCTTCCGCAGTCGCCTCGTCCCTGTCCTCGTCGCCTCCCCGCCACAAGTGCGCATACAGCTCATTCCTACCCTCCAAAAGATACTCGCATACGATTTCCCCGCCAAATGGCCCGACTTCCTCGACATCACTGTACAACTGCTGAACGCGGGAAACATCGAATCAGTCTTCGCCGGTGTCCAGTGCCTGCTGGCGATATGCAAGATCTACAGATTCAAGTCGGGCGAGAACCGGGCGGACTTCGACAAGATCGTCGCCATGACATTCCCCCAGCTGCTCAACATCGGTAACTCGCTAGCTGGCGAGACGAGTCTAGAGGCTGGAGAGATATTACGGACGGTGCTCAAGGTGTACAAGCATGCCATCTACGTACGATCCCACAAACACAACATGCGGTCGGCAGCTAACAAGATCGCAGTTCGACCTCCCCGCATCCCTCCGCGAACAGCAAGTCATGGTTGGCTGGTGTACACTCTTCTTGACCGTCGTCGGCAAGGAGCCCCCGGAGACGTCCCTCCCCGAAGATCTCGACGATCGGGAAGTAAACCACTGGTGGAAGGCGAAGAAGTGGTCGTACGCGAACTTGAACAGATTGTTCGTCAGGTACGCGACACGATACTGCACGCTTCACGCGGGCTCGGCTAACAGGGAACAGGTACGGCAACCCGTCCGCGCTGGGCAAGAACAACGAGATCGACTACACCGAGGTCGCCAAGACCTTCATCACGAACTTCGCTCCCGAGATCCTCAAGGTCTACCTCCAACAGGTCGAGAAATGGGTCGGAAAGCAAGTCTGGCTGTCAAAGGCCAGCTTGTACTACACACTCAACTTCCTCGACGAGTGCGTCAAGCCCAAGTCCATGTGGACTCTCCTCAAGCCACACACCGACAACCTCATCGCGCATCTCATCTTCCCAGTATTGTGTCAGTCGGATGAGGACATTGAGCTCTTCGAGGAAGAGCCACAAGAATACCTGCACCGCAAGCTGAACTTCTACGAGGACGTGACCGCACCCGATGTCGCCGCGACAAACTTCCTAGTTACCCTCACGAAGAGCCGTCGTAAGCAGACGTTTACCGTGTTGAACTTTGTCAACGAGGTGGTCAACAAGTACGAGGCCGCCCCCGACAATGAGAAAAACCCACGAGAGAAGGAGGGTGCTCTGCGCATGATTGGTACACTGTCTGGCGTCATACTGGGAAAGAAGAGTCCGATCGCAGACCAGGTCGAATACTTCTTCGTCCGCCATGTTTTCCCCGAATTCCGCAGCCCCCACGGTTTCCTCCGCGCACGCGCATGCGACACGCTTGAGAAGTTCGAACAGCTCGATTTCAAGGACCCGAACAACCTCATCATCATATACCGCAACATTCTCGAATCCATGGCTGACCCGACGCTCCCAGTCCGTGTCGCCGCTGCTCTGTCACTGCAGCCTCTTATCCGCCACGACGTCATTCGCACCAACATGAAGCAAAACATTCCTCAGGTCATGCAACAACTCCTGAAGCTCGCCAACGAAGTCGACGTCGATGCGCTCGCAAACGTGATGGAGGACTTTGTTGAGGTCTTCGCCCCGGAACTTACACCCTTCGCTGTAGCGCTCAGCGAACAGTTGCGCGACACCTACCTGCGTATTGTGCGGGAGTTGGTATCAAGAAACCAAGAGAAGGGCGAAGACAGCGAGTACGGCGACTTCCTTGACGAGAAGAGCATCACCGCGCTTGGTGTACTGCAGACGATTGGTACCCTTATCCTTACGCTTGAGAGCACTCCCGACGTTCTCCTACATCTGGAGACCATTCTTATGCCTGTCATTACCATCACGCTCGAGAACAAACTTTATGGTACTTGACCCTAAAACTCAACCCTGCATTTCCGTACTAATCTAATGACAGATCTATACAACGAGGTCTTCGAGATCATCGACAGCTGTACCTTCGCCGCCAAGAGCATCTCTGGCACCATGTGGCAAGCGTTTGAGCTGATCCATAGGACATTCAAGGCTGGTGCCGAGCTATATCTCGAAGGTATGCGCGTTCTTCTCTGCTAACCGCGGTAATTTGCTGACCATGCATAGACATGCTTCCCGCGCTCGAGAACTTCGTCAACTACGGTACCCCAACTTTGATCCAGAACCGGCAATACCTCGATGCCATCGTCGACATGGTCAGAACGATCTTCAAGGACGACAAGGTTGGCGGCGTTGATCGCATCTGCGGCTGCAAGCTGGCTGAGATCATCATGCTCAACATGCGTGGCCATGTTGATGACTACGTCCCAGAGTTCATTGGACTCACCATGCACGTCCTCATGAACGATGAACCCAAAGTTAAGTCCTTGAGGATACATCTCATGGAAGTGGTCATCAACTCCATCTACTACAACCCCGCCCTGGCACTGCACGTGCTCGAGACAAACGGCTGGACGAACAAGTTCTTCAGTCTCTGGTTCTCGAGCATCGATAACTTCACCCGAGTTCACGACAAGAAGCTGTGTATCTCCGCAATCTGCTCCCTCCTTACCCTATCAGCCCAGAATGTACCTGTCAGCGTACAGCAAGGCTGGCCACGTCTATTGCAGGGCGTTACCCGGTTGTTCCAGACCCTCCCCGCAGCTTTGAAAAGTGAGTTTGCATTCTGATTCATCCCACCCGCAATGACTAACAAATGCACAGACCGCGAAGAAGCCAAGAAGGAAGACACCTTTGATTACTCCGCCGAATTCGAAGAAGAAGAAGACGAGGAGTGGGAACAAGAAGCTGACTGGAACAACGAGGCTGACGAAACTGAGGATGTCAAGGACGAGAGTGCCGCTTACCTCGACTTCCTTAACGAGGAGGTAAGTTCAGCATTTTTAATGTTCAAGTTCCAAGCTGACCAAAGCAGGCGCAAAAGTTCAGTTCGCTCGATGATGATGACGATGACGAGCTGGAAGAGGAAAGTCTCCTCGAGACACCGCTTGACAAGGTGGAGCCATACGGCATGTTCAAGCACGCATTGCTCCGTAAGTACTGTTCATCGAGCTACGCTAGAGCTTATGCTGATTGTACTCAGGTCTTCAACAGGAGCAGCCCGCGCTTTACGAGAACCTTACCAAGAACCTCAGCCCAGAGGAGCAACAAGTGGTTCAGGGTGCCGTTCACCAGGCCGATATTATCGCCCAAGTCCACGCTGAGGCTCAAGCAGCTGCTGCCAACGGCCAGCCAGGGTTACCGCAGCAGTAGAGTTGCTCCATCGATAGCATGGCCTTCATCCTCCAGGAAATGGCTGATCGAGCATACGTCGCTCGAAACGCCATCGGACAAATCGCCCCAGATGTTGCTGGAGAAGCATGGCTCAAGGAAGTTCGCACAAGGCTGTCCCATCCATGTTGGAATGATGTACAACGATACGGCAAACACTTACTTGGAGTTCCGGCAAACACCATTCGGCGCACATACAAGATCGAAAGGAGGAGGCACCACAAGCTATCTGTTGAAGGAGCTGTGAGGCAGTTCAAAGAAGGGGCAAACTAAACACCGTGGAGCCTACATTGAGGCCAGATTTTTCAATTTGCATGTTTTATCCCCAGTGTAGTCTGCAAAACTGTTCAGGTCCTTCTCGGTCAGGTGGGCCTACGTAGCAGCTGGACCCCCTCTTTTAGCGAGCATTTTGGCGTTTTGATTCTCTCTCGGGAAGAAGTTTTGAACCCGGAGGTTTGTTCCGGTAGTTGGCTGATAGTCGGGGTGGTGGGGTGGTGTAGTTATGGCGTTGGGCTTGGTTGGTACGAATGTTATGAAAAGAGGAGGACGATATCCACGAGAGGCACTATTGCTTTGGAATGATAATCATGTATGCGTGATGAAGGTTGTTGCAAAGGCCAAAAGGCCGCAGTAGATAGTTGTTTCCTCTTATAGGAGCACATTATGCAAATCCGTTACCTTGATCTGAGATTATCACTTAACTGCAGCATCTCTTTCAGGGGAGGAGGTGGACACCTTGCAGTTTGTGAAATGTGCAAGTCTTGACTGGCTCGATGGTATCGGTTTTGGTACAGTATCTGCGGTTCCATCCCCACCATGAGTATGAAAGATCATGTGCTAGAGTCGGAAATGCTGCTACCTTCGTCATCAAGATATTCTCCTGGAGTGATTTGCAGTCGTGACGACAACACGTAATCGATCCAATATCCTGTTCTCGGTTGGTTCAATGTCTTCGGTCTTGGTAGGTAACAGCAACCACAGTACCATCTTAACCACAAGTTTAATATCGTGTGCTCTACGCAGAAATTCTGCTGCCTTGGGGATGGTTGAGTATTAAGTCTCGCCTTTTCGGCGATACTGCTTCATTCATCATCCTCCTCTTCCTCATCTGAAGTTCATACAATTACCCAAAGTCACACTCGAAGTCATTGCAATCGGGTCATCACAAGGTACCAAAGTACAATCTCGAAGACCAAGCCCAACCTAGAACAAGACCGCAGTCTAAGTCAAAGGCGCATTCCATTCTTTCGGTCATCACGAGACGATCTGTACGTCAGATTGGCGAGTTGCTGTCGCCCTGTCGATCGCGAGGGAAAGTCGCGGCGCGCGCGCTATCGATAAGCCACGGACTACGCCTATGACGCTTGTTTGATTATCGCAACCCGAAACGTGGTAACAAGCATCGCGCCGGCAGCCTCACTCGCACAACACCTATTGCAGCCTCGAAACGATTCCTTATTCCTACACGACTTGCGAATCTCGCGACCATCTCCCGAGTCGACCCTTTGCCTTTCCCGCAACTACGCCCGGTTGGGAAGCGTGATCTAGTGCGGCACAGGATTGCGCGTGCAAGAAACTAGACATGTCGCGTCCGACTGTCAGTAAGGCGAGGACGGAGTATCCGATATTCGCTGCGACGTTTGCGAGTAACAGGCCTGGCGTCCTCGTTGTAGGAGGTAAGTTACCCTCATGCCGACATCGCCAACTAGACTGACTCGAATACAGGTGGTGGGGGTGTGAGTACTGACCCTGTATCAAAACGCGATTGATGCGCCTGCTGACCACTGCTCATATTAGGCTGGACGATCCGGTGTCAAAAACCAAATCACAGCATTCGACTTCACCTCACGAGCGCCGACCGTACAACCATTCGCGGAAATCGAAGCGAGCAAGGACGACTCGATAACGTGTTTGGACAACCTGTCTACGAAAGATGGCCTTATCCTGTTCGCTGGAAACAATAGCAGTGAGGATGACCGACTAAAGGGCAACAATGAACACCTGAGGGCATTCGAGCTGAAGTATCCGAATGGTGCTGAGAAAAGAGATGGAAACGTTGAGTACCTCAGCAAGACAACGCTCTTCACCGCACCGCAATCGAGTTCCGCAAAAAAGGAAGCCTACCAACGTATCGTGAAACTCTCGAAACCCCAACGATCGACCTCGAATACACCCAGCAGACGGATCGGAGCGATCGCATCAAGTCTTGGAGACGATAACGAGGTCGTCATCTTTGCCGCTACATCTACGAGACCTACGGATCAGGACGTCATAGGGCGAATCAGTTTACATAATGGCCAGGAAGCTAACGACATGGACTTTTGGACACAAGAGGAGGGGAAATATCAGCTAGCTTACGTCACCGATTCGGAAGTCTTCGTGCAGACTGTCAACTGGGATTTCGATTCAAGGAAGAGCAAGGGAAAGAACGAGCACAGGAAGCTCTATACCATGCCACACGTGGAGAAGGGCGCGAGGAGTAAGCTGCGATGTGTACGGTGGCTTTCGCCGAAACATCTGCTACTATTAAAGAACAAGCCTAGCAGAAGCGGCGTGGAGTTGCTCCTCTTACATCTCTACGAAGAAGGTCCGGCAAGCGTTGTCCTAAGGAAAGCAATGCCCAAGCACGTTAAGGCGGCTACAGATCTGGACGTCAGCTTGCTCGATGCAGATAAGGATGGCGCCTATCAAATTGCTATTGCGATCGCAGCGATTGACATATCCTTGACGGTGTATACGATGGACTACCATGGACCTGCCAGAGATTCTCTGAGCTCGTTTCACGCGTTCAATAGCTATGATAACGTAAGCGTACAGACACCAGAAGAGCCCAACACGCGCTAACAAAAGCAGGTTCACGAAGTGCAAATGACAAAAGCTGTCTTCTCCCCATTCTACAAGCCGGAAGTACCAGCTGGTCGTCAAGCGCCACCCCAGTATCTGCGTCTGGCGAGTACGTCTTTGGGAAACACGATCAGCGTCGAGACATTCCAATTACAGGACATCGGGTCACGCTATGTTCTCCAGACGGCACGTTCGAGAAACATGTTCACAGCAGCAACCTATCTCGTCATTGCCATGGTCGTCGCAGTGGCCGCTCTCCTGATCCAGTCACTCATAGATCCAGAGGGCAACCTTACCAAAGGCATACTTCCCGCCAGTCTACAAAATGCAGCAAGCCAGCACAAGACTTTTGGCGAGACACTGCGCGAGAAACGTCACAACGCCATCCTCAACAATGCGGACTCACCGGTGATTAAGACATCACATCGGATCGCTGATCTACTACATCTCCATCTCCCTCACGTCCTCTCTGACACCAAGCCATCCGAGCCATCCGGTCAACAAAAGGCGCTTGTCATACATCATGACCATGAATCTGACGGCACACTCAGTACAGAGGTTCACGCTGGAGATGAGGATGTCTTGAAGAAGCACGCCTCTGCGAGAAAATGGGAAGAGCTCAGCCACGAAGAGAAGAGCCAATGGAAGGAGAAGCTGAGCGATGCGGGTATGTGGGCTGTGGGTGAGGGTGAGACTATCCTGAAGTCGATATTCTTCGGACAGATCGGTGGAGTCATTGGCCATGTTGCAGAGGGTGTATTGGCTGGCTAAGACATGTCACGGTGAAGGGACGGCTGCACAACGGCCACGGATGGTAGCATGTGTGTGGGCTTTGTAGTGTGTGATACCTAATTTCTACTACCTGAGGTTATGGAACTCTCTCAATGTGATGCTGCGCGATGAATGGATGTGTATCATGTTGAGCGGGAAGTGTCTCTAATACTGGGTTGTCATTGGACTATTGTGTGTACAACAATGACACGGGTACTTTGCCTTTACGAAGGAAAGTGGGATAGATGGCATGTGGGGTGATTGATCCAGTCTTTTACCTTTGCTCGTGCGGTAGGCCTGGCCACACTCACCCGGTATCCTCACCGCGTTGCTAATCACGGGCTGGTGTTGCGGATCCCCGGTGTGCGCTTTGGGTTAGCTCCCGAGGCTCGCGTGAGGTCAATGCGCTAGTCCGCGTTCGTGACATACGGCTGCAGCGTCCAGTAACTTTGGCAACACCAATTCTCCCCACGCGCCCCTCTACAACACTCTTTCCGCTCCTTTTCATGGATGGAGTGAGACCACAAACTCTTGCTGCGAAAGGCTTCCGTTGAAGCAGTCAAGATGTCGCAGCAGGGTCCCCTTTCGGCCAACCTGGACCGCATAGTCCACGACCTACGGTCAAAGTGAGCTCCATACAGTACAACCATTGCGACAGGCGGCTGACAAACCAAGAAATGACGAGACGCGACAGCGAGCAGCAACCGCGCTGCGACAGCAGGTCGAATCGGCGCATCGAGGTGAGAGACAACGCGAAGAACCCCGCCCAAGCTATGGGAAACTGACGTTGTGCAGAACTCGCGCCCAACGTCTTCACCACATTCAACAATGAAGTTTACACCAAGATCTCGGGTCTCATCGTCACCGGCACCGACTCGAACGAACGCATCGGCGGCATCCACGCGCTCAACGCCCTGATCGACTTCCGCGGCGACGATGCGGGCCAGAAGACGACGCGGTTCGCCTCATACCTTCGGGCGGTAATGCGGGGTCAGGACATCACAGCCATGGTGGTTGCGGCTAAGGCCCTCGGACGACTCGCAAAACCCGGCGGTACACTCACGGCGGAGCTGGTGGAGGCAGAGGTCAAGGGCGCATTGGAGTGGCTGCAGCTGGAGCGCCTGGAGAATAGACGCTTCGCCGCTGTCCTCATCCTGCGCGAACTGGCGAAGAACTCGCCTACCCTCATGTACCAATGGATTGCGCAAATCTTCGAGGTCATCTGGGTCGCCCTACGAGACCCAAAGGTCCTCATCCGGGAGTCCGCCGCCGAGGCGATCAGCGCCTGCTTCGAGATCATATCCCCCCGCGACTCGCAGATGCGCCAGCTCTGGTTCGGAAAGGTGTACGACGAGATCCTACGCGGCTTTACCATCAACACGAACGAAGCGATTCACGGTTCCCTCCTCACCATGAAGGAGCTCCTCGACAAGAGCGCCATGTTCATGAACGACCAGAAGTACAAGGAGACGGTTGAGCATGTACTGAAGTACCGGGAGCACCGCGATGCGCTCGTACGGAGGGAGGTGGTGCTCA
>Ga0265797_10004448_pt1 | contig 21383 bp, 9 predicted proteins | sample P2T30metagenome_FD_192433 | JGI IMG/M metagenome (GOLD analysis project Ga0265797, IMG submission 192433) | Plant litter microbial communities from East Loma Ridge, Irvine, California - P2 T30 | ecosystem: Environmental > Terrestrial > Plant litter > Unclassified | place: USA: California...
AACCAGTACTCCAACGCCGAAGGAACAGGTGTTCTTAGCAAGGCGGGCAAGAAGCGCATCAAGGACTTCAACAACGCGACGGAGCTCAAGGACAACTTGCGCCATGCGGTTCCCTCGGAGGTACACGAGAATGATTTGGAGACGCCGCAGATGACGGAGCAGCTTATGGATGCGGTGGCAAAGTGTGAGCGCAACTTTTGGAAGTATGTCGCGGATGAGTTGGAGAGGGCGACTGCGAAGATGTATGATGCTGAGAAGCTTGCTGAGCGCTATCATGCTATTTGAGGTGGACGGGAAGTTTGAGCCTCTCGGATGAAGCGTAGATTAGGTGTATGGTTGGTTTTGGAGGTACTGATGTAAGCGAGACTCTCGGTCGGAGTCGAAGATAAGCGGTCTGTCGGTGTCATGCTAGGACGTCCTTACGAGTTCGTTGTTTCAGTGGTAAATTGGTCTTCGTGGTCGATTTCAAGGGTATTGAGTACGAAAAGACAAAAGTCAATACATCAATATCTCATCTGTGTAAGCCTGTATCGCCAAAGTGACTAGTTTCTTGATTCACCAAAAGATGAACTGTATGCACGTCGTAACATTCGCCGACTGATCTTGTCTATGAAACACCTATATACATCTACATCGATGTAGCCTTCAAGCTTTGCTCCACGCAAGCATACATGCCCCTAGCGCGAACCCCTTGCATCTAGCAAGTGAAAGTAGGCGGGCCGGGGTTGGTGTAGCTTGTAGGGATAGGGTAGTTGATGTTGATCTGGATGCCCGGGTCGGTAGCCTTGTACGCGCCAGGGAACGCGACGAGGTTCGATGGCGTCTTGCTGCCGCCACCGGTAACCTCAAGCTGTGCGCAAGACAGGTAGAACTGGGCTCCGCCTACGCTCTGAGCAGTGTGGATGGCGATGTGCTCGTTGCGCATCAGGTACTTTCCAGGTGCAATGCACTGGGGGATCTTGATGTCGTAGGTGGCAGCGCCTGCGCGGAAAGATATTAGTATATGCCAGCAAAACGAAAGCTTTAGGGGAAACATACTCAGCCAGGTCAACTGGGAACCGAACTTGGGCTGTTCGGCGTAGATTCGGAACCAGACGGCGCCGGTGGGGTCCCAGGTGTTGATGTCTGCGCCCTCTGGTACTTTGGCAAGGTACGACTGGAAGGGGCCCGGGTGGTAAGCGTTCGGGTTGACGCTGACCTTTACGTTCGAGCCAGCAGCAACAGTGGTGGTCGCTGTTCCTGCCTTCAGTTGGTTGCAGCGGATGTCGTTGCTTTGCACGTTTCCGACGAATCCATTGTCCTGCCAGTTCTTGGCTTGACGAACACTAGTCCAGGCTGCGGCACCGTTGATGCTTGGGAGCGTGTCTTGAGAGGTCAGCTTGCATGTTCGGAAGGCGAGCGGTGCATCGGGACGTACAGTGAGCGCTGGCGACAGACGCAGTAGCTGCTAGCAAAACAACAGAGGACTTCATCTTGACGGGGATCTTTGGCTGAAGTTGGAGATGAGATGCAATGAATATGCAGTTGGTGCCGGCATATCAACATGTCCCGAGCGTCATATATACTCTGGCTCTTGCCCCGGGCTGGCTCGTTCGTTACGAGACACCCACCGGCAATAAGGTCGAAAGAGCCGTACCCATCGCGAAAGACCCGAACCTTGAGCGCGAATTGGTTGTAAGCGAAGGTGTACAAGACGATGTGAGTGTTGCATAGATTATGAGTGATGAAAACAATCTATTTGCTGTGCGAGGCGGCTACCAGTCGTACAACGCTAGCGACGGATGCCGCTGCCGATTTTAATTGTGGCCAATGGCAGCACCGAGCTTGCTTGAAATGTCTAAATTGCCTACGTCAACGCCATGGATCAGGTAATATACAATTTACGAGATGCGATCACACGAGTACAGATTTCTCGCCTGTCTCTCCACATCGGGTAGACACAGCCTCAAAGACAAGGCGGTTGCCAACTCCGGAAGTCGAACATCGCTACCGCTCACGGTGAGAACTCAACATTTACATGCTGGAGATAAAGTCTAGAAGCATCATGTACAGTTCTTGCTCTATGGGAAAGACTAGAAACAGCTCCATGGTAAGCCTCTATCGGAACGCGAGTACTACACACGCTCTCTCGCCTCTGCGTCCTCGCTATCGTGTCTCGCACCGTACTTGCCATCATCTGCACCAGTCACAACGTTCATATCCTCGTCGGCAGCCACATCGAAGCTTCTCCCTCGATACTCTGGTCCCAAAGCCGTGAGTAAGATAACGTACGCATACACGCATCCCATGAAGATGCAGATCACCAGCCCGTACTTATAACGGGTTGTCTTGCCTTTCGGTGGAAGTGGAAACCTCTCGCCAATAGTCGCTTCGATAGTCGATGAGGCAGAAGAAGCAAGGTTTCCGAGTTGATAAGATGTACCGACGACAAAAGTGCGGAATGATCCTGGTGAGAGCTCCATAAGATGGATTGGGATGACACCCCACGCACCCTGGACGCAGAACTGTTGGAAAAAGGCTGCGGCAATGACGGCGTTGGTGGAGACGAATGTGTAGGGATAGAGTAGAGCGCCGCCGATAACGCACATGACGATGATGCTGATACGGCGACCGAAAATGGATGAGCAATAACCGACTACGGTACCACCGGTCATGGCGCCAAGGTTGGCGACGACCTGTGTGACGGTGACCTGGTTGGGAGAGAAGTTGTACTGGTTACTCAGCATAGTCGGATAGAGGTCCTGGCTTCCGTGCGACATGAAGTTGAAGCCCGCCATGAGCAAGACAAGATACACCAGCAAAAGCCAATGGCGCTTCAGCGCAACCTTGCCTTCTTGAGCAAAGACCTTGGCTGCGTTGGGTTGTTCTTCGCGTATCCGCTTACGCTCGAGGTAAGCATTCGTTTCTGGGAGGCAGAGACGGAAGATGATGAACAGAACTGGTGGGCCTGCACCAAACCAGAACAGCGGTCGCCATTCGTGACCGACGGTGTTGACGAACGCGCGTGCAAAGACAGTGGCTAGTAGATACCCGAATGCGTAGCCTTGTTGTAGCATACCGGAGATAATACCACGGGCCTGCTCGGGGCAATCCTCAAGGGCTGCGATAGTGTTAGTCATCTGAATGATGCTCGGATAGGGAGGGAAAAGACCCACCAGTAGCAGCAGCGTTTCCGTACAGTCCACCCATGGCGATACCGAACAAAGCCCTCACTCCCAAAAACTCGTTGTAGGTCGAGCAGAAACCTGTGCCCAGCTCCAACACGATGAAGAGTAGGTTGTTAATGATGAAAGGCCACTTCCTTCCATACCGATCAGCCGCCAGACCAAAGATGATACTACCCACGCTTCGCAGCATGAGGACCAATGTGATACCCCAAGTGATATCCGCCTTGGTTTTACCAAAGGTTTCGGCAAGATTTTCCACGGTGAGGGAAACGGTGAAGAAGTCGAACGCGTCCCAGGTCCAAGCAACGAAAGCGACTAGGAAGAAGAGCCATTGCTGGAGATTCAGCATACGCAGGAGTGCGATGGGGTTGGCGACCTTGTCGTGGGCAGGCTTGAGAGTGGGGATGCGCGTTGCCATGTAGCGACCGGCCGACATCTTTGCGGCCGGTGGCGCGAACTCGCGCTGCTCGGTAGTGTCGTATTTCTCGTCCGCCATTGTGAATTGAGGACAACCCGCGGGGAACTTCAGAACGCGAAGCGTGAGGGGAAGTGCAGTCTTCTTTCTTCGAACGAGATCGACAGACTGTTGAGCTTACAAAAGCTTATAAGACCCCGCGGGCGCGACGCTTTCTTTAATCCCACTAGACATGCACGCGATCATCGTTGAACCTTCCGAAAACGATTTCACAGATAACCAGTGCGACCCGAGCATGCATCCTCGACATCCTCATGACGTCCCCGCAACCCCGCATGTTGACCTGCCATCCAATGGCACCCCCGCGGACAGCGGCACGATAGATCGGAGTTGGCTAGCAGGCGACATGGGATGGAGCATACGACAGGGGCTACTGCGTGCTAAGAGTGGTCAAGAGGTGATAAGCGTCGCTTGGCTTGGAAAAGACGGCACAGCGAAGCTTTGTTGAAAGGCGCCGAAAAGCTTGGTCGACGTCAAAGGCTTGGGGCGTCAACAGTCTGAACGCGCTGCACTCAAACATCCGCGGATTGTTGGAGATAAGTCAAGGCTGCCGGCTCGCAGTTAATACGGCACTGATTGATGATACTGTTTGTGAAAGTTGGTCGCGTGAGCTGGTTCTAGCTCATAATGCGTACCGGTGTTGAGTCGTGAGGATGCTCCAAAGTGGAGTGAAGACGCGGTGTTGTCCCAAGGGTGGTGGCGCGTCCGCCGGCTTATCCCCGCATCTGGGGATCTCTGGACATGCCATTCTCGAATCTTAGTCACGACAGCATTCATCATGACCGCAAGGTTGAAGCAGTCCTGTACAAGCGCGCATGCAGCGATTGCATCGTCTCAATCGTGATTGAAATGGGGAACCAGAAGGTAGGCGTTGGGGCTGAACAATGGTTGCAGGATCTCGTACACAGCCGACGGCATGGAGACAGATCTAGCTCCGATGTTTGCGACCGGGTCGTCGCTCGGCAAAGTTGCTGGACGCCTGGCAAACCACCAGGCAATCAGAGGTTCTGGCACGGGAAATCGGAAGATAATCATGCTTTTCATATTGATACCAGACTAAAGTTCGTAGCCCAGAGCGAGAAGGAGAATACAGGAAGTCTAATCGCAGTGAAATGCTCATGTACGCCAATTCCCAAATGCAATGCTCACACACTCTTGTTCGTCGTCTATAGGCAACGAAGTTACATGCGTCGTTGAACTGACTCAAGCTCTGCTGGAGACAGCCCGGGAGCTCTCAGCAGAGCTTGCCCATTCTTCCGTGAGTCGCTCCAGTTCGGTCATGCGAAGCGCCTCCTCGACACTCTGGACAAAGTGTCTTGGACCACCACACATTTCGATAATACCGCTCTTGTCGAACAGCTGGTAGACGGGGCTGGACTCTTGCGGCACCCTGCAAAAGAAGACTCTGACATCCCGCTTCCTGTAAGACTCTACAATCTCAGCCAGGACCTGGGCGCCGGCGCCGTCGAGCGAAGTGACGCCGTGAACATCAAAGATGACGTTCTTGTTGTGTTCTGCACGGCGAACGCGCGGGAGGGCAGGATGCGCCTTTTCCGTGCCATGGTCCTCAAGACGGCGCAGACGGGTCTTCAGGTTTCCGGTGTTGGCAAATGTCAGAGGCTCGGGGATCTTGACGATCAGGCACCCTTCAATAAATTCGACATCTCCGGGGTGATGTTCCGCGTTTGAAAATTGGTTTGTGGTTCCAGGCACGCGGCCCAGGATTTGAATGCGTGGGCGAACTGAATGACGGATCAAACGCAGGATGGAGAGACCGATACCAACCCCAATACCACGCTTCAGATCCCACACGATGGTGATGAAGAAGATGAGGCCCATGAGGATCAACTCTGACCAGCCACGGATTTTGAGGAAGAACTTGACATCGTGTGGTGCTTCCTCAACGAGCGAATATGCTACGACTGAGACCATGGCGCAAAGAACGCCTTTGGGTAGGTAGTAGAAATACGGCAGCATGAAGACGGTACACAAAATAGTGATGATGGACAACAAGACTGAACTCATGGGGGTCAAACCACCGGTGGATGCATTGACTTTGGAGCGACCGTAGCCACCGAAGGCTGGAAGCGCCATGAACAGTCCACCAGTGATGTTTGCAGTACCCAGAGCAATGAGCTCGCGGTTCGCGCTCAATGGCATCTGGACGCCATCCTTGGTGTGATCACCGCTGCCCAGCGACTTGGCAGCAACGGAGGACTCAAAGAATCCCAACATAGCAATAATCAAGGCCGTGTTGATGGCGTCAGATACATACTTGAGATGCGAGGTCTCGAAAGGGAAGTGAACGGTGAATAGTTTGGCGCTGGAGTTGACCTCTCCAAGGACAGCGAGGCCTTGTTGGTCAAGGCGGTATCTCCAGGTAAGCACGGCAGACAGAACGACAACGACAAACCGGTCAGGGATATAGGCGACATTAGGGTATCGTGGCTGTAGTCGCTTCTTGAACTCTCTGCGGGTTTGTTAGTGAGACCGGCATGAAAATGGTGTCTCGCAACATACCGGAAGAACATGATGATGAAGAAGGCAGTGAAGGACATGGCACATGTGAGTCCATGGGCGCGTCCAATATTGCGGAAGAGAAAGACGACTTTGTCCAAGCAGCTGCCGTGGGATACTTGGTCAGCAGCCAGTCGTGCGAGCCCCATCTGGGGAATGAGCTGGTCTACAAAGATGACTACACCGATGGCGCTGATGAAGCCGCGCAAGAATGGCCGGCTCAGGACATTGTCCAGGAAACCAAGTCGAAAGAAGCCTGCGATCAGGATAAAGGCACCAGCCATGCACGTCACGATGCCAGCGATCTCGGCATTACGTCTGCCGTCGTTGTCGCCGGTAGTACCCTTCTTGATGTTCTCACGCACGATCTCGCCTATGAGGAGGGAGCCAGGTGCCTCTGGACCAACGATCATCTGCGGACAGGTGCCGAGTACGGCGTAAATCAGAGGATTCAGCGCGAAGCTGTAGAGACCGTGGACGGGCGGCAGGTGGGCAAGGTTGGAAGCATAGGAGAGAGCCATGGGAATGTAGAAGGAGGCCATGGTGATGGCGGCGATGAGGTCGCCCTTGAAGTAGCGCCACTTGTACTGCTGGGTCCAGTTGAGGACGGGAATGTAGTACTTGAGGTACATCATGCGCTTGTCCTTGATGCCATGGCGCTCAGCGAGCCAGCGCGTCGTGCTCATCTTCTGCCCACTCCCCTTGTTCATGACGCCGTCTGCAAAGGCGTCGCCCAGGAGAGCGTGTGCCTCGTCGGGCGCATCGCCCTCTGCTGTCTCGCGTATGCCAGGAAAGGTGCCGCCGAAGCTCTGCTCCGAGTGGATGCTACCCGCGAAGCTGCCATAGTTGCGATGTGCCGCCGGCCTTCCCTCGGCCCGGTTGAAGGTGCCCCAGTCCTGCTGGTTCAGCAAGCGCGTGCGCACCGTGGGCTCGAGGTCGATCTCGATGATGCCGCCGGGGGGAGCGACTTCCTCATGGGTTGAATGTACTGACGTCGCATCCGTCGTCGGATGGATGCCGTCGGTGGAGAACTCGAGGTCGTGGGGCGCGGCGCTGCTCGACGGCTGGGGCTCGTCGTCGTCGTGATAGCGGCGGGGACGCATGGTTTCCTCGGGCGAGCTGGACCTGTCCGAGGGCGCATGAGCCTGGCGGAGCTGGCTGGGCGTCGAAGGCGCGTGTGCGTGCCGGGCACTTGCATTGGAGGAGTCGCGCGAATGTGAAGCCATACTGCGCGATAGTGATAGTGATATCGAGGTGCAAGCACCAGCGAATCGGAGGCGAGGTAATAGCCGTACTATGGACGGCGACGCGAGTGCGAGCAGCTTTTCGCAGCAGCAACCATAGCGCTCCCGAGGCAGAACAGACGAGAGAAAAGCATGGACGTCGTGGTGCAGCGTATTTTCCACGCCGGCAGAGGATCCTCCTAGCTTGCTCATTCCAGCGCCGCCGGCCGTCGAGCAATGCACGTGCGAGACGCTGCAATGTCATCCAGACCGCCGCCCCACTACTGGTCAGATATGTCTCAAGCCTCACGTCGCGGCTGTGGCTATGTCATCGGACGTCTCTATGGCCCAACGGTGCAGCCCTGCAGTAGCGCCGTTCTCGGAGCTCGATTTTGGAGTCCCGGCGAAAAAGGCCATGGAGTCATCGTGGGCTTCAGTCCGCGCCGACTATTCCCCACACTCCGAGATCCGATACCTCATAACTAGAGCACATTTAGAGACGGCATTGAATTGATCACTCTTTTTGAACATCCGAAGACGTCCAGTCATCTACCACACACCATGTCGTTCCCTACACTACACGCCCGCGCAGAGGCCAAACCGCTTGAGCACCGTTCGTGGTGAGTACACTAGACTATGTCCATGTATATACTGTACTAACAGAATTCCAGCCTCACTCCCACCACCACCAAGAAGCTGCTCGATGCTGGCTACCCCGTCGTCGTCGAGCGCTCGCCCAAGGACCCCAACTACGCCCGCATCTTCAAGGACGAGGAGTTCGAGCAGGCAGGCGCGACCCTCATCGAGGAAGGCGCATACAAGAACGCGCCCAAAGACGACCGCATCATCATCGGACTGAAGGAGCTACCCGAAGACAAGTTCCCGCTCGAGCACACTTTCGTACACTTTGCGCATTGCTACAAGCAGCAGGGCGGCTGGGAGAACGTCCTCGCCAGGTTTCCCCGTGGTGGAGGCACTCTGTACGACCTCGAGTTCCTGCAGGATGAATCAGGCAGGCGCGTTGCGGCCTTTGGCTACCACGCGGGCTTCGTTGGCGCTGCCCTGGCCATCAAGGTTAGTCCACTCGATTGCTACTACCACCATACTGACATCTGCTAGACCTGGGCATGGCAACTCACCCACCCCAAAGGCGAGCCCCTTCCCGGCCTAGAAACCTTCACCGAAGGACGGGGATACTACAACAACGAGAGCGAGCTGATCGCCCAGCTCAAGGAAGATGTTGCCGCTGGTGAGAAGGTTGCTGGTCACAAGCCCACCAGTCTGGTCCTGGGTGCCCTCGGACGATGCGGCTCTGGCGCTGTCGACCTGCTGGAGAAGATTGGCTGCCCAGAGATCAAGAAGTGGGATCTGGCTGAGACCAAGGAGCGCGACGGCCCCTACCCCGAGATCGTCGAGTCTGACATCTTCGTCAACTGCATCTACCTCTCCAAGCCCATCCCGCCCTTTGTGAACAAGGAGAGCCTCAAGTCACCAACCCGCAGGCTCAGCGTCGTCTGCGATGTCTCATGCGACACCACCAACCCACACAACCCCATTCCCATCTACGATATTAACACCACCTTCGACAAGCCCACAGTCGAGGTCTCTGTTGAGGGTGACGGCCCGAGGTTGTCCGTCATCTCCATCGACCACCTTCCGTCTGCGCTACCCCGCGAGTCCTCAGAGGCCTTCAGCAACGCTCTCCTGCCCAGCCTCATGGCCCTCAAGGACCGAGCATCTACACCAGTATGGCAAGGCGCAGAGAAGCTGTTCCAGGAGAAGGTCCAGACGCTACCGGGCGGTGTCCCCAAGAAGGAAGTATAGGACTTCTCGCGTGTAGCATCCTCAGTGCTGATATGAAGTTACGAAATGAAGAATAGAAATGAATCACCATATGCATGGCACCGCCAATAGCATTCCAACTGGTCCTGTCACTCCATTGATGACCACTGTGCTAACGGAACTTACATTCCTCGATGTCTTATCAAATCTGTTACAAGGACTACGACGAGGCTGTTTCTACTCAATGGATCGGTCATATGGTATACAGACCTTCCTACGAGCCTCCCCTGTCAGCAGAGACGATGAAATCCGAGCCATCAGTGAAATCGGCTCACCGCAAAGAATCGATGCGTATAAGAACACGCCGTCTTCTATAGTAAGAATCACCGTAGAGGTTGTCTGATTGAGTTCGTGATCGTAGCTGGGTGCACTAATTTCCCGCCTTTGCGGCGCCAATGCGATCCGTGCATCATGCACCTGGTGGCATATTCATCACGCTACTCGAGTTATCTGAGAAGTCCTTGTACCATGCTTTATAGTTCATGTCGTCTTTGTGAAAGCATGCCTTCGTCGATTACCCACGATGGCTCTGTTTGATCGGAGCCTTGGCAAGTAAGACAGCCTGACGCGTCATATGAGGATCAACACGCGAGTAAGACCGGGACGGCCCTCTTCAACAACGTGCTTCTCACGCCGAGACACACTCTATCGACAAATCGCGGCGCGCAAAGAGCGCGATAACGGCAAATCGCCTCTTCAACATCGGTGTGAGTGCTTGCAATGCGCCGCAGACCGGGTGTAATGTTCGCGCGGCCAACCGTGTCAGAAGCGCTTTCACCGCTGCCCAAAATGTCTGTATTTTCCCCGACGTCAGACGCGACGAACCTCTTATCTCGTTCCCAAACGATATCGAACCACCAATACAATTTCAAGAGAGTGGCTTGCATGTAGATTGGATCGACCACGACGACAACTGTGAGTGTAAAGCGCCTGCCCTCGCGGTCATGCTAGAAGAGCCGACTACCACGGCATGAACCTGAACTGCCATCGCCGGATGCACAGCCGCATGGCTTTCCAAACACCCGTCTCTTTTTTTCGACTTTTGCGACCAATAATTAGAGGACGGCTGCTTATTTCCTATTTTGAAACATCAGTCTGACTACACCAATACCTTTTGGAACCTAAAAAAAAATTAAACCTAAACACCCGTCTAGGCGTTGCGGCATGTCAGATTGACTCGGCCCTAATCAAGCCACCAAAGGTACGACTTATAACACCGTCTTACCTCATCTTCAAACATCGACCTGCCATCTCATCTATCCACGTTTCCCACACCAACCTCGTTTATCCAAGTATCTCAACCACACAACCTCGGTAGCAAGATACGCGCTCGCGTTATTACCATGTGGAATCAGATTCGATCCTCCTTCGGCTTCCTAAAACCGCCAGAGTCCATGCATCGATACATGCCTGTCGGCCAGGTGTCCGCGACACGTTCCCGCACCCGTCTCGCAATCATAACGACAGCCTGCATCGTCGTTATTCTCGCTATCCTCTCAATCTCTACTCATCCCCTGGAGAAAGCGCGGCAGTATGGGATACTCAAGTCTAGCGAGGCATCCTTGCATGACCCTATACCCAGCATCGTACATTATGTGCAAATAAAAAAGGACGCAAACTCAATCCTGAGATTTCCGTTCTCTAGCTTCCTGACCATGTGCGCCGCAGTCATGTACATTGAGCCGTCGCAGATCTACATGCATACCGACTTCAACGACTCTGAGATTAGGAATGCCAGCGAGCACGGTGACCGGTGGACTAAGGCAGTCATCAACACCTTCGCAAATGTCACGACCTGGAACCGAGTAGATGTACCCAATTTTGCCGGCCAGAACCAGGACCAGGAAATCTCCGCCATCCAGCACAAGTCAGACTTCATCCGCTGGGAGGCCATCGCGAAGATTGGCGGTATCTATATGGATTGGGACGTTGTACCTCTGCGACCTCTGACGCCCCTGCTCAATGCTGGCTTTGCTTTTATCGGCGGCCGACACTATGGCGGCGCACGTGAAGGCGGTGGCATCAACGGCACCATCAACAACGGTGTCTTCTTGACCAAGCCAAACAGCACAATGGCGCGAATTGTCGTGCGCGAGCAACATGCCGGCTTCGACGGTAGATGGGAAGCAAATTTACAGAGCATGACCAGGATCGCCGAGCGTCTCGTCCCAATCCCGAACGAAGTCCTGATACTTGACCGCACCGCTTTTGCCCCCACACACTGGTTTAAAGAGAGCACTGACCCTCTCTTCAAACCCAACGAAGGCAATCCATCGCCTGTTCCCCAGATCATCAACTCTACCGACCCAATGGAGCTGTACGACAACGCCATTGCAAACAGACGAAGACGTGCGCAGTGGGAGATGGACTTTTCTTCGACATACATGCTCCATGGATTCGCTATGCATGAGTACTACAAGTATATCAACCCGAGCACTATCTTGAGCAGGACCAGCAACTTTGGAGTTGCGACATACGATATCGCGAGACATATGGTGGACCAGGGTTACATCAGCGGAAACGAACGGGATGACCGCGCCGAATCATGACAGGTACATACCGACTTGTATTGTAGATTTCATTACCTTCCTGTATAATAGACATGGTCGTGGCCTGTAGCCACCAGATCCAGATCGCTTAGCGAAAGCATTATAGACTCTTACAACCGATTCATCTATCCGCTTTACTTGTAGAGCCACACCATCGCTGCGAAACTGCATCTGTTCATAGGCTTAAAACCCCGCACATCTATTTCAAAGGGCTATACCTTTTTACGCATGTAATAGTCTGTTCTTACGTACAACGAGGTTACTGCAATGCGCTTGCATATCGGCCTTATAACGCGACAGTAGACACACCTTGTTAAATTGTGAATTGAGGCGCGCTTGTAATACCTAAAATTATACACATATATACAGGCGTAGCTAGAGAGCTTATTCAGGTAATAAAATACAGCGTAGAGATATAGATATAGTTATTACATAACTAGAAAAGTAGTATACTATAGTATATTAATAGGTTTAGTGCTTTATTATTAGATTCTAGCTTTAAAGAATCTAGACTAACTTAGTGCTAACTATAAATATTCTATAATTACTATTATAGCTTAGTAGTAATTAATTTTTAGTCTTATTATAATAATATACTTAATTATAGTCTAATATTAAATATATAGTTATAGTAGTAAATAGGTATACTTAGAGTTAACTACTTAGGTTATTAGATAACTTTTGCTACACTAGTCTAAATTAAGTAGATTTTAGACTATTAGAACGCTAAGAGTTAAGGCTTTCTAACAACCTAAGAATTATCTAATTTAGACTAGTGTAGCAAAATTTATAGCAAAAAAAGAGAAAAAAAGAGAGTATTTCTAAGAGATATACCTAACTTAGGTTAAGAAACTTAGGTTATTGAATAACTTTCGCTACGCTAGTCTAAATTAGGTAATCTTTAGGTTATTAGAAAGCTAAGAGTTAGAGCTCTCTAAAACACTAAGAACTACTCTATTTAGACTAGCGTAGCGAAAGTTAGTAGTAAAAAAAGAAAAAGAGAAGTATATCTATTTACTACTATATATATAGTATTTAAATAACTTTATTATTTAATATTAAAATTACTCTATCTTATAATACTCTTATATATACTATTTAAATTTTATAAGCTTCAAAGTAGATCTCTTTAGTATAATATAATATAGTAGTAAGTAAGCTATATTAATTTTATTAGTAAACTAATATTTTTATAGTATAAGCTAGTCTAATAAAAGTAATATCTATAACTAGAATATAAGAAAAAATATCTTTAAAAAATTTAAAATTTTATTTTTAGAGGTATAAGCGTAAAGTAAACTAAGACTTAGATCTTTAGTACTACTATCTTTAGTATAGTTAAGAATTTTAGAATTTAAAGTAGTAAAGTAACTATTTTATAAATACTAATATTTAGCTATAGTATAAAGAATTATAATAGAATTGTACATTATTAGTAAATTATAATAGATAAAGTAGTAAATTATAAAGTAATAGAATACTAAAAGATTTTATAAATAAAATTATATTCTTATATATATACTCTTTATTCTTTATTTTTATCTTTATTTTAATTTTAATTTTAATTTTATAGCTTCTAGTAAATTAGACGTTTTAAATTAATAAAAGATATAAATAGAAGCTTAAATATAATACTAAAGCTATACTAATATATACTAAATAATCTCTTAATTATATTCTTAATATCTCTTTTCTAAGTTCTTCTAGTAGTAGTATATTTTAAGCTAATCTTATTACTAGTTATTACAGAACGTACCTCTAGATACTCTTAGAGAGCATTACACGTAATTATACTAGTATAGATTAAGGTAAGCTCTTAGAAGCTTTACTACTTAAGAGAGCTTTCTAAGTAAGCTTATAATATAATAATTTATCTTCTATTTATTTCTATACTTCTAGACGCGACACTAGTTTTATTATTTCTTTCTATACTTACATTAACTATATTTTTATACTATATTATATTACTTATTAAAGCTTCTACAAACTACTCTAAGACTACTACTAAGCAAAATACTTTTAGTTAGACTATCTTAGTAATTATTATATTAATACTTATTAAAGCTTTAATAAAAGCTATTATTAAAGCTCTTTAAATCTACTTTACTTATTCTATATATATTCTAGAGCTACTAATACTAAAAATACTATTAATACTATTAAGATTGTTATACTACTACTATAGAACCTTCTAAAACATAAACTGAAACTTTTTATAGTTTTTTATTTTAGTAAATCTTTTAAGCAACTTACTAGTAATATATAGAAGTTTTAATAAGCTATACTTACTTTAAGAAAAAAAAAAGAAAACTTATTGTATTACTAGTATTACTTTTTATATCTAGGATAATTTAATAATTATCTATACTATTTATACTTATAACTTTATATATAAGATTAAGCTATAAAAAGCTTTACTTAGAGAGATAAAAGTAGCTATTATATAGTAGCGTAAAGTATTAACAAGAATTTATAGCAAAATAGTAATAAATAGACTAAAAGAGATAAGTTATTTAAGATTTATCTTTAATATAATTATACTACTAAATAAATAGTAGCTATATTAATATTCTACTATTAAAATTACTCGTAAGAACTAAAAAGTAGTAATGTTTATTAGCTATTACGCGTATCTACTTAATAGTAATTACGTAGCTAGAAAGCACTATTAAGACTTTAAAGTTAAGCCTTAGAGCTATATAGAATATCTTATTAGCTACTAAGCTTCTAATATATATTCTATATAAGTACTAGTAATTAATTAGATAATTATAACTTATAACGTAACCTTTAATAAGAGAGAGTTCTATTAGAGTAATTCTAATAAGAAGCTAACTAGACATTAAGTAATAAAGTAAGTTAAAATACTTAATAATAGTAAGCTAATTAATTTTATAAAGAAATATAATAATCTACCTATTAATTAAGTAGTAAATATAGTAAAGCTATTAACTACTAAGTAGAATTTTAGAAGTAATGTAAACTATAATTAAAGTAGAAAATTTAGCTTATCTATTAATTATAATTAAGACACTATTTAATAGAGATAAAGTATAAGGCTAGTATTCTATTAGAAATTGCTAATAATTAACTACTTTTTACTAAGCTTACTACTCTAGAACTTATATTTAAGCTAGAAGTTTTAGAAATAAGTAATTAAAGTAATTATAAAGTTTCTAATAGTTAAAGAGTAATATATACATCTAAAAGAGCTAACCTATTAGAGTCTAGAGATAAGAAGCTTTCTAGATAAAGATTAATTATTTTAACTTTATTTATTAAGTCTACTATAATAAACTCTAGTTCTATAGAAGTAAGTAAAAAATCTACTTTACTAGAGTAAGTAATAAACAGAGAGAGAAAGAAACTATAGCTACTTACTAATACTATAATAATCTTTAAAAGCTACTTAGATTATAAAAGTAACTACTTTAGTATCTAATATATATACTTTCTAAAAACGCCTCTAAAAAAGAAATTAATTAGCTAAGTAAAAAGATAACTTAGATAGAGATTTTTAAGTTATAAGCTTATAATTAACTACATCTATTAAAATAGATATAGACTTAAAAGTATAATAAAGATAGCTATTTTCTTAAATATAAAGCCTTAATTATAGTTTATAGTAGTCTCTAAAAGAAGAACTTAATTAACTCTACTTACATAGTAACTGTTATTATATAGTTCTTTTACGCTATAATAGTAATTATTATCTAAGATAATTTAGAAATTAAATAGATTAATATTATAAAAGTCTTTCTTAATATAAAGATTATAGTAGAAAACTTAGTAATTTATAAAATACTAGATAGCTTTAAAAAGCTACAATTATATATATTTCTTAACTACACAGTTTATAAATTATAAAACTCTCTACTATTATAGTATAAAAGGTTCTTTAAAGTATTAAAAGCTATTAGTATAATAGCTTCTTAAAAAGAGCTATACCTCTTCTTTAATTAAGAATGTAAGATTCTTATTATCTTTTTAATTAATAATGTTTTAATACTTTACTATAAAATGTAATATAGTAAGGTATAGCTATATAGACTAAAATCTTTAGTAAGTATAAGATTTAAGATTAGAAAGATATAAAGTAAGTCTTTAGTATTTATATAATTAGAGACTAATATCTAAAGATAATTAAATTTATCTATAATATATATATAGATAAGATACTTAAGAAGTTTAAGCTTAAAGATAGAGTTTTCTTTTTAATACTTTTACTATTAGCAAAGCTAATTAAGAATACTAAAAGAGTAACTAAGTCTTAAATCAAGAGATACTAAAAAGTAGTTAGCTTTATACTTTATATAGTATTTGTACTTTGACTAAATATAGTATACACTATTTTAAAGCTTTTATACTTTTTTCTAAATTCTAGCTAATAATATAAATAAGCTATAAAGTAGGTAATTATATATCTTTACTATATATACTATAATATAATTTAGTATAGTAACTATTATAAGTCTAATTTAATAACTAATAGAAATATATCTTTTACTAATAATTTAGAAACATACTACTTACTTTATAGATATATTACTATATTATATAAAGGCGTAATTTTCTAGAAAGCTATATTAGACAGTATAGCTACTACTTCTACTATAGAAGTAGAGCTTTTTACTCTTAAGTATACTACTAAAAAAGCTATAGTACTTAGGCACTTTCTTAAAAAGCTAGAACTTAATCTTAAAAAACTCTAGATTATTTAGTATAACAATTAAAAGACTATTAAGCTAGTTATTAGTAAGAATAAGTAGATTAATACTTAGCTTAGGTATATTAGTATTTAAAATATATAGCTTTAGTAGAAATATACTAAAATATTATTTAAAGTTAAGTCTATAAAGACTATAATTATACCTATAAAGAGATTAACTAAATTTATTATCTAGTAATAGTTTAAGAAGTTTAAATAGCTACTTAATCTATAAAATTTATAATATTTTATTCTTAAAAGGTAGATAAAGTAGAAAAGACTCTATTTAGATTACTACTATAAAAGTTAATTATTTTTAAATAAAATCTTAGCTACTCTAAATAGCGCTTAATTATAAGAAAGTAATTACTAAGAATTAATATTAGTATAAAGTAGCTAAATTACTAAACTTTTTTACTAAATTAATCTATATAGCTACTAAGCCTATATAGCTACTAACTTACTAACTAGTACTATAGTTATAATTATTAAGATTAGAATTTTTAATCTATTTATTCTTAAAGTTCTTAATCTAGGCTAATAGATAAGTTTACTTAGTATTATAAGTCTATATATAAGTCTTAACTAGTAAGCGCCTATACTTAACGTGTATATACTTATACTTATACTTAAACTTAGCTAGCTAATACTATATATAGTAGTAGAACCTACTACTTATAATACTAAATATTAAGCTATTAGATTAGTACCTAAAAAGCTAAAAATCTTAATACTAAAACTATAAGTTACGCTACTAAGACTAATAATAACTATACTAATTACGCTACTAATTTTATAGCTACTAATTTTTAAATTAAGAAGAATATAGCTAGAATAAAAGTAGCGTCTACTACTAGAACTAATACTAATAATTATATTCTAATTATTACTATAATAAATAAAAAGTAATAAGTAGGTAATTTTAAGTAGAAAATATAAATAGTAGTATTAACTAGTAATTGTTTTTATTAATACTTTTTTTACTCTTACTTAGTATTATAAACTTAGCGTGAGTACTATATTTATAAAAGCTATTAAAAGTTATAGATAAATTAAACTTATAGCTTTTTTAACATAAAAACTTTAGAGTTTTATTAAATAATTTAGATAAAGTTTTAAAAAAGCTCTTAGCTACCTTATTTTTCTTCTTATATATATAAATATCTTAATAAAGCTTATAGTACTAATTTTGTGCTTTCTTTAAGCTTTGGCTTTATTATTAAGTTAGTAAAGAATTAAAAAGCGCTAAAGAGTAGATTCTAAACTTACTTTAGAACTATAATACTACTCTATATTAATAAAGCGCTAGTATAAACTTTTACTTAGCTTAATATACTTATTAAAGTTATAATATGTATAGCGCTAGACTTTATATAAACGCTTAAAGTAATTAAACTTTAAAATATTATTCTAGAGTTACTAATAAATATAATAATTATATATTAGATATTATGATATATTATTATTAAGTATTACTTTAATAAGCTTGTATAGATAACTAGTATAATATAAATACTTAGATTGAAAAGTCTTAGACTTAAAAGCTTTACTCTTAGATTACTTACTAGAGTAACTATAATTTTAGCTTAGAGACTTCTACTCTTTTTAATCTTAGATATCTTACTTCTTAATATAATTAGATTACTAAAAGCCTAAGTTCTAAAGCTAAGAAGTATTATTACTAATAAAAATACTACTCTTAAGATTATACTTAATAGATTTATAAATATTTTTATTAATAAAACTACTAAACTAAGCGCGCTTATAACCTAAATAACAAGCTTAGTAGTCTAATTTAGAGTACTTACGCTACTACGCTTAATTTTAATATAAATTAGTATTATTATTTCTTATAAAGCTTTGAATTAGTAGTATATTTAGAGCTTAAGTACTTAAAGAGAAGATAAATAAATTATTACTCTAGGTTATTATACTTAAAGAAAAAGGTAGTAGATATTAATTAGAAGCTACTAGAAGTTAATTACGTAGTAAAGGCTAAGCGCTAGTATATAGAGTACTATTACGCTAAGCACTATTACACTAAATACTAGCGCGTATATTATAATTACTACTACTAAAATTATTATAAAAGACGCTATTATAATAGAAGCTAGAATACTAATACTTATAGCTATTATTAAAGTTAGAAGTTAAGTTATTAGACTAGAATAATTATTAGCTATTAATTTAAGTATAAAAATAACAACTTACTATAGTAATAAAAAGAATAGAAAGTAAGTAAAGTAAAGACTTAAGTACAGAAGCTTAAAAGTGTAAATGCTTAAAAGTAAAGAATTTTAAGCAGATAAAAAAGTTAGATAAATAGCTTATAGGCTTAAAAGCTTAAGCATTTTAATAATATAGTAAAAAGAACATTTATAGTAGATAAGAGAAGAGTTAAAAGACTACTTATTATTAATAAAGTTTTTAATTTTAGCTTAAGCGCGCACTTATATAAGTAGCTAGTATAGCTTATTAAGCTATTAATTATATTATAAACTTTACCTAAAAAAGGTTAAAAGCTTAAATCTTACAATTAGAATTATCTCTTAATAGTTAAATACCTAGATTCTTATAGCTATTAGCTAGATTCTAGACTATCATAAAGTAATTTCTAACTTAATAGAGTTAATCTTTAAACTATTAAGCTACGTTTGAATAAGTAAGAGCTTAGTACTATTAGTATTAAGTATAATTAAACGCTTATTTAGCCTATAACCTACTTCTATACTTTAAATTCTTAAACCTAAATTTTAGTAAAGTATACTAGTTATAATAGATTTAATAGAATTACTTTTAGTAAAGTAAATTATTACTTTTACTACTTTAGAGAGTATATTATAGTTATAGAGTAGTTATAATTATAAAATTCTAGATATATAATTACTTAGCTCTTAAGTATCTAGTTAGAGGTTTTATGTTAACTTTCTTTAGTAGTATAATAATTATAATATACTTAAATATCTCTAATTTTTAATTATCTCTCTTGCTCTAATAGTATTAGTAATACTAATTTTATAAAAGACTAAGCATGTTAGTAGTATTAAGTAACTAGCACTTATCTTAGATACTAAAAAGTTAATAGCATTTACTTAAGTAATAGATATAGAGAAGAAAGAGTTTAATATCTTTAAAGTAATATTAGTATTAGTATTAAGCTTAAAAGTTATATCTAGGTATTAAGAGTTTATAAAGATATAAAAAGCTTTTAGAAATATAAAGCGCTTTTAGAGATATTAGAAAATCTTAGAAATATAAGAAGTTCTTTAAGATAGAAAATAAAAGAGTATCTTCTATACATAATGCTTTTTATACTTCTCTTTAGCTTACTATTCTCTATACTATAGTCTATCTACGCAAATATTATTTTTATTTAATAGTAGTATAGTACTATAATTTAATATTACTCTAGACTTAGAGTTTATCTATACTACTTAAACTTCTACCTATCTAATTCTATAGCTATAAGAAAGACTTCTACTCTTTTTACTAAGCTCTTTACTAAGAGCTTTTTTTTAAAAAGCTTCTATCTTAACTCTTAAGAATAATTTAATATTTCTATAGCTTTATAGCTTGTTATTACTAGTTCTAAGTTTACTTCTAAGTAGACTAAAGAAGCTTCTATTGCTATTACTTTCTATAAGTACATTATTATTATTATTAATATTAATAGAGTAATATATCTATAGTAAATATTATATAAAGAGTTTTATTAAATTTATAGCTATATATTGTAAGTATAAAGTACTAAAAAGTATATCTATATTAAGATTACTATATAGAGTTACTAACTACGTTTTGTTACTCTACTCTATATTAATACTTTACTATAATAAATATAATTATAGTCTCTAAATATATAAATTAAAATATTATTTAGTATATTTATAATATAGCTATATATTCCAAAAATTAATATACTTAGATAAAGTATTAATCTACTTAATCTTTTTAATAACTAGTCTAATAGTTTACTAATTATTATACTAAACTATCTAGAGTTTTATAAAATTAAGTACTAGTTCTTTTAAACAATACGTAAGCGTATTATCTTTTTTTTAGTAGTATACTTAAAAGTATAAAGCTTTACTCTTATAGTAGATATAGTAACTATACTTTACTCTATAACTTTTTAAATTATTATATTTTTATATAATATAGTTATAGACTAATAAAACAATTAGTAAGTTTCTGAATTAATAGTAAAAAATATATTATTAGTAACTATTAGATTAAGTTTATTATAGTTACTATACTAGATTATAACATAGTAAGTATAGTAAAAAAATCTAATTACTTACTCTATTTAGCCTTTTTATTATAATTACTTAAATTTGTAAAGAGTATAAAAGCTTTAAGATACTATATACTATATTTAGTTAAAGTATAATTACTATATCTAGTATAAAGCTAACTAGTTTTAAGTCTCTTTTTATTTTAGACTTATTTACTTCTCTAGTACTCTTAATTACCTCTTCTAATAGTAGAAGTATTAGAGAAAAAGACTAATTTCTAAGTTTAAACTTCCAAGTTATTTTTTTATGTTAATATATTATAAATAAGTCTAATACTTTTTTCTTAGAGCTAGAGAGACAGATTAATTATTAGAGATTATTAAGTATTTTGTAATTATAATACTTCTAGAGAAAGTTAGGATAAAATCTCTATATATATACTTAAGAGCTAAGCAATTACGTGTCTGTAATTACGCAATTATAACTGCTCTCTAACTTTAACACTTTTAAACTTTAGTCTGTAATTATAGAGAAAGAACCTACTTTGTATTTCTCTAATTCTAGATCTTATACCTACTACAGATTTTAGCTTCTATATTTATTACTTACTACTTTATATATCTAATTTAGAGAAATAGAATGTTATTGATATAAGAGAAAAAAAGAA
>Ga0265797_10004449_pt1 | contig 21382 bp, 13 predicted proteins | sample P2T30metagenome_FD_192433 | JGI IMG/M metagenome (GOLD analysis project Ga0265797, IMG submission 192433) | Plant litter microbial communities from East Loma Ridge, Irvine, California - P2 T30 | ecosystem: Environmental > Terrestrial > Plant litter > Unclassified | place: USA: California...
GCGATCTACGCCACGCGCGGGAGATGGATGCGAGATGGACGTGGGGTGCGAGCCTTGGAGATGCTCGCTCGCCAAAGCACCTCCATGGTCAAAGAATGAGGACTCGAAGATTGTCCTCATTCGGCCAGTGACATGCTTCACCAGCCGAGGTATGCCTCACCAGTGCCAGACACTTGCGACACAGAGGATTTAGGATTGGGTTTAATCTACCGGTGGGGAGACGGGGATACCTACAAAGACATACAGATCAGCACGACGGCTCGGTAGACATGAGGAGAAAGGAAGGACAAAGTCTTGGAGACGCGCAAGCTCTGTTCTTCTACTGTGTACCGTCTTGCGTGGACTGTAGGTGGGCCGGTAGGGGTTTTGATTGCCCGACCGGTCAAATCCTCCACGTGTGATGCAGCGCAGAACATGCAGATTGGCTTTGTTTTGTCGATGTCGATGTCGATGTCAGGCACGATGTCTGGCGAAAAGCTGCATGTATGTAGCCCTTTCAACCCTATTTTTCCCACCACACCTCTCGTGCGCTTTGTCGATCTCCGCCCACGCGCCCACCTCTCCACCATGATATCACCGGGTGACGCAGAATGAAGGCAGCCCGAATGCCAGATCATCGATCTTTTCACATCCCGTGAGCATGTTGCGGTGCGCACGCATGAATCGCGCCGCAATGGCGGCAAATCCTTGCCATCCTGTCGGGTGGAATGGACGGCTTGAATGTCGCTTGCGCACATACGCGAAGCTCCAGGTGGATATAGCATGTATGTTGATCTGCCTCGCAGGCCGCTGCTGCGACGGGAATACTGTCCTTTGCAAGCGACCGGCCTCAATTGGCCGTGTCTGATAATATACCTGCAGGCGAGGCTGCGTGGACGTGACGTTGACAGCTCTGGTGAGAAATGGATTCCATGACAATAATTGTGACAGCACTACTAAATCTGTCTGTGCGAATATACATGTAGGTCTGCTGCGAGACGACGTAAGTCTGCCTGCTGCTAAACATATGCAGCATTACCTCATTCGCTGAATGGGATTAGACCTTCAATCATTTCACACGCATGCGATGACCAAGCGGATCCTCGACATCTTCGAAGTGTAGTGTTTTTTTGTCGCTGGACGAACTCCAATCACCAGAAGATAAGAAAAGTCATCTCATTACCCTCTACTCATTGGAATCGCAAGTATTTCGTCGTGGAACGTTTCTGTGCCACCGTCAGTCTTATCGGCCATAAGACTTGACCTATTTCACACTCAGCCTGTAGCAGTAGTGCTAACGTATTTATTGTTACCAAGCTCTGCGCGAGTATGGCTCCGCATGGCGCTTTTCTTTTTTTGACGACATGTGACTATTCGTCCCAGTCGCCTACTGACAATCATTCGCAGAAACTCGCGCACTGACAATCTCGAGAGACGGCGGGCAGTGGGTCGAAACACCACCTTTAAGCGTGAGGCTACAGCACGTCACGGCGGCGACTTGCCACCTGGATCCAGTGTAGGCGTGGAGAGCAGTGCAGTAGCGGCGGACACCGCGGATCTGTGCTGATAACGCCCACCGAGTTTTCAATACTAAACACATTCTCTGGAGAGGAGCGAGGATGTTCGCAGGACTCGATCACACGCAGCTCATTGGGAGCCGGAATCCCTCGTGGTCCGACGCCTCTCGGCCTCTCTCGGTTTGTTGTACCATCGTCGCGATGCGCAGCTGTATTGACGCAAGCGCAGTTGACTTACGGGTGGTATCTAGGTTGTAACGCCCGAAGTTCACCTTGAGTGGGATGGCACAGCCGCCCACATTCATTGTAACTTGCTCAACGGGTTAGCGAGGTCCGGTCGAGATCGTGGCCCAGGCGACTGCATTGCACACATCCTAGAGCCCAACAGGGGGACTTGATACAGAACGCTGACGATGGCGTCCTTGGCGAGGGACTCGTTCTCTTCAACGGAGTCTTTCACAGATATTGGTCATGTTGTGTCCAATGAGCCGGCCGGTAGTGGGATCATCGCGGTGCAGATTCGAACAAGGCATTGCATCGGCTGTGATGGCCTGGTTTGCGCGATGCTCGGTCGAGTTGGTAGGTGGTCAGAGAAGCGCTGAGACTAACTCTTGCTGGAAGCAAAGGCGGATCTTGCCAATACGGCGTGCGATATCGGCTCTGCCTGATCGGCGCGTATCCTGCAGTGTTGCATCAGTCTTGAACAGGCTTGTCGACTTGCCTTCACAGCTTTGTAGTGCTTGGGACATGATGCATGCGGTACCGCGTGACTGTGATCGGCGGAGAGCGCATTAGAGGAACACAGAGCAGGGTTCCGATTGTGGCCAGATACTGGAGCAGAGGACGCTTCTTGATACGCTGTCAAGTGTTCAGGCTGAAGCTGAGGGTATCACTTCCGCCAGCACCAGAGTGGAGGACGAGCGCGCACACTATACGGGCCGTACTCATGGTCGTCCACCTCCTTATCCATCGGCAAAGGAGGTGACACCAGCGCCACGAAATGCGTGAACTCGTGGAGGAGAGTTGGGCCTAGCCCCTCCCATGAGAGATGACACCTCGGGGTCCAGAAGACCACATATCTCCTTGCTGAACTGTTCTTTAGCCATAAGGCCAGGCGGTACGCCTTGCTTGAAACTTGGTGCGCAGACGTGTTTTCGAGGACATCATAAGTGTGACAAGGGCGTGTGACTGCGATAAGAGCTTCTGAGTGACTGGCGTGGATAATGAGATTCCCATGGATCCAGCTGCTATCTTCGTGGCGACATTCTCCCCATTCGCGATCGCATCTTGGACACGAGCTCACGCATGCCATTAGACATGACCTTCCTCGTCATGAGAACCCTCTCGACGCTGCTCATCGAACTTGGCAGCCAGATCCTTAGACCACTTCGCACAATCGGCGTCGAGATGCACGAGATCATTTCTGCCGACGATACTGTTACCTTGAGTAGCTTACTGTTCTGCACATCCCGGGCGACCTGATCTGGCAAACGTCTCTCGGTTTGCTGTCGTTGAGCTTCTTGTCCGCGAAGTAGTCTTTGGGAATGCCGTACACACGCTGGATCTCGGCGGCGACCATTTCGACATCCGTGCCTCCTCCGGTGGTCTGGACGTAGGCGCGGACGCTTAAGCTGTTGATGCTGTCGATGAGTTCGATGTTGTCGGCCAAGTTGAAGGTGGTGAACCGCCGGCTCGAGTAGATTCCGAGATGATGCCAAGCGGACAATCTACTAGCGGCTGGCCAACAACAGTGTCGATATTAGACATCAAAAGTGAAAATCACCCAAATCACCCATTTCAAAGCTGTCAATGAGAGCTGTTAGCATATTCATGCAATGTCTCAATTCATTTAGTGATGAAAAGGTCAGGTTGTTGCGCAAGGAGTGCACTGTACAACCGTTAGCGGCCGAGTATCCCGCAGCTGGTTGATTGGGTAAAGCACGTCAACCCTAACCCTAAATTATGATCCTACCTTACCTAGCATCCAGTGGCGATGCCAACTTCTGCTTTCTCCAGCTCACATGCATCTGCAAAGACTTACCTACCTACTCTTACATCGTCTTGGTCTATCTCTTCAAGTCGAGGTTGCAGAGAATCCCGATCTGTGTGGTTTGTAGCCGCACTTTACTCTTTCCTAGTCCTCCGCATCTGCCTCTTGAATCCTCATTTGTCCTTCTTACGACTCGGCAGACATCACGCCCAGATCGCCAAGGGTTACATATTATCTTTAACCAAAAGAGTAGTGGCAAGAACGTGGCTACGTGAGCTATCGATCTCCAGACAGAATACCGACTACAAACAAACTGGAGTGTCAAACATTCACATGAGATGTCACAATTCATACTTACACAAGCCATACGGCTGACCTCTGGACTGAACGAACTCATCCTACCATTCAACACCTGGATCATTTCACTCCCGGCGGAATCGGAGCACCGGCACCGAGATGCGATCTTACGCCAGACACTTCGCACTTTCTTCTATGCGATCAGCGAACCTATATACACCTCGCTACTCCTCCGCACAACGTTTTCACCTCCCGTTCTGGTCCTAGGAACCTCGTCCTTCCACATGTCGATGGCGGCTGTATTTACGCGTGCATTGAGCACGGTAGTGGCAAAACCAAAACCCACAGCGGAAAGCAGCATGCACGCTCCCGATGTCGAAAAACCGCTGGCAACATCGCATTCAAGTGAAGAGACACCGAGTCCCGAAAGTTTCGATGAAAGCCGTATGGAATACGAGCGAACATGCATGATCTTCGAGTATATCTTCACTCAGACGGCAGCAGCATCAAATGCCAGCTTGCTCCTACTGACTCAATACCTGATGGTCGCGAATGAAGACACCTCATCCACGCCAGTCTGGCTGACCGCCTTCAGTTTCATCCTTTTCCTATATTCAAGGATGGCAGACTATTCAGTGTCCAGTCTCACCCAACGACCTTTGTTCATCGGGCAAAGAGGGTTCACGACAGACACATTGAGACAGTTCCAATCATTGATTGTTTATCTTGTTTGGAAGAGTGTGGTGCGGTTCTATCTGGACATGGCGATTTTAGGCATGTTTGAGCAGGCTACGGAGCTCGAAAAGGCCTTTCCGCCGGGTCGTGATGCTTGGTGGCAGAATTTTGTCTTGAAGTTGCCGGCATGGACCTCGTTCGCACTGACTGCGGTCTCGGTGGTAATCCAATATTTCGTTGAACGGCGTCAGAGGCGGGCTCGGGAGACGAGGGAGGGCGAGTAGGATCGCGGAGACCTTGAGGAAGTACAGCAATAGTGTATTGACCGGGCTAGATTTGATGAACGGTCTTCTCGAGAAAGCAAACCTGGATCCTCGCTTCCTGTACACAAGTCGACCCGCCTGTTTCCGGTATCGCTTGGAATGCGGTCCTGAGTCGACGTGAGTCGGTGCCCGCGGAAAATCTCAAGCGTGGGCGCGACGAAGATTGTCCCAAGATTGAGTTTGGATGTAGTCAGCTGAGATCGCAACAGCTATCGGAGAATAATCTTGTAGCATGTGTGATAACCGGCAGCATTGGCAGATACCATAGCCGACAAATTTCCTTACTGGTCGAGATAGCGGTCCATAGCCGGTCCATAGCCGGCCAAAAACCGACCAAGACCGCACAGACACTCTCAAGTCGGTATAGCGCGTATGGAAGCTCGTCAAGTCCCCTCTTCTCTCCACATCCTGTCGCGTACGATGGACTGTTTGGAGCTCGATAGTGCATGCCTGGTGATAAGGCAAGCCTGGTACAGAATGCTTTTACAGCTGATGATATGTCAGTCGGCCAAAGGTAGGTTCATGATATAGCACTGCGATTTCTTCACTTACCTACTCACTTCTGCACTCGCGACTTCAACTCCACCTCCAGCATCCGGGACGCCTTGCAACTCACGACAGGATGGTACTCGAACGCCTCCAGCAGATGAGCTCTCATCTGACGGGTAGCATGGTCCCTCACCACCCATTAGATCCCCTCACACGCGATGAGATCGCAAAAGCAGTCGCCATTGTGCGACAATCCCATGACGACCTCTTCTTCAACGCCATCACACTATTGGAGCCACCAAAGGCCGAGATGTTGCGATGGGTCGAGAACCCCAAACACACACCTCGCCCACACAGGATCGCAGATGTCGTGACCATTGGCCGTGGGAGCAAAGTCTACGACGGACATGTCGACCTGGAAGAGGGCAAGATCCTCTCGTGGGAATTGACCGAGGGCGTCCAGCCGTTGATCACCATGGAAGACCTACAGATTGTCGAATCGATTGTGCGCAAGGATCCGGGAGTCATCGAACAGTGCGGTCTGATCGGTATTCCGCCTGAGGATATGCACAAGGTGTATTGCGATCCTTGGACCATTGGATACGACGAGCGGTTCGGCAGCAAGGTTCGCTTGCAGCAAGCTTTGATGTACTATCGCCCGCACATCGACGACTCGCAGTACACATATCCCCTCGACTTCTGCCCAATTTACAACGCCGACACCCAAGCCATCATCCACATCGACGTGCCAAAGGTCCGCAGACCGCTGAACAAAGCCAAACCTCACAACTACCACGCCGAAGCGATCAAGAAAGAGACAGGATTCCGGACAGACATCAAGCCACTGAACATCACCCAACCCGAAGGAGTCTCCTTCAGCGTCGACGGCCGAACCCTCAAGTGGCAGAACTGGTCCGTCCACATTGGCTTCAACTACCGCGAGGGCATCGTCTTGTCCAACATCACCTACAACGACCGCGGCCAAGTCCGCCCCACCTTCTGGCGCATGTCGCTCGCCGAAATGGTCGTCCCTTACGGGAACCCAGAACGCCCCCACCAACGTAAACACGCCTTCGACCTAGGTGAGTACGGCGGCGGCTACATGACCAACTCCCTCGCGCTGGGCTGCGACTGCAAAGGCGCGATCCACTACATGAACGCCGACTTTGTGAACCGCGCGGGCGAGCCGACCACGATCAAGAACGCCATCTGCATCCACGAAGAAGACGCGGGCATCCTGTTCAAGCACACCGACTTCCGCGACGAGTCCACGACCGTCACCCGCGCCCGCAAACTGCTCATCAGCCACATTTTCACCGCCGCCAACTACGAGTACTGTGTGTACTGGATCTTCCACCAGGACGGCACCATTCAGCTTGAGATCAAGCTGACTGGGATCCTGAACACCTATTCGCTGAACCCGGGCGAGTCGGCTGCTCCGTGGGGGACGGAGGTGTATCCTGGTGTGAACGCGCACAATCATCAGCACTTGTTCTGCTTGCGAGTCGATCCTAATATCGATGGGCCTGCGAATACTGTTTTCATTGCCGATGCTGTGGCTGCTGAGGCGCCGGTTGGTAGTGAGGATAATTACTATGGCAATGCGTTCTACGCGAAGAAAACCAAGGTTGAGACCATGGGCACGGGTATGTTGTGGGGTTGGAGGAACTTTACACCATTTCGAACATCCATGCTGACAGTCTTATCCACAGGAATGAGCGACTACGACGGAGCTCTCAGCCGCACATGGGAGATGGCGTAAGTCTTTGCGTTTTTCTTTCTCTTCTCGTCCCTCCAATCCTGTCACTCGCAACGAGGGAGCACGTCGCTAACCCACCAAACCACCCACAGCAACACCAACAAACTAAACCCCTACTCCCACAAACCCGTCTCCTACAAACTCGTCAGCCGCGAAGTTCCACCCCTCCTCCCCAAAGAAGGCAGTCTAGTATGGAAACGAGCCGGATTCGCCCGCCACGCCGTGCACGTCACGAAGTGTAAGTAATTCTGCATCCGCATCCCCACGCACGATATTCCAGAACAAAACTCGCCCCCATCTTTGTCCCCAGCAAAAACCCAAAAGACCCCAACAAACTAATCTAACCCACCTCCTTCTTTAATCAAAACAGACTCCGACACCCAACTCCACCCCGCCGGCCGCCACGTCCCACAAACCTCAGGCGAACCCTCCCAAGGCCTCCCGGCCTGGATAGCAGCCGACCCGGCCGCGAACCTCGACAACACAGACGTCGTGCTGTGGCACACGTTTGGCCTGACGCACTTCCCCTCGCCTGAGGATTTCCCTGTTATGCCGGCGGAGCCGATGACTGTGTAAGTTTCTTGTTTCTTTCATTCTTCCGCGAGAAGGATTGTCTTGAAGAAGAAGATGAAGGAGAAGAAAAGAGAAGAAGGAGAGAAGAAGGAGAAGAAGAATGATTATTGGGATGTTCTTACTTTCTTTCTTTCTTTCTTTCTTGCTGACACTGACTGATTCTGATTAATTCTAGGCTCCTCCGCCCCCGCAACTTCTTCACCCAAAACCCCTGCCTCGACGTCCCGCCTAGCTATTCCAGCTCGCCGAGCCAGGTTCGGGCTGGGAAGGGTGGGGTTAGGGGCGTGGTGGATAGTTTGTCGAGACTTGCTTTTGGTGGTGCTACGAGGGAGAAGGGCGGGAGTGAGGATTGTTGTGGGGGGAAGTAGATGTGAGTGAGGGAAGTGATTAAAGTGAGGGAGTGAAGTGTCAGGTCATGTCAATTCGATGTTGCTATAGGCGGATCTTTGATCTTTTTCCTTTTGGGGAGATCTGAGGGGGGGAAGACGAAAATTGGAACGGGGAGAGGGAGAGGGGATATTACGAAATCTTATGTCTTGGGCTTTTCCTCCAACATCACACTATCAAGAAGGATTTCGATGCTGTTGCCTTTTTCAAGGTCGTTCTTTGCGACTCTTCCCTCTAGTTAATTTATACTTATCAAGAATGTTGTAGATTGAGTAAAGCGAGGAGAGTTTTCCCGTTCGTTCCTTTTCCATTCTTCTTTTCTCCTTCATATTAACGATGTTGATCGCTTCGCTTAGCATAGTAAGAGAGAGCACCTTACCTAATCGACGTGATCCGGTTGGTTTAGGACATTTATTAGACTACATAGTAGCGCATAGCAGCAGCAGCAGTAGCGAGGATGGCTTCCATAGGTATGTAGGTATTCGGTCGCAACCCTAACTACTATTCGTACTGTAGATGCATACGTTATGATCTTCGCTCATGCTGGTAGAGTACTAATAAGCAACTTGCTACGGTTCGGTGCTCTCATACGAGTAGCCTCTGTAATTAATGGCTCAAGTTTAGTGCGCGGGCAAATCACGAAAGGAAGGGTATGATAGTTGGTTCTGTTTTGAGTTGTTTTCTATTCTTTTTTTTTTATTCTCTCTTTCTGTGAGAGTTCTTATAATAAACAACAGATAGTGGTAGCAAAGGACCACAAGACAGGCCACAACAACAAAACTCGCTCTAAATGCTAGGACATCAAATATGCAAGGTCCACAAAAACCAACTCCCCATCAAACCGTCATGACATGTACAAAGCCAGTCCCTCCCAAGCAAATTTAGTGCTCAACAGGCTCAGCAGCATTAACAGCAAGACCCTTGGGAGCAAGGACGATGTTCAGCTCGAGCTCGCGGGTGGCGGGGCCGCCGGGGCCCTTGTGCTCGCCGGTGGGAGGGTGGTTTTTGATGGGGTCGAAGTCGACGACGAGGTCGTCCTTGACGGCGAAGACGGTGTCGGTGGCGAGCCAGGGGTCGTCTTTGGGGTAGATTTGGGTTACGACGGGCTTGTAGTCTTCGTGGGTGATCTGTTTTGGTTGGCGAGTTAGTTAGGTTGATTGGTGATATTTTTGGGGATGCTTTCACTGCAAGGTGCAATAACTCACCATCAAGTGGATGTGTGCGGGTCTCATGGGGTGTCTGTCGACGGCTTGGAGGAATTGCCAGGAAGGGCCGTCTTTGGGGAGGGAGTAGGCGGTGGGGCGCAGGCAGTAGAGGCGGTACTCGCCCTTGTCGTCGGTCTTGAACTTGCCGCGCAGGTTGTTGTCGCTGAAGGCTGGGTCCTGGAAGTCGTACTTGCCGTTGCTGCTGGCTTGCCACATGTCGAAAGTGACGTTGGGGATGGGCTCGTGGGTCACGAGGTCGCGGATGATGCCGTGCATGTAGGTGACTTGACCCTCGTGGTCGTCCTGGATGATGGAGTCGCCGAGTTGGCGCCAAGGGGCGTTGGGGGACCAGAAGGGACCCAAGATGGCTGCGGAGGTGGGGTGGTAGTTGGGGTCGTCGGTTTGGACGTAGTTGGCGATTTCAGTGACGAGGCTGTGGGGAGGTGTTAGTGAATGTTATTCTTGGAAGGTGCGGCGTTCAAGACAACTCACGATTCGAGACCGACAAGGTCGGACATTCTGTGCATCTCATTGCGCTTGCCGTTGGACTCGGCCCACAGCTTGCCGACCTCGTTGAAGAACTTGACACCCTCGAGCCATTCTTCGGGAGTGAGGTCGACCTCTCTGGTGAAGTCGTGCAGGTGGCGAACGGCAGAGGAGAAGATCTGCTTGAAGCGAGGGCTGGTGTTGGGACCGCAAGTGTCGATGACGTTTTGTGTGAAGTTTGGGTCGTACTTGTGAGTGGCCGCAGGGGCGGAGGACGAGTTTGCCTGGGTGGCCATTGTGGTTGTTGTGTGATGCTGTAGTTGGAATCTTGGTGACTACAGTATGATGATGGTTGTTGGTGTACGACTACCTATTGAATTGGCGTGTCGATGGTATCTATGAGGTTGATAGAGACTGATAGAGATTGGTGTGTGATGAAGGAAGACAAGAGCAGGCAGAGGAGGGGAGTAATGGAAGGATATAATATACAAAGGACTTCCATGTGCCTCATGGCATGGATGATGACCAGCACCGGCAGGCGTCTCGGCCATGTTGACGGCATTGCGAGCGGCTTGTGTGAGGAATGGTCAAACTCCACATTTCTCCACGCAACTCAAGCGGATAAATACTTATCCGCAGCCAATGAACAGAGGTTTCGGCGAGTGTCAGGCTTGCATGAGCCAACGGTAGATGAGACTGCTAACTCGATCGAGTCTCGCCCTGCAAACTCCTGCAAACACATGTCGCGCTCGACGCCTCCACGTGACTGTCAAAATGTCCAATCGGCTCCGGCGGGGTGGTCAAACACTGCGGTCCAGCATTTACCCTCATCGAAGCGTCTTGGGAAAAACACTCGGCATATGAGTCTCTCCAGAGATACCGTAGACCCATCTTTTCCATCCACAGATCCGACCCCATGCGCACCCTCCACTCATCCGTGGAGTTGAGGGGAGATTGTCTTGTGTCTTGCTTCCAGTACTTCCTTCGTGTCTTCACCCTCTCTCATGCATTCATCTCCACCTCCCTCGCAGTGCGAGAAGCAGTGAACCGCTGACTTTCTAATACCTGAACGAACACATATACGCCACGCCACTCCCTGCCAACCGCATGCGAAAGTCCAGAACGACAGACCTTCTAGTTCGGAATCCAGATCGCTTTCTTCCCCCAAAGGAAGAAAAATAATAGGCAATAATGTCTCAGAAAGTGTGAAACCTCCAGATGGAAGTCTCTCGGTTCTAGCTAGACCATGGGACACGGCGAAGCCAGCCAGCCAGCCAGCCAGCCGGCCGGCCGTCCACGTTCTGGACCAGCCACTCGATTATTCCAGCTTCTCTGTGGCGAAAGACAATTCCGTGTCAACTTGGCGACGCGCGCTATCGACGCTCGAGTTCAGTCTACATACTAGGTAAGATTCTTTGTCTTTATAGGGTTGGTCGTATAAGTAAGAGAAGAGCCGACGAGTAAGATCACACTCTGGCACAACCAGGATGGAAAGTTCCTAGCAAACGTCTTACTCGTAGGCTTGAAAAAAAAAAAGGAGGGCGAAAGAAGAGCGAGCGACACAACAGATTTTTTTGGTGGAACTTGCTGTATATAAGAGAAGAAGAAGAGATGTACAACATGAGAACTAGTTGAGGCAGACCCGATCGGATTGGCGAAGAGTTTCCTCGACGCATCGTTCAACTCTCCACGAACAAACCGAGCCTGATGATGAACCGTATCTCATTCTCATCTCCCACACCTAATGTATTGCCCAATGTGGTGATTCATCAAGGACCACCTATCTCACGTTGTACGCGTGTACACGATGTAGAACCCGGTTCGGGTCGAATCATGCGTTTTGGGAAAGAGAGGAATTGTAGTCATAGGTGATCATCTTTCTACAAACTCCCCATTAACGCCGTCGCTATTTGGAAAAAAAACCAAAAAGAAGAATGCAAAAGAAAACACATCCATCCCGAAAACAAAAGCCCAGCCAGGTAGGTATTTCCATCTCCATCTCCCCCAGACAGAAAAGAATTAAAATCGATTAACGTATCAAAGCAGTGGTGGAGATTTGCAGGCAAAATAAAAATAAAAAAATGAAAACTTGAAAAAAACGGCATGCATGTCGTCGTCGTCGTCGTCGTCGTCGTCTTCATCATCTTTTTACCTATCTCTCGGCGCGCCGCTGGTTGTCATTCCTACCATTACCATCACCATTCCCACTCCCACTCCCACTCCCACGAGTAAACAAGTCCCCAAGCGTAGCACTAAGGCTCCTAGCCCGTAGCGTCGCTCGCTGGCTCTTCTGCTGGCCGCGCCTACTACTACTACTACCACCACCGCCACCGGCAGTATTACTCCTTACCAACGCCCCGAGCTCCTCGTCCTCGCCCTCGCCCTCATCATCATGCCGGTCCTGCGAAAGCGCATCGGCAGCGAGCTGCTGCTGGCCTCGCGAGGTGGTGTTCCGGCGCAGAGGGCGGATGGAGCGCTGGTGGGAGGCGTCGACGCCACGGCGCAGGGAGTCTGCGACTATAGCGCTGAGGCTGGAGGAGAGAGGCGAGGTGAGAGGGCCGAGGTCGGGAAAGAGGGTTGTGATGGAATTGCGGGCGAGGAGGGCGGCGCGGTTGGGCGAGCTGGTGGGGTCGAGGTTGTGGGGGGTGTCGGAGGATCGGTTTGGGGTTCGGGGGGGTTCGAGTCTTGAGGCGGGAGTGGTCGTCGTGCGTGGTGTTTCGGGGCGTGGTGGAGGGAGGGTTGGGATGATGGGCGCGGAGGTCGTGGCGTGCATTGGGGAGCGTTTTGCGGGGTCTGGGCCTGTGGCGGTGAGGTCTGCGGTTGAGGATGCGTGGATGGCGCTGCGGTTTGCTGGGCCTGCGGTGAGGCTGTAGGAGTCTAGATCGAGTCCTGATGGATTTTTGGGGGTTGATGGTTGGAACTCGTGAGTGATGACGAGGGAGGGAGGTACGTCTACTGAGGAGGATTCATTCAAGACACCACTTCTCGTAGGAGCACTCTTGGCCGACGACTTGGTGTTGGAGCCTCGGCGATGCTGCCCAGCTTCATGGTCGACCAGGTCCACAGCGTCTGCCTCTTCCTCCTCGTCGCCCAGCTCGACATCGGAATCGCCATCGTTGTTGTCAGAGCGGCCGGACGTAATGCACCAGACACCCAAGAAAGTGAGCGCGCAGCCACCAACGAACTTGTAGGCATCCTCTGCACTCTCGCGCTCAAAGTCGCGATACAAGACCGCACTGCCGATGATCACGGACAATGTGAACATGACAAACTGCGTCGGGATGACCATGGTAGCGTTGAAGCGTTGCAGCGCTCTGTTGATGTACTTGATCTGCATGACGGCGGTGAAAACCAAGACCGCGAGCAGTAGGTAAGAGATTGGGAATGTGATGACTTTCCAGATCTTGTTCGAAAGAAGCGAAGCAATACCCTTTGTCGAAAGCGCAGTGTAGCCGCCAAACAATCCAACGAGACCGATGTCGATGAGAATGCTCTTCTCGCCATACTTGTTGCTCGCGAACAACAGCACGACGATCAACCCAACGGTGATCCCGAGGTAGGTTTCAAACTCCCAGGTCGTGATTAGATCCCAGATAATGTCCGGATCCAGTCTTGGATTGCTATCGCTCGCAGACAACACCACCGTGACACAGCCGGCCACGGCGATCACCACGCCCACAGCGTCTCTCCAACGGAACTTCTCATGCAGCAGCAGCGGCGCAATCAGACAGTTCGAGATCAGCGCCACAACGCCCAATGGTGACACAATCGACGCTGGCGCGAAGCCATATGCCAGAAAGTTGCCCGCTTCTCCCAGCACCATGAGAGAAATCCCAAGCCACCAGATCGGCGACTTCAAATAGCTCTTACTCTTGCGCTCACCCTCACCCTTCTCATCATCCCCATCGGGCAGAGACGAGCCCGTGACCGTCGACGAACTTGACTTCCTGCTGCCCAAAGAGGGTATGAGAGGATCACCCTCTTGCGGCTCCTCCTCCTCTTCTTCCAATTCCAATTCACCATTCGCAGGCCCATACCTTGCATTCTCCCTCGCGCGCTCCTCCGCGATCTCTTCCTGCTGCTCCTGCTGTCCAGAACCATAATGCCTCCCATCGCCGCGCGCCCTACTCTTGCCATCCCCACTCTCCCGCTGCTTCAAATCCCTCCTCTCCGCCCTGCGATCCTCCGCCTGCTTGCCGGATTCCTGGCTCAAACGCAAGTGCGCATACCGCTGGGTGTTGAGCGCAAACGAGATGAGCACGTTGCCGACAATCGCCGTCACGATGCCGATCAGACTCGACCAGTCGCCCGACGTCATGTCCTTGCCTGCTCCGAAGCCGAAGTAATGCGTGTGTAGTGAATCGTTGTCGTGGGCGGCCCGGAAGTCCAACGGTGCCGCAGTAGTGGTCGTGAGTGGTATGTACATGATTGATAGCGCGGCGCGGAAGCCTGTGTGCCTGCGCCTACCTGCCTGCCTGCCTGGACGAGTCCTGCTCTCTGGAGGGCGGGCGCGCGTGTCGGGAGAGAGGTTTCGCGGCGGCGTGAAGTGGTTCGGATGTGAACGGCTGGTTGGTTTTCACTCGGCTCGTTTCGCTAGCTTCTCATGGTGGATAAAACAAGGCCTGTATGTTTGTATGTACAAGAGTGCGGCGGTGGTGATGGCACAGTATTAACTTGTACACGGCGTTGTCGTCGTGCAGAGAGAGAGAACGGGAGGGAACTCCACTGTGCTCGAAAATATTGGCCTAGATTTGATCACAAAGAAACAGGCGGTAGAGTGACATCCGAGTCCGAGCTCCTCTCTCTCAGGTTCATGCAAAGTTGATCTTCTTCGGGGCCCTGTTTTGATGACATTTAGATAAGGGTGTCACTAACATGCCCTAGTGTTTACGACTGTACGGGGAGTTCTTGGTGGAGTCGCTTGGTCGCTTGGAGATGACGAGACCTTGCATATTTGTTGCGCTACTGCCTGTGCTTGACTCTTGTGTCTGATGCGTTGCATGTATCCTGACACAATCGTGAGCTCAAAAACTCACGACCTTACGATACACTCCGTTGGCTTCCGCGACGACATGGTCCCTTCCTGTCAACATCGACATGCAATAAACAGCATGCATGTCGATATTGACAGGAAGAGCATAAGTACACAACGAGGACCGAGCCGGGACACTCCTAGGTATATCATCTCAAGGTACTACGAGACAAGATCATGATTTGATTGCTACCTAGGTAAGCACTTACTGCATACAGTATCTCTTACTACACGATCGACCTACTATCGAAACACCTCGTGAATGAACTCACCCTTGGCCGCTCGCTGTGTTCCTTGATAATACAGGAAAAGAAAGGAAAGAAAGGGAGAACCAATAAGATGTGGAAAAAATGAACAAGGAAATATTCACGCCCGAAGAAGCGTGTTGTGTGGTATAAGGTATATTGCCTCCCATCCCACCCCATCCCATCCAGCTCTCGCGAGCGCCGTCACCCCTTTCTTAGACCGAGAAAAAAAAAACAAGAAACTTCCTCGCCATAGAAATAAAACAAAAAAAGAAGACAGAAGACAGCAGCAGCAGCAGTAGTAACAGCAAGCATCACATTCAAAACTCCCACCCCCCCTCCAAATCCGTCTCCGCCAAATCCACAAACTTCCGCCAAGTATTAGTAAGAACGAGGTACTTGACACTAGCCTCAGCGTCGTCGAACACGTGCTCGTCGAAACCGGGGATGTCCAGACCGCGGCCGTTGCTCTGCGGCGAGAGGTCCGGGCGGTCTTCTAGCCTGTAGGGCTTAGGCTCGGTTCTCTTCGTCGTTGATGATGTTGATGTTGATGTTATTAAGGGAGTTTTGCCGGACGACATTGAGCGTAAAGCTGCGGTGGTGGGTGGGGTTGTTGGTGGTGATCCTCCTGATGATGGGACGTTGTAGGAGGGAGCTGCGGAGATGGTGGTTGTGACTGAGATGGCGTGTTTCTGCTCGGCCCAGGGCGCGACGGGGACGACGCTGGGGACGCCGTGGAGTTCGAGGCCGGCGGAGGGGGAGGAGGAGGAGGTGGTGGAGGGGCTGTTCGGGCCGGTGCGGGCGGAGGAAGAGAAGCCGCTCATTCTGTTCAGGGCGGTGGGGCCGAGGACGGCGGCCAGGTCTTTGCGCAGGTAGCCTTCGATGTTGATGGGGAAGTCGGCGGTTTTGTCGTCGACGGACGTGGCGAAGATTTCGATCGCCATGCGGAACAGGCGCACTTGGGCGTCTTCGGTTACGAGGCCCGTGCTGGGGTTTCGGGGCGCGGATTGCCAGCAGTTGCGCCAGTCTCGGACTTGGGTGAGGAAGACGATGTTTTCGGCTGTGAAGTCTTTGCGTGCGGCGTACTGGAGGAGGGGTTCTGGGTTGATGAGAAGGGCGCGTTCGAGGGCGCCGATGGAGTAGAGGTGGCCTACGGAGGCGGCGTTGATTTCGTGGAAGAGCTCGGCGGTGGAGTTCCTTTGTTGGCTTAAGATGGCCTTTTCGGAGCGGGAGGTAGTGGACCAAAGGGTGCTGTCGGTGCTGGTGAAGGATTCTGGTCTTTTGTGGATTGAGGTCTTGTGCTCGAAGATTTCGAAGATCGGGAAGAAGATTGTGGCGAATTGCATTACGATGATGCCTGGGGCGAGCCACATGGGTGGGACAAACCATGGGTTGACGGGTTTGAAGTAGGTGGAGAAAACGGCGGCGATCCAGAGTGGTGATCCGGGAAGCCTATAAGGTCAGCTTGATATGTGAAGAGGTGAAAGCAATGATTCAAGCAGACTCACCCTGAGATGATGCACAGAATGGTCTGCAGACGCCATCGATGAGCGTCGCGAATGTTCCTGATTCTGAACAGCTCGTAAGGTCCGTAGATCCATGTCCAGAAAAGCTGCCAGAAAGCGGACGGGATCCATTCCCAGGTTTTGCGGCACTTGACCTGGCCCTTGTTGTAGGGGATATCCCCGTAGCTTGACCAGTCACCTTGCAGTGTTGGTGAGGTGGCATATATGGCGGATGTGATGATGAGCTGCAGACTTGTAAGAGGACATTCAACGACTGTTGCAGTAGTACTGCCAGCGACATACCTGTATCACCATGCCGACCGCAATAAAGCAGTAGCTTTTCTGTGCTTGACTGAGTCGTGCAAAACGGATATACACTCGATGTGACCAGCTTTGGCCCGCCAATGCTGGTGTCCCATTGTATGAAGATTGACGAAGAAGCAACGCCTCTTGTTGCTCGGCGATACTTCGCAGTTGGGTCACATTAGCCTGGAATAGAGCGATGCCAAAGGGCAGGTAGATGCTCATAATCCAGAACTCGGCGCTGCATAAGAAATGGCCATTTGTGGTGTATGCGAGGAGGATCTTCACCAGGTAGATGTGCAGGAAGAAGGTGGATGTGATGGCAATCTTCAAGTTACGAATCCGGACGAAAGGCGATCTTCTGTGCCAGATGAGACATAAGATGCCGGCGAGCAAAGCAACCGACCAGGCGATGGTAAGGCCTGCGTACAGTTTTCCTGGGTACCGTCAGCGTGGTGTTTAGTGAGTCTGATGGTTTCCTGAATGATAATACCAAGACCGTCCCAATTGACCAACGAGCCCCAATTCCGTCCGAGAGGATTGATCTGCATGGCAGCGTTGGACGTGACGTGCTGCCTCTGAAGGTGTGTTAGTCTAGGTCAGCGAAGACGCACAGCGATGATCAGTTCCGCATGTTCGGGGCGATCGACACATAATATACGAAAGTATGCAATTCAAATGTCAAACCTGCGAACTTGCCATGCGGCAGACACGAGGCGCGGGCGAGGCAGCCGTAGGCCCCCCTCTGTAGAATAAGAACGCCTGCTATGATAGTGATGTAGCCTGTATCACGAGGCAAGCGAAGTGGCGCCCGCGGTGATTGGAGTGTAAAAGCATGTTGGGAGTAGAATCCAGGACAAGTTCGAGCCTGGCGGGTGTGGCGCTGGTGGTAGTTCCATGACCGCAGGCCGGAAATGCGCAGATGCGCTAGCCAGACCAGATCTCTGGAACAGAAGAGTCTAATAGGAGTCTAGCCGCAGTCTAGATACCGACCGGGTAGGGCACTAGATCTGCATGGTTCCCGCGAGGCGTGCTGAACTGGCGTCTTTCTATACCTTTCCGTTGCTCCCCAGAGGCTATGTTCATGCAAGCCACGCCTTAACCGTCACGTTCAGCATATATCACAGCTCTGGCCGCTGGTGTTATCGCATGTTGATGGTGCTGATGATGAGATGTACTCTTCCAAATAGCCACCTGCATTGTTAGAAGCGAAGGGATGAACAGCATGTTGACGCTTGCGATAGCGAAACCGGACTGCCGTGCTGTAAGTTCAATGCATCCACCTGGATATTGCACTGCAATGACTGTATGCAGCGTTTCGAAAAGACGGTGCCCGCCGTCATCGAAGGATGTCATTTGTTGATTGCCGACCCAGGAACAGAGCCGGTGGCCCGTCTATTGGGAGTGGTTTATATTAGCTGGTCGGTGCCTGCTGGTATCATCGTTGCCAGGCCGGGTACAGGAGATTGTGGAGGACGCTTGAAGGATGAGCATGTGGAAATGTGCTGTATATCATGTATCTACCTACCATCAGGCGGCCAGTCTCACATTCCCATGTACCTGTAATCATTCCATCCCCTTCCAATGAAGGCGAACTAGACTGAGCCGAGGCGTCCAGCGACCTCGACTTCTTACCGAGGAACAGTGTTTGTGCTATTTCATTGCGACACCAACTCTACCACCGACGGCATCACGCTACAACAAAGTCAGTCTGGCGGTTTGCGGAGTCGTCGATTGGCGCTGGACCGCGAGCCTCGGAGTTGCGCAGCGCTCGCAGGTGGTCTTGGTGGAAGAGTTGCAAGGACGGCGGGGTCTTGACGAAGCTTGTGCAGGGTGATGTGCTGATGTTGGCTGATGTGATGCGATCAGCGCGGAAACAGCTGGTCATTTGACACCAAACTCGACTGATTGGAGGTAACGAAGGTCTCTTCTGAAATAAGCCAGTTGTCGTCCACTTCCATACCCTCAGACACGCTGGTCTTGTCTAACAGTCGAGTCTTCCTCTGCATTTCCAATCATTCCTTTCACACACACACACCCTCCGTACCACCACTGGCTGGTCGTACGAGCGCTTGAACCACCCTCCTGACAATGGCTGCAAAGGCTCCCGTGTCGCCCGAGAGGCGCAAGAAGGTCTTGAAGGTCTTGTTCATCTCACTACTCTTGGATCTGGTATGTACACTGACAGCGGTATCCCTTGGTCATATCCCTTTCAATCCAGCTGACACCTCCGTAAGATCTCTTTCACCTTCATCCTTCCCTTATTCCCCAAACTCCTCGAGTTCTACCGCAATGTCGAAACACAGCAATCCCAGACCCTCCTCTCCCAGATCTTCTCCGGTCTCAATGCGTACAAGAATAGTTTCAGCAAGCCCATCAACGACCGTTACGACATCGTCCTCCTCGGCGGCGCACTCGGCTCCATCTTCTCCATCTGCCAGGCCGTGGCTTCGCCTGTGATCGGAACTCTGTCAGACCGCTATGGCCGACGAACAGCCTTGCTGTGGTCGATGATGGGCAACATTGCTTCGGTGGCTTTGTGGTGCGCAGCAACCGACTTTAGAACATTCTTGGCCAGCCGCATAGTAGGAGGACTCAGCGAGGGAAATGTGCAATTGGCGCTGGCCATCGCCACGGATATCAGCAGTGACGAGGATCGCGGGAAGACGATGGCCATGGTCGGCGCATGCTTCAGCATTGCCTTCACCTTCGGCCCTGCCCTCGGCGCTGCGTTATCGCAAGTCACTCTCGTCGCAGCCAACCCGTTCGCGACCGCTGCTGGCTTCTCCCTGTTCTTGATCGTCACGGAGACAATCTACCTGTACATCGCTCTCCCGGAGACACACTTCCGCGAAGAGCCGACCGCGAACGGCTCGGCGCATGCAGAGAAGCCAGTCGTGCAAGCGACCAGGCGCACCAACTCACACGCCCTGCTCAACATCACCCATTTCACCTTCATCCTCTTCTTCAGCGGGATGGAGTTCTCCCTGCCCTTCATGACCTACGACCTCTTCGGCTACGGCTCGAAAGAATCCGGCAAACTGCTCGGCTTCATCGGCCTCGTCGCCAGCGTTCTCCAAGGCGCCATCGTCAGGCGCATGAACCCGCTCAAGAACGTCCAACTCGGTGTCCTCAGCTGCGCCGGCGCGTTCATCATCCTCGCCCAAGTTGAGAACGAGCGCGGTCTTTACATCGCTGCCACTTTGCTGGCAGTCACCAGCAGCACCGTCGTCACTGGCCTCAACAGTCTATCAAGCTTCGAAGCATCGAGCAACGAACGTGGGGGCAAGCTCGGAAACCACCGTAGTTTCGGCCAGGCCGGACGTGCTATCGGTCCTTTGCTGTTCTGCACGCTGTACTGGTGGGCTGGACGCGACATGGCGTACTTTACTGGTGCCGCCGGCATGTTCGGCGTGTGCGCTTTGGTGCTTGGATCTTTGAAGAACCCGGCTGGGCTCAAGGTTACGAAAGTGACGCCTCTGGCTGAGGAGGCTAATGGAGTGGATGTGAAGAAGGAGTTGTAAAGTGGTTACGTGCGCGCTTGATGTATGTACATTTGATTGTATGTATGTATTGCGAGATAGCGAGGTTGTTGGTTGTGTCATCTACGTCGCAGCCATGTACATGGATGTACAGTATGTATTTGGATTTCCACCAAAAGGGCAGTATCCTCTCTGGAGATTCATCTACCATTTCGTTATACACACATACTACGGTACTAGCATGTAAATAGATATTGTCAGGTGATCCTCAGCCGACGATGGCTCTACTCCCTCTCTCTTTCTCTCACACAGTCTCTCTTTAACCAAACAAAGGGTTCGCAACCGCCTTAAACCCAAACAGGCTAAAGGAACACATCACATCAGACGATCACAGATGATCGTGCATCCACCCCAGCCTGCACGCCGCGCGCGAGGCTTGAATTTCGTAAGCCTCGAAGACGTCACGTTTCTCAAAAAACTGGAAAGCGGTGGAGTGTGTTGGTGTATATCGAACCGCTGGCCGCACGTTACTAAGGTATTGTTATTGGATGACGATTCTTAGTCGAAAGGCGGATGGTGGACATGAGAGTCGGCCGTCCGTCTTCTCCTTTTTTTACTTACTACTGCATGCCAATTATAGGTTGGTCACTTTACTAGGTACCTTGCTTACCTAGCTATTGGATTTGTTGGATGGTTTCTTTATTTTCTTCTATTGACTTGACTTGACTTGACTGGACTTTCAAGACGCGTTATGATATCGGCAACATCATCATCATCATCGCCGGCGAGATTATCATTAGCATCAGCATCAGCATCATCAGCATCAGCATCAGCATCTGCATCTGCATCGGAATAAGGACTCCATTTCTTTACTGGGTACTACATATACGCACTCAACAACAACAAAACAACGCCACACCGAATAAACCCCCCCACCGCCCACCAAACCCAAATCAGCAACGACATCCCACCCCCACAAACACCATGTCAACACCACCACCACCACCACCACCCCACCCCCCCCACCCCCCAAACCACCCCAAAAAAAAAACCAAAAACAAAAAAACCAAACACAAAAAAACAACCACAAACCCCCAAACCCCCCAAAAAACCCCAACCCCCCCCAGGCGCTGAA
>Ga0265797_10004450_pt1 | contig 21381 bp, 25 predicted proteins | sample P2T30metagenome_FD_192433 | JGI IMG/M metagenome (GOLD analysis project Ga0265797, IMG submission 192433) | Plant litter microbial communities from East Loma Ridge, Irvine, California - P2 T30 | ecosystem: Environmental > Terrestrial > Plant litter > Unclassified | place: USA: California...
CCTTGAAGGGCGGCTATGAGGCCAACACGTATGTGTTCAATCGCGGCGACGGTCGTGATCTGGTCTCCGATGCGTACGGTAAGGACCAGATCGTCTTCGGCGCCGGCATTGTCCAGGGCGACTTGGCTTACTCCCGTTCGGGCTATGACCTGGTCATCAAGATCACTGATCCGAGCAGTTCCACGGTTACTGACAACATCACGGTGCAGTCATGGTACTCAAGCACGTCGTACCAGATCGAACAGTTAATTTTCGCTGACGGCACTTCCTTAAATTCAAGTCAAATCGAATTTTCTTCGAACGAAACTGCAAACTTTGAGGCGATAAACGCGGACTTAATCGGAATTTCTACCTGGTCTATGTAACCAACTAAACCGCTGGGCGCGTGGTGCGGCCAGCGGTTTATTATGGGCACGTCGAATAGCCCAAATTTTTCTCTCGATCGGCATGACGAGCTACTGAATGATGTTTAGAGGCGTTCGAAGCACGACGCGGAGATTTGACTGGCAGTGGTCCAGGATCCAGTACACGTTGTCGAGGGCGGCGTTTACATACCGTCGTGCCGTTTTGAAGGGAGTCAGGGAGCTGTCCTTTAAAAAGACGAGATGTTTTAAGTTATAGCTAGCCGCTTTAAGATTCAGGGCAATGGTGGTTCGTACGATCCCGATGCAGCGCACGAGATTGCCACCAGTTAGGCCAAGGCACCGAAAATATGTCCGACACCCGCTCGCGGTGTGGCAATACGGTGATTGGGCGTCTTCTGGGTCTCTGAAATACCCTTCGAAGCATGTTTCCGGTGCTGGATGTGGATCCGCCAGCCAGTCTGCTTCAGGTCTGTCTCTCGTTCAATGCTGGAACAGCCGCGGTCAGCATACTCGACGAGGCTGGTGTTGGAAACATCGAGCAGCATTTCGAAGACCATGGTGTCCGCCACTGCGCCATATAGCCTTGCCGGGCCAGCGGCTGTCGCACCTGGTCGAAGATATGGTCGCCAACACCAGCCTGCGCCTGATGTTCACGGAACAGCTAGACCGTTTTAGCATCCGGGATACTGCTGCTGTCGGTCAGGTCAAGGAAGCACAGAAAGCTGCGCCGGTCCAGTAACTGCTCAACCGCGTCACGAAGGCTCATAAGTGTCCCCTCGGAGACCGGCTGCATTGGAGATCGATCGCCTTAAGATGCTGTAAAGACTGGCATCCAAGCCTTTGCACCGTCTCTCTCGTTCCCTCCGACGGCAATCCAGGAGCATCCCACTTCGTCAACCGCCACGCATCCCGGGCGCCAATGTTCGGGATTGCGTAACTCGTTCACCCATCCCTGCGCGTCGCCGTCGAACAGGACGATAACGCCGCCTCTACCAACATAACCAAATTTGACGCGCCACTGCTGCGCAGCATCAACGATCTTCACGGTCATCACCTCTCTTGTTGGAAGTGCTCGGCGAGGCATCAAGACTTGGCTGGCTTCCGACTTGCTCTTACCATGCCTGCTTCGAGGAGCAACAGCCTCCAAGCCGCGTAGTCGATCTTCGCGTGGGTCTTTGACGAGCTTGGAGCAAGCCATCGGCGTACCGCTCGACCGTCTCTCAAGCCGACCAATGCCGCCACCTCGGCAGCTGTCAGATCGAGCATGGTGATTACCGCCCTGATGTCTTCTGGCCCCGGCGCTAGGAACCCAGACTCGCTATACAGAACTAATGTCGCAGGTTCAGGACGTGTCATGACGACCGCACTCGCCGCGCGGAGGCCAGAAATGTCGGTATGGCGTATTCTGCCTCTTTGGACCGGATCCGCATGCGAGGCCTATTGTAGGGGCGGTATGTCTGGCAAAGGCCTGTTGCGGACGACTGTGCGCTGCCAGAAGCCAAGCCCGTATCGGGCATCCCAGTGTGAAAGCTCACGTGTAGCAGGTTTTCGTTGGCGAGCATGCGCCGAGCAATCATCGTTACGCAATGGATGTCATGTCCCTGAGCACCGAGCAGTACGCCGTCGCAGTTCAAGCAGTAGACGTGCTCTCCAACGACCTCGGCATATCCTTCCGCAATTCTTTCGACACATGTGCGCCAGCCTTCCGGCGCCAGTTCCAGGTGCCGAATCCCGGAGTGTGGCGCGACCTGTCGAATGGATCGTGAACCGTTCGAGCTCATGATGCGTCCTCCTGTCAAGATCCGATCGAAGTGATCGGCATATAGACAGCGTAGGTCTAAGCGACCTAGCTCGCATTGAGCATGATCAGGTCATATCAACCTATCTTGCGATGTTGGTCCATTTTGCCGCTTCATGTTCGCGGAGGCGTTTCTGTACCTGTTCGACCAGGGCCCGTTGTATCTGTCGTCGTTCCGAATCAAGTGGTGCCATATCTGCGGCAAAGCGCTCGACCTCGTTGGCCAACTCGTTGTCCCCTTCCAGCCGTAATCGTGCAGCGTTTTCCTTCAGGTCGCGAAGGATATTACGCCGGCGCGCTGCCATAGCGACTTCCCATGGCTTTAATTCGGTCCGGCCATTGCGTAGCTCTTCCGCGGCGGCATAAAAACGTGCAGACTTGGCTGTCGATGGCGGGAACGATTCTCCATGATCCAGCGCTGTCTGGTATCGCTTGTGGATGTGCCACTCCGCTCCGCTCATTGTCTTGCGCGACCTGCCACGTTCCGAACGGGATGTCGCATTTGCCTCGATTCCGCGCGCGCGCAACTCGGTGGCAAACTGCTCGCGCCAGACGCGGAGGTCGGTCTTGCGGATATGAATGCGATTACCGTCCTCATCCTCTGCCCGCAGGATAAGGTGGACGTGAGGGTGTTCCGGGGCATCCTTCGCTGGATCGGTCTCACGGGTGTGTAACGCCATCAGATATTGGTGGCCGTGGAAGCGGGCCTGTGCAACAGCCTGTACTGCCTCAAGCATCTTCTGCGGATCGGTCCTTGCGGGCATAGAGAAGATAATGTTGAACGAAGGATGCAGAGCCTCGTTGTTCGTGCCTCTCATCCGTTGCATGTCGAGGTTCCATGAAGCATGCGTGTCGCGAATCCCGTCGCGACCTTCAGTCCGGTCGCTACACTCATCGATCGTTTGCAGATGGCCATTACGCGAAATGTACATCATGTAGCGCAAAATTCCCTCTATCGCGCTTTGGTCGCCGTCTTGCGTCCGGCGGCTGCCCTTGACGTTGATGACGACCTCGGGAGCGCGCTGCACGGTGAGGCGCAGCCGCTCTTTGATGGAAGACCAGTCCCGCTCGCGCCAGGCTTGCCTGGAGCCTTTCGGTGAATCGTTCGAGACGTTCTCACCCGACGGACGGTAGACAAGTCGCCGGATCCCCGACCGGCGTCCGGAAGGAGTCTCGCCCAATGGTTCATGCTTCTGCATCGCACACCCCCCATCCACGTACGTTCGCCCGCATCAGATTCTTGACAGCGTTCGCCTCCAGGTCGATGAGCATCTTGATCAGCTCGAAATCAACCGAAGTCACGAGGTGGGCATGTTCGAGCGACACATTCAGTTTCCTTGCAATCTGATTGATGTTCCGCCCCATGTCGGCCAGTTGTTTTGCCACTTGCCGAACGGCGTTGATCTCCGCCTCGCAAAGTACGGGCGCCCCTGCAACGTGCGCGCGAAAAAGGTTGGCAAGATAGGTTCCCCGATACCACAACCGCTCCTGTGCCATCCGTCCCAGCTCCTCGAAGTAGAAGGGCTCGAGGCGAACAAATACCTGCTCGGTCTTTGCCTCAGCCTCCTTCCGTTCAACGGGCGCCGGCGGATTCCATATTGCTTGTTGGGGCGGCTGGACCGTGGCAGCACCTCGCCTAAGGAAGTCAGCAATGATGGCCGCAGCCAGGCGTGAGGAGGTCGTACCGCGTGACCGTGCCACCTCGTTGAATTCCGTTTTTATCTCTTCGGTGACTATCGTTCCTATTTGTGCCATTGGGTCCTCCACGAATTTTGGATTGGGGCGGATCGACTTTGGATAAGTACTGGGAATGAGTGGCTGACGGGTTTTTCTTGCCTTCGGTTTTAGGTCTCGGGCAGGATAGACTGTCGTCTTGAATGCTTAATCTCTTCGAGATCAAGCATTGGTCCTCGCCCTTCGGGCTGCGGGCGCACACCTTACACATCGCGGACAACCACCGTTCCCTCGGGAGCTACCAGACGCAATGCCGCGTCGTAGAAGATCGAGGTAGCTGTTGCGGCAGCCGCCAGGCCACCTCCTGCCCACATCGGTGTTTGCAGATCCGGGCGCAGAAACGCGCAGAACAGAAAAACCACGAGTCCGACAACGATTGCGAGGTTCGCGACCGGAAGAAGTATCCGGCCAACCAGAAGCAGCAACACATACAAGCTGAACCTCATCACAGCAACCATGCCTCTAGCGGTAGCCTGCAAAAGTGCCTTCGTCGAATTCGTCACGTATCGACTCCTGCTTGGTTGGATAAATTCACTGCATCGACCGTCAAGAACTCCAGATCCGCGAGCCGAACTTCCCGAGCAAATTCCTCGCCGTCGACAGCGATCATCACGGTAACGTCTGTCGACACCGCCGCTTTTCTGCCCAGGTACCGCACCGGTATCGACTTGTCCAGGACACGGCTTTGCGAAGCCCCGATCCTGGCTGATTCGTGAGCATCACTTGCCCCGCGCGTTGAAGGTGGCTGCGCATTAGCGGAAGAGGGCGGATCCTGTCGAGCTACGTCTTGACGTAATCTGTCATCGACTGTGGTGGGCTTCGTTGGCTGCTGTTCTCCTCCAGCACCGGAGCGTGTCGCGATTGCTTCTGGATGCATCGACGCGATTACGTCATGACGTAATCCGGTAACCTTTGCCGCTGAAGAATCAGATCGCTGAACAACTCCATCACCAGCCTCATCGAAGGCATGTCTATCCACATCATGATCACTTCCACCCGAGCCGCCATTGTCATCCAGTGTCAATGTGTATCCGACTACGTCATGACGTAATTTTTCTAGCAACTCCCTGATCGCTTCCCTGGTCACCCGAACCCCACTCCCGCACCAAGCATCTACCTGATGAGGAAACTCATCGTGCGCACGCCGCAAGTCATACAACGTCCGCGGTGAGCGAACAGCGCTGGCATAAGCCTGATGGACGCATCCAGGAGCATCAATCAGGGCCAGGTGCTCAGTCACATAATTCAGCCCCTCCTTACCGAGCCCCTGTGCGATCTCGGTCTTCGACTGTCCCTCATCGAGCTTGCGCTTGATGAAACCTGCAATCGCCCAGATCGACAGGTCGCTGCGATGCAGGTTCTCCGCAATCTGGTCGTAACTGTCGAAGTTCGGATCGACGAAGTAGGGGATGGTCGCGAAGCCAGCAGCCTGTGCCGCATCGAAACGGCAATGCCCATGATTGATTACCCAGGTGTCCGATTCCGTCGGGTGAGCGCGTAGGGATACAGGAGACTTTATCCCACGCTGCCTGACGTTCTTGTTCAGTTCATGCTGCTGTTGCTGTTCTTCCAGCGTACGAAGGTGCAGCGGCGCGCGAGGATTGTCCGGATCCTTCACGATTTTCGCCAGGGGCATCTCGGACGGCCGACCGTCAGCATGCGGCGTGGCCTTGCCAGCCTGCTTTAATGCGGTAAGCGCCCTCATCTCATCACCTCATGCGCATCCATCAGTTTCTTGAAGTAGGCGAACACGGTCAGGATTTCCTTCCCAGCCTCGCGCGCTGCCGTCTTGATATGGCCGCCCTCGTCGCTGCGCAGCCTCCAGACCGGCACCCTCGCACTGACCGCTTCGCGATAGGCCTGGCGATCCGTGATCGGGAAGGGCACCATCAGGTCACCATGCTCTTCAAGTAGCCGGCCGAATTGTTTGACCTGGAATGGCTGGCGCGGGTCGTACTCATTCACCAGGATTCCAAGAAAAGTGAGATTTTCATTTCGCATCCGAGAGTCCGGATGTGTGCGTATCCCGCCAATCCGGCCAATCGTTTCAACCGACTCCCGAATGCTGTGTTCATCGATCTTCGTCGGCACGGTCACGAAGTCGCATGCGATCAAAAACGCATTGGCAATGCGGCTGTTCGCCCCTGCAGTATCAAACACAGCGTATTGATAATAGGGTGCCAATTCCGCCAGTCGAGCTTGCAAATTAACCACCAATTCAAGATCGTCGACACCGGACTCTTCTATTTCGCGCAGTTCCTCGCGATCCGAGGCGATCAGTCCCAGCTTGTTTTCATATTTCAGTTTTCCGAGCGGCTTGCTGCCAAATAGATGATGAGTCTGAATTCCCGGTACTGCATATTCGACCATCATGTCATTGGTATCCTCCTGCTCATCACCGTTAATAATGAGCGTGGAATTTCCAGCCTCCGCAAGGCAGTGCGAAAAATTGCAGTTGGTGTTGGTTTTCCCAACGCCACCTTTCTGATTCACTGCAGCGAATGTTTTCATTTTCGCATCCTCGTCTGTAGTACGTTTGCCAATTCTTCCACTACCTCCGCATACTCTGCGGGAAGTATTACTTCGACGGTTCTCCAACCCTCCGGTCGCACGCCATGTTTGAGATGAGCAGCCCACGCGCGCGCAACCATAGCGCTGACGGCTTCCTTACTCATATCTAATTCCAAGGCAATGTCTTTCTGCATAATCCCGTCAACCAATATTCGTCGAATTGCTTCGATGTTTTTGTTATTAAATTTGTTTAAGTAAACGCGAATGGACTCGAATTCTATTTCTGTGAGTTTCTTTTTGTTCCTCACGATTCCGCTCCTTCGTGCACGAGTCCGTGCTTTTTCTACTATATATAACTTAAGTGTTAAGTCAACACGGTAGGTTTGCGTTTAATCAAAGCGCAGCATCGGACCGTTGGCTAACTTCCATATGGCTCGCGGAAGATTATTCGCACCTATCTAATCGATGGCGAAAATGAATATTCGAGCGTATGAAAAGTAGATCTCCACCAGAATATATGAAGGGAAATTTATTTATGTCCGCATTTCGTATGATTATTTTTTTCCTAATTGGGCACTCAGCTAGTGCGCTAGCTCAGTCTTCCTATCCCGTCATTGACAAGGAAGTCCAGCAAGCACGCGATCAGGAACGCCTTCTGATCCTCAACACGGAACTGCTCGCGGAACATCAAGAGTTGGCCAAGGCACGTGAAGAGCTGGCTGCAAACCCAACCAAGGAATCACAAGCGAAAGCACATCGTCACGGAGAGAACATCAAGGCTCTGCAACGCGAGCTCCGTGGCGTCGGCTCAGCACAGGCATCACCCAGCGCACCCTTGCGCGTGGTCGCCGTAGCCAGGCGTCCTCCAGAACCGCCGCCGGCCCGCAGCGCAACAGCCCTGGCTACGTACTGGAATCCCTACAACCGGGCCGCGGAGACGCGGTCACCTACTGATTCTTCAACCACCCTGAGGAGGGAAGCACCATGAGTACCAAAGTCAATCGCGCACTTAACGCCGCCATGCTGGCCGGCTTGTGCGTCTTGCAGGTGTCGCCAGCATTCGCGCAGTTCACTGGAACGGGAACGCAGGCAACGAACTGGGTCGTAGAACTCCTGACTCCGATCATCCCGCTGGCGGTCGCCATCATCGGCATCCTGGCCTGGACGGGACGCGTCAACTGGGCCTGGTTCGTTGGCGCGATCGTAGGAACGATATTGTTCTTCGGCCGCGACCAAGTCGTCAGCATGCTCCGCAGCTGGACGGGAGCCTGAGATGGACGTCGAGGACGGCGTCAATGTCGACACGCTCGTGGTCGGACTCACCCGGCCCTCGACGATCCTTGGCGTGCCCTACGGGGCCGTAATGCTCAACCTGCTGGTATCGGTCGAGGCCCTGTCCCTGACCGAGAACCTATTGTGGTTGCTTATGTGCTTGCCCGTGCACGGCATCTTCTATCTCATCACGCTCAAGGATCCCCGTACTTTCGAGCTTCTTGCGCTGTGGGCGAGAACCACGCTTGGCACGCTCATCTCGTCAAGGTGGTACTGGTCCGCGGCCTCCTACAGTCCGCTAACAGTCAGGGACCGTCCAGGCTTCTTCAAACGGTGGCGTCTCCGTCGCCGCCAGAAACAGGGAGAAAAAGCATGAGTATCTCCGACAAGCGCCACGCTGCATCACGGCGCGAGACTCCCGCCGCCAGGTACATACCCTACCAGGGCCACCTGACGCGCAGCATCATCGACACCACGGCCGGGGAGTACCTGTGTGTCGTGCGCCTCGCCGGCGCGGCCTTCGAATGCGCCGACGACGATGTGATCAACAACCGCCACAATCGCCTGAACCGCGTAATGATGAGCCTGGCCGACCCACGCATCGCAGTCTGGCAGCACATCGTTAGGAGGCAAGAGAACCAGTATCCCGACGGCGAATTCGCGCCCGGCTATGCGCAGGAACTCAACGACCGTTTCCGGGCAAAGGTGGGCGCCGAGCGGCTCATGGCCAACGAGTTGTACCTGACTATCGTGCTGCGCCCACACGGCTCCAGGACGGAAGGGGTACTGGCCGCGCTGTTCTCGGCTCGAAGCACCGAGGAGATCAGCCTGGCGCGATCCAGGCAGGTGGCCGAACTGGAACGGATCGTGACCGACCTGATGACCGCGCTGGCCTACTACGAAGCCGAGTGCCTCGAACTGTACGAGCGGGATGGCGTGCTGTTCTCGGAACCCGCCGAGCTTTTCAACTTCCTGTTGACCGGCAAGTGGGAACGCGTGCCGTATGCGCCCGTGCCATTGAATCGCCTGATCGGGGGCATGCGGCCAGTTTTCGGAGACGAGTCCGTCAAGGTTCTCAATCCCGGAGGAACCCACTACGGCGCCATGCTCGGTATCGAGGCCTATCCATCCGAGACCAACCCGATGTTCCTCGACGACCTACTCACGCTGCCATTCGAACTGGTGGTGACGCAGTCCTTCGAGTTCCAGGCCAAGGATGCAGCCCTGCTCAAGATGCAGATGCGAAGCCGGCGCATGGAAAACGTCGGCGACGCGGCGCAGTCGCAGATCGACGAGATTCCCGAACTCGCCGACGACCTGGTCGCCCGCAGGACGGCCCTTGGCGCACATCACTACAACGTACTGGTGAAAGCCGCCACCCTGGACGAACTGCAGCAGAATGTCGCGGATGCGCGAAGCGTGATGATCGACGCCGGCATCAAGCCGGCGCGCGAGGACCTGGTGGTGGAGGCTGCCTACTGGGCGCAGTTGCCCGGTAATTTCGCGTTGCGCCCCAGGCTATCGCCGATCAACAGCCGGAACATGTGCGGCTTCGTCCCCCTGCACAACTTTCCCACCGGGCGCCGCAGCGGGAATCACTGGGGACCCGCGATCACGATGCTGGTGACCGCAGCCGGCACGCCGCATTACTTCAACCTGCATGCCTCCGATCCCAAGGCCAAGAATGGCGGTAACAAGAAGGACGTGGCGAACACCCTTGTCATGGGTCCAACCGGCTCCGGCAAGACGGCGACCGTCACGTTCACGCTGACGATGATGCAGAAGTTCGGGATGACCTCGGTACTGTTCTCGACCGACCGCGATACCGAGATCGCAGTGCGCCGCCTGCGCGGGAAGGTCTATCCGCTCCGGCTCGACGAGCCAACCGGACTCGCCCCGTTCGCGCTGGATCCAGACGAAGCGGAGACGCGCCGGCACCTGCAGGTGCTGGTGCGCAAGCTGGCCAGCCGCCCCGTGGTGTCCGAGGCCGGCGTCGAGGTCGACAGCAAGCCCCTGACCGTCCAGGAAGGCAAAGACGTCGACAGGGCGATCGACGCGGTACTGCACATGCAGCCGAGGGAGGTGCGGCGCCTGGGCCGCGTGCTGGACTTCCTGCCGAAGGGGGACATCTACGACCGCCTGGCGCGCTGGTGCCATGCGCGGGAGAAGGGAAGGGAGGATGGGCCGCTTGCCTGGGTGTTCGACAACCCGGTTCCAAGGATCGCCAGCGAGCTTGGCACGGCGCCCATCACCGCCTTCGATACCACCGCCTATCTCGACGATCCCGAACTCCGCACGCCAATCAACATGCACCTGCTGCACCTGGCGTCGCGCCTGGTCGACGGCCGCCGGTTTGGACTGTTCGTCGCCGAATTCTGGAAGCCGCTGGGCGACAGCCACTACGCCGCCTACTTCAAGAAGGCGCTCAAGACGGTACGGAAGCTGAACGGCTTCGTCGTGCTCGATACCCAGTCGCCGAGCGACGCATTGAGGCTCGAGATCTCGCGCACGCTGGTCGAACAGTGTCCCACGCTAATCCTCTTCCCCAATCCACAGGCGGACCGGAAGGAGTACCGCGAATACCTCGGCCTGTCCGAACGTGAATTCCGGCTGATCAAGACGGATCTCCCCGAGGGATGCGGCATGTTCCTGCTCAAGCAGGGGAGGCATTCGACCGTCGTCCGGCTTCCCCTCGACGGCATGGAAGACGACATGGCGGTGCTGTCGGCTCGCACTACCAACCTGGCCCTCATGGACCGGCTGATCGCGCAGTATGGTGAGGACCCCGATGCGTGGGTTCCATACTTCAACGAGGAAAGGAAATCATCATGAAGATTCGTACTCTGGTAATCATGTCGGTCCTGGCTGGGGCGTCGCTCCAGGCCCATGCCCAATGGGCGGTGATCGATGCAGCCAATCTCGGCCAGGCCACCCAGCAGGTCAAGGCATGGGCAGAACAGTACAAGCAGATGCGCGCCCAGATCGACAGCATGGATGCGCAGTACAAGTCCATGACCGGCAGCCGTGGCATGGCTACGCTGCTTCCCGGGATCGCGCCAGCGCTTCCCTCGGACTGGGCACAGTCGATGAACCAGCTTTCTTCGCTCGCGCTTCAGATTCGCCAGTCGCAGGCGATCCTGACACCACGGCAGGCAGCCCATATGTCGGGACAGCTCCAGCAGTTCCTGTCCCAGGCGCAGGACGTGTCGGCGGCGAACCAGGCGATGGCGCAGGCGGCGTTCAACGACGCCGCTGCGCGGCAGTCCCGCCTGCAGACGCTGACCGCGGCGCTGGCAGCTACCGAAGACCCGAAGGCCGCCTATGACCTCGCCAACCGGATCGCCATCGAGCATGCGGCGCTCCTCAAGGACCAGAACCAGCTGGAGGCCGCTGCCGGCGCGGCTACGGCGCAGGACCGGGCCCAGCGACTCATGATCAGCCAGATGCGCGCCGCGGCGGCCGGTACCGAGATCCCAAAGGTCGACATGTCGCAACCCTGAGCACCACTTTCCCACTTTTCCTGGAGCTTGCCATGCAAATTTCCGCCGTTTTCCTGCTGGTGCTGGCCGCATCCGCGGCTGGCTGCAAGCGCGAAGCCGTCATCGTGCCTGCGGATCGCGTCTACACCGTCGACGAATACCTCGCCGCCCCCGACCTGCGCCGCAGGGTAAGCGCGGCATGCACCAACGACCCTGGCCGGACCGCGCACGATCCCAACTGCATCAACGTGCATCGCGCCGACCGCGTGGCCGCCTCGGGCAGCCTGGGCGGCATGCCGCGCGTCGTTCCCTAGGAGGCATGATCATGGCGGCGTCGATTACCCTCTACACGGATAGCCTCAACTACATCAACGCGGTATGCGAGAGCTATGTGGGCGAGAACGTGGCTGCGGTCGCCCGCCTTGTCGGACCATTCGCTTTCACGATGCTTACCCTGTACGTGGTGCTGTGGGGGTTCGCCAGCTATCGCGGCATGATCAAGGAGCCGGCGAACGATTTCATCAACCGCGTGATCACCGTCTGCATCGTGTTCGGCATCGGTTTCAACCTGGCGACCTACAACGTGCTGATCACGAACACCTTCCTGCACGGACCGGATGAATTCGTCGCCGGCCTCGCCGGCTCGGGGAGTACCGGCAATGTCGTGAGCGGCCTGGATGCGATGCTTGCGCAGGGCTTCGAGCTCGGAGCTCGATTCTGGGCGAAAGCCGGCGTCCTCGATGGCGACTTCGGCATGTACTTCGTTTCCGCCGCGGTATGGGCGATGACAATCATCGTGACCGCCTATGGTTTTTTCCTGATGGCCTTGTCGAAGGTCGCGCTGACCGTGCTGATCGGGCTGGGGTTCCTCTTTTTCATCGGCCTTCTTTTCCAGGCGACCGCCGGCTTCTTCAATTCCTGGATACGGCAGCTGGCCAACTACTTCCTCGTGCCATTACTGGTGGTCATGGTCAACCTGCTCGTCATGAAGCTGTTCTCGCGTGCGGGCAGCGGGGCGACCGCCATGGTATCGACGACAGAGGTGGCCCAGGTGTTCCCGTTCTTCGCGATGGGACTCGTATCCCTGCTGGCGCTCGCGTCGGTGCTGTCGATGGCCGCAGGACTTGCGGGCGGGATGTCGCTGTCTTCGTTCGGGATGGGACGCCTGACCTCGGGCCTCCTCCAAAGGTTCGGCCTTAAGCTGGGCAAGAGCGGGGCCCGGCTGGGGACCGGGACTGGCCGGACCCTAGGAAAAGGCGCGAAGAAGGTTACTCGCGGCGCGTGGAACTCGTACCAGAACCGCAAGCGCAACACCATCCAGCCTACCAGGCAGAAGTCCGAAACCAGGCTCCTGACCTACGAACCGTCATGGGTGGCGAAGGCTGCCTCCTCAACCAAGCCGAATCACTGAATCGTGAGGACGACCATGCAAAGACTCCTGATCCTGCTGGCCGTGGCCAGCATCCTTGCGGGGTGCGCAAGCACCACGCCCTCCTGCGATGGTGAGGACCGTCGCCCAATCAACGTCCCGGTGAAAGCCCGGGTCGTGTATCCAAGTTGCGGCATGGCCGCTTGAGGAGAATGCGATGAAGAGCCAACCCGATGCGGACAGGCTGGCCAGGGAACTGGCCGCCGTACGCAAGCTGATCGAAGGGCATGCGGACATGCAGCAGCTGATCGACCTGGCCGCCGACGAGGCCGACCGTCGCGCCGTAGCCGGCGAGCGCTCGTGCCGCGTCGCATGGCGCGTGGCTGCAGCGTTTGGCGGACTCGCGGTCGCCGCGTTCGGCGTCGCCTGGGGCGCCGTGCAGACCGCCATGCGCCCATCGCCACCACCCGAGGTGCTGGTGGTCGACAAGGCCGGCGGCGTGGTCCAGCCGCTGATCTCGCTGGCCGATTTCCAGTTGTCGCCCGAGGAGGCGACCATCCGCCGCAATATCGACACGCTCGTGAGCGCATGCGAGGGATACACCTACGAACTGGCGGACGTGCACTACTACCACTGCGCCGCCTTCTTCAGTCCGCAACTTCAGGCCGAATGGGCAAGGAAGTGGGACAAGTCAAATCCTGATTCACCGCCGAACAAGTACAAGAAGGATCGTACGGTACGCGCGAAGGTCGGCGCCATCACGGTCCTGCGCAACGGCACGGGTGCGGCGATTGGAGCCCGGGCCACCTTCACGCGGACGGCGACCCTGAACGGGATGGACGACGGATCGCCGACCACGTGGGTGGCGAACCTTTCGTTCCGCTGGGTGAACCAGCCCACGAACGAACGCGACCGCCGCGTCAACGACCTTGGGATGGAAGTGACCGACTACACCTCGGACCGCGACCTGACATCGACCAGGCCTGTACCGCCCGCCGCACCATTGCGGCAGGCTTCTGGTACCGCGCAACCTTCGCAGATGGCCCTGGTCGCGCCCACAGGCGAAGGAGGTGCACCATGAACCCGCGACTGTTGGCGGCGTTGGCGGCGATGGCGGTATTCTCGCTGGCAGCCAGTGCGCATGGTGCACAGCTGCCTGCGCCCGGTAACAAGGATGCCCGCATCCGTTTCGCGACCTACGATCCGTATGACGTGGTGACTATTCATACCCGTGTCGGACTCCTCACGCAGATCGTCCTCGACAAGGATGAGGAGATCGTGGACATGACCGGAGGCGACGTCGAGGGCTGGGGCGTCGCCACCAAGCAGGCGCGCAACGGCGTGTTCCTCAAGCCCGCCGCGGAGCTGGCGGATGCGAACCTGCATGTGGTGACGAACAAGCGGACCTACAGCTTCGACCTGAAGATGGCCAGAAAGACGAAGGGAGAGATCGGCTTCATGACCGTCTACTTCCGCTATCCCGAAGCCGAGAAAGCGGAACAGGCCGTTGCCACCGAGTCGGAACAGTTGCGCGGCCTGCTGGACGCCGCAGTACCAAAGGGGAACCGGCGCTACTGGGTGCAGGGATCGAGCGACCTGGCGCCAGTCGAGGCGTGGGACGACGGCCGCACGACATTCCTGCGGTTTCGCGCCCGGTCGACCATCCCGGCGATCTACGAGGGTAGCGAGGAGGGCGCTCCTGCGAGGATCGAGAACATCAACGTCAAGGATGACATCGTGCAGGTGCAGGGTGTTCGCCGGAAGCTGGTGTTGCAGAGCGGGAAGCAGTCGGCATGCGTGTTCAACGAAGGATTCGACCCTGATGCACCCCGGCCGCCTACGAGCACGGCATCGCCACAGGTCAAGCGCACTTTGAAAGGAGCAGCAAAATGAACTTCTTCAAGTCGTTGTTCAAACCGCGCGACCCGGAACCGGATCCCGACGAGGATGGTGCGATCGAGGAGGAGCGGGCGCTCGGCTCCGTCAACAAGGGCCTGGCGCGGCAGAACAGGATCATCAACTGGCTCGCGGCCGGCGGCGCGTGCGTACTCGCCGCCGTGTTCCTGTACAAGTACTACGCCAGCATTTACGAGGGTCACCAGCAATCGAAGATGGCGTCGAAGGACCTGACGCGCACTGTCGCCACGACGGCGCTACCACCGCTGACGATGCCCGATCCCGGCATCGAACCGAAGCAGGCCGGACCCAGGCCAGCCGATGCCCCGCCGCCCTTGCAGGCGTCCGGAACCACGGCGGCGGCGCCATCCGCACCGGGCCAGCCTCCAGCGAAGAGCATCGGCCAACTCGCGCGCGAGCGCCGCCTGAAGCGGGAAGTGCGTTTCAGCCTGGATGGAACCCTGGCCGGATCCACAGCGAACGTGGGCATGAGCAGTCACGCGGCAATGGTCGCGACGAATTCGCATAACGAAGCGGTTGGCAATGGTGTAGCTGCTCCCGAATCTTCAGGGACGATTCCCTCGCCCGGCAACGACATGGCGCGCGCCTACCTGCTTCCCGACCCGACGCTGATGATGACCCGCGGGAAGCTTGTTCGTTGCACTGTACTGCCAGCATTCGACACGACGCTCACGGGTCCCGTCACCTGCATTACTGGCGAGGATGCGACTGGCGCCGATAACAAGGTCTCCCTGATGGATCGCGGGACGATCTGCTTCGGCCAGCAGGGCGGCGGGATCACCCATGGCCAGCGGAGGGTTGGCATCATCTGGCAGCGCTGCGAAACGCCGCAGCATGCACTGGTGCCATTCGATTCTGGCGCCACCGATCCCCTCGGGCGTCCCGGGATCCCAGGAACCGTCGACAACCATTTCTGGGACAGGTTTGGCGGTGCGATCGCATTGAGCCTCATCACCGATGTCGGCCCCTATCTGATTGCGACCCGCCAGCGCGGCGACAACAATACGACCGTCTCGTTCCCATCAATGAGCGGACCGAAGGACGTGCTGTCCGAGGTGGTGAAGAGCACGGTCGATATCGCGCCGACGATCACCGCGCCGCAGGGCGCCGAAGTATTCATTTACCTCGCACGCGATATCGATTTTCGCGACATCTACCAGCTCGAGCGAGTGAGGCATCCATGAGCACCAACGATCTTCCACACGGCGTGAACAGGTCGACGCTCGAACTGCACCTAATGCCGATCGCGACGCACCTGGTCGACGATTCGGTTACCGAGGTCGTAATCAACCGGCCGGGCGAGGTGATGCTGGAGCGCCGCGACGGTTGGGAAACCGTTCCGAACGAGGCGATCTCGTACAAGTGGTGCGAAGGCCTGGCGATGCTGCTCAGGAACCTCGCGAACCAGGACCTGACCGAAGGCTGGCCGCTGCTCGGAGCGCAGATACCGGGCGGCCTGCGGGTCCAGGTGGTGATTCCGCCAGCGATCGAAGCAGGACAGGTGTCCTTCACGATCCGCCGCCCGATCGGCGAAGTGCTCTGCCTGGCCGACATCATCGGCGGAGGAGCCTTCGAACATACGCGTTGCGAGCAGTCGCTCCTGCTGGCAGGAGAGGAGCGGGCCAGGCTCGAAGCGGCGTTGCCCGCCAGCGAACGCCAGCTGCTGGACCTGTTCCGGCTCAAGGATTGGAAAGCATTCTTCAAGTCGGCGGTGGAAGGCAGGAAGAATATCGTGTCCTCCGGCGCCACGGGTTCCGGCAAGACGACGTTCAGCAACGCACTGGCAGCGATGATTCCACTCGACGAGCGAATCATTACCGTCGAAGACACGCGCGAGATGCGACTGCCGCATGTGAACCAGGTCAACCTGGAATACAAGAAGGGCGAGAACGGCATATCGAAGCTGAAAGCGCGCGACCTGCTCGAGGCGACCCTGCGCATGAGGCCGGACCGCGTCCTGCTGGCCGAACTGCGTGGTGACGAAGCGTTCTTCTTCATCCAGAACGTGCTCAATTCGGGCCATCCTGGAACGATCACCACTGTCCACGCCACCCGTGCCAAGCTCGCGTTTCGCCGCCTGGCCCTGCTGATCAAGGGCAGCGTGGAAGGTGCCGGGCTTGAGCTCGCCGACATCACCGACAACCTGTACACACTCGTCGATATCGTGGTGCAGATGGAGCGCTTGCCGGGAGGGCGGCGGGGCGCTACCGAGGTGTACTACGACCCCGCCTTCGCGGCGCGCCAGCTTGGATAGGAGAACCACATGCTCATTTCCCCGATCGACAGCCCGCGCTACAAGGCGCTGGCCCTCAGCGGACTTCTGCTTGGAGGCGTGCTTGTCGCGCTCTACATGGCGAGCTACCTGTTCCTGGTCAAGCTTTCCAGCCCCGAACTGCCACCCTTGGCCGCCACACCGATGACGGTGATCCGGTACTGGCAGCTCTACGGCGCCGACCCGTACACCCGACACTGGCTGATCGGCTGCCTTGTTGCCGGCACCGTGCCGGCCGCGGTGGGCGTGGCCTACCTGGTCCGGCCAATCAGCCGATCCCTCCATGGCGACGCCCGATTTGCCACGTTGCGCGAGGTGTCCCGCGCCGGCATGTTCGGGGAGCGTGGCATCATCCTCGGACGATGGGCCAGGCGCTACCTGGTACTGGGCAGGCAGCTGGCGGCGATCATTATCGCCCCGCCCAGGTCGGGGAAGGGTGCTGGCCTCGTCCAGCCCAACGCCCTATCGTGGAGCGGCAGCCTGATCGTCAACGACGTGCGCCGCGAGTGCTATCGGATCACCGCCGGCTACCGCCGGCTGTTCTCGGAAGTGTTTCTGTTCGACCCGCTATCGCCGGATGGGCTCACGGCGCAATGGAATCCGATATCGGCGCACTACGTCCCTGACGATCCACCGCTTTGCGTCAGTGCGCTACAGAAAATCGCCAACCAGCTCTCGCCAGATCCGGCATCTGGCGACCCGTTCTGGCCGGCGTCCTGCCGTGACCTGTTCCTGGGCGTGGGCCTGTATGTGATTGAGACGGCGTCGCTGCCGCGCACGATGGGCGAAATGGTCCGCCAGATCATGCATGGTTCGGACGACTCCGTTAGCGAGCACTGGAGGGAGATCATCAACGAGCGCGACGAAGCCAAGGCCCCCCTTTCACCGACCTGCAAGCGAATGCTGTACGACTTCATCGCACTAAGCCCCCAGACCCAGTCGTCCGTGCGCAAGACATTCACTGCCAAGCTGCAGTTGTGGACCAACCCGCTCGTCGACGCCGCCACCAGCGGCGATTCCTTCAATTTCCATGACTTGCGCCGCAAGCGTCTCTCGATTTACCTCGGCGTCAATCCTGGAGACTTGAGCCGCCTCTCGCTGCTGATGAACCTGTTCTTCACGCAGTTGTTGGATGCGAACATGGACACGATGCCGGAAGACGATCCGACCATCAGGCACGAGCTGCTTCCGATCATGGACGAACTTGCCGCACTGGGCCGCATGCCGATCATCGAGAACAGCATCCAGCTGATGGGCGGGTATGGAATCCGACCACTCCTGATTGCGCACTCGATCCCCCAGTTGCGCGCCGTGTACGGCCCTGACCAGACCAAGAACATCATCGCCTGCTGCGGTGCGCGTGTCGTGTATGCGCCCAACGACAGCGAATACGCGATCGACATATCGCGCGAACTCGGCACTTTTACTGCCGAGAGCCTCTCGCACTCACGTCCAGCGAGGAGCATGCAGTCGGGGAGCATCACCAAATCGAAGGTAGCCCGAGCGCTGCTCAATCCCCAGGAGGTGAAGATGATGGGAATGAACAACGAGATCGTCTTCATCGAACACTGCCCACCGATTTTCTGCAGGAAGATCTGGTACTGGCAGCGGCCGGTCTTCCTGCTTCGAGCCAATCGGCCGCGTCCCGAGATCACGCCGATAGAGATCGCCATGCCCCCCGCACCGCCGCAGGCCAGGGAGGCGGGAGAGCCTCCTTGCAAGAGCAGGGCCGCTCGCGATATTACTCCACGGGACGTTTCCAAAGTCGGCAAGTTGAAACTGACGGACTTCGCGGCAGATTTCTCGAATGTCCAGTTACCGAAAGGAGCGCGGCCGACCAGCGAAGACCTGCAAATGACCTTTGATTCTTTCATGACAGCGGTTGAAGCCTCAGGAGAGAGACAATGAGTACACAGAACGAAGATAGTGGCATCGCGCAGCCTTCGCAGGAGACGGCCATGGAAACGCCAGCATCCAGGGCCATCGCGCTGCCTTCACAGGACACGGCCGGATCTATCGAGGAAGCGAGCAAGTCCGAGGGCACCGAGAAAAGCGTAGTCGACGACGTATCCAAGGAGCTGGCCAAATCAATGAAATCCCGGGGCAAGAACTTGAGAAAAGGACGAAGCGAGCCGGAGCCCGTCGCTCGAGGCTCTACAGCACTTGGTGCTAAGCCGGTTCGGGCAGCGCGGGTCAAGGCACAGCCAGTAGAGGAAGAAAAAAACCATGCGCAGCTTGCTGGCAAGCCGACGCGGACCGCGAACAGAAGGCCGGCCAAAAAGACTGACGATCCCGGGCTCGCTGAGCCTCGCATCGCTGAGATACCAGCGATTACGCCGGCAGCGATCGAGTTCTTGGGGGCAAAGAACCAGACTGTCGCCGACGTCATTAAACTCGACCCTGATAGCCTCGCATTCGTCCGATACCACCTCTATCGCATGCGGCAACTGGAAGCGGGCGGCGTTCCAACGGAAGCCCCCCGATCTGGCGCTTCCACGCCGGTGAGCCCCGCTCTCCAGCGATTGTCTGACACGCTTGCAGAGGGACGGGGGCTCGATGGCGGCTCGGCTGTACCAGTGACCCCGGCCAAAGTATCCGGATCGGCAAACGAGCAGTCCGCGGCTGTTGATACCACTTCATATTCGCAAAAGGGAACTCGCTCTCCAGCTTATGCATCTGCCGTTGTCCAGCTCCGCAAACTTGATTTGCATTCCGCTATGCCGGGTGGTGATGTGCTGGCTGGCGAGACCACCATGGACGATCACAAGCGCATGCACAGAGTCATGCGTACTGCGCAAATCCTGATGAGTGCGCCCATCAACAACCTCACGTTGAACGTGGCCGCCGACTTGGTTGCCAGCGATATCGAACAAGTGCGGGCAATCAAAAACATTTCGGCACGACGACTTGCACTCGATGCGATGTTTGAAATTGGCCTATCCCAGCCCTATTACCAGTTAGAACTAACGAAGCAGGCGCCGGACTTGATCGAACCTGCAAGTAAGGCGCGTAAGGCCACGACGGCAGATGCTGCTCTAGCGTTTGAGTTAAGCACTAGGCTCGGCACACTCGTGGATTCGGCTATGCCGCCGACTGAGGGCGAAGTAAATGCCATCGCAATGAACACCGTCGAAGGGATTCGTACGATCGAGCACCCGGCATTTCGCAATGATTTGCTGGTAGTCAGCCACCAAATCGGTCTATGGCATCCAGTGTACGCGGAGGAGTTTAGACGTCAGGCACCGGATCTCTCAACAGAGGCAGCGACGGTCTATGCGAAAGACGAGTCCAGGAAAAGTTCTGCCGGAATGGCGTTCCAATCACTCGAAAACTCGATCGAGCGAGACCCGATACAGCCGGTCAGGGCGACTCAACAAGTTGCCCCCGGACTCGAAGCGGCAGCGCGGCGAGAGGCGTTGACTGGCGAGAGACTCATCGAGCGGACCGATGATATCTCGTCGTTGGAAAGTGGGGCGGCACCGGACGCTGTGCGGCGCCCAGGCCTGGGCTGGCGATTGCTGCTCGCGACCAGAGCTGCAGCAAATTGGATGAACACTTCGCTGCAGGCACAGCGCACGAAAGGCCAACGGCATGCGGTAGACACGCAAACATCTCGCGATATTCCCGCGGCAAGGCATACACCGACCGATGACAAGTCCGCAATCATGCCCGAGGCTGTTGCTCGACGCTTTCTAAAAGTCGAGCAAGAGTATTATTTTCACGATCGGACACTGGCGTTTTCCGACCAGGGCAACAAGTTGGCCACACGTGGCGCGAATCCAGAAGTGATCCGTTCACTCGTCGAGGTCGCGAAGGCGCGCGGATGGGACTCAGTCACGTTGAAGGGTACCGAAGAATTCCGACGCAGCGCTTGGATGGAGGCGGCACAGAACGGAATGCTTGTGAAAGGCTATAAACCCACAACGCTTGACTTGGCAGACCTCGCAAGCCGACCGGCGACCAACAGCGTCGAGAAAGGGGAAGCACAGGAAAAAACTATCGTTCCTAATCATTCCACTCGCCAGGCTTCGGCTTTGCAAAAGGATTCTTCGCAGCCAGCGACTGCCGTGCAGGACACCCGCGAAGACCGAGCGCACAAGACCGAGCACCTCGATGCAGAACTATCCGCGAAGGCAAAGGCCTTCCAGGAAAACAAGCCAGCCTTCGTCGTCAAGAAATATCCGGAGCTAGCTGCAGCGTATGGAATGATTGCAGCCGCCAGGGTATTCGCTGCCGACAAGCTACCTGAAGCCACGCGGGACGAATTCGTCAACATGGCCGAGCGCCATGTGGTTGAGAGAATCATGGGCGGCGGACAGATACAGGGGCCGAAGATTTACGTGGCGCCTGCTAGAGGCAAGGATGTCGGCGACCATGCTGAGAGCATCCCGGAGTTGCCAGATCAAGGGACATCTCATAGGTTGAAAGTCGCCGCAGATAAGGAGCGTTAGTTAAAGGCTGGCTGGGGAAGTCCAATCATAGGTCAGAAATGTCTACCGAAGTTGGGGAAGTCCAATTGCAGCCAAGGAGTGTCTACTTAAGGGCACCTCTAAAAACCTCGGCTGACATGGCGGCAGGTCGGTAGAATTCTGACACCGAACCAAGCCCGAGAGTTGCGTGATGATGAAGCCCCGAATCAGCCTGTTTGCCGAGCAAGAGCGCGA
>Ga0265797_10004451_pt1 | contig 21379 bp, 21 predicted proteins | sample P2T30metagenome_FD_192433 | JGI IMG/M metagenome (GOLD analysis project Ga0265797, IMG submission 192433) | Plant litter microbial communities from East Loma Ridge, Irvine, California - P2 T30 | ecosystem: Environmental > Terrestrial > Plant litter > Unclassified | place: USA: California...
CGTCGACGATCGCACGCGCGCCGTGACCCTCGCCCTCGAGCGCGGCTGGCTCCCGCCCACCGCGCCCTGAGGTCGTGCCGGACGGCACCGACGCGACCCCGAGCAGCGACGCGGACGTCCCTCGCGCCGCGCTGCGCCGCGCCGCGCCGCGCTGCGCTGCGCTGCGCTGCGCTGCGCCTAGAGCGTGAAGCCGACGAGCACGGGCTCGGGGTGCAGCAGCACGCCGAACTCGCTCGCCACGCGGGACTGCACGAAGCGGGCCAGCTCGGCGACCTCGTCGGCCGTCGCCCCGCCCCGGTTGGTGAGCGCGAGCGTGTGCTTCGTCGAGACGGCGGCGCGCGACCCGGGCAGCGCGAAGCCGCGGCGGACCCCAGCGCGCTCGATCAGCCAGGCAGCGCTGAGCTTCGTGCGGCCCTCGCCGGGCGGGGGCGGCGGCGCGGGCTCCTCGCCGAGCGGCACGACGACGTCGGCGGGCTCGGGCTCGGTCGGCCATCGCGGTGCCTCGGCGGGCAGCTCGGCCGCCGTCGCGCGCGAGACCACGGGGTTGGTGAAGAACGAGCCGGCCGAGGTGGTGTCGGGGTCGTCGGCGTCGAGGACCATGCCCTTGGCCCGGCGCAGGGCGAGCACGCCCTCGCGGACCTCGGCCACGGGCACCCTGGCCCCGAGCTCGACGTCGAGGGCCGAGGCCAGCTGCGGGTACGCCACCTGGCGACTGAGCCCGCCCTCGTCGACGAGGGCGAACTCGACCGCGGTGACGACGCCGCGGCGCCCCTGCTTGAAGGCGCTCGTGCGGTAGCCGAGGCCGAGGTTCGCGGCCGGGACGCGGACGAACTCGCCCGAGTCGTCGTCGAGGAAGTCGACCGACACGATGGTCGACGACACCTCTTGCCCGTAGGCGCCGATGTTCTGGATCGGCGACGCCCCCGTCGACCCCGGGATGCCGCTCAACGCCTCGAGGCCGCTGAGGCCGTCGGCGACGGTGCGGGCCACGAGGTCCTCCCACGGCTCGCCGGCGGCCACCCGCAGGTGCACGAGCCCGTCGTCGGAGGGCACGCGGTCGACGCCGCGGGTGAGGACGCGGACGACGGTCGCGTCGATCGGCCCGTCGGCGGCCAGCGTGTTCGAGCCCCCGCCGAGCGGGAACCACGGCTCGCCGTCGGCCCACGCCTCGCGGACCGCCGCGAGGAGCTCCTCGGTGGTCGTGGCCTCGACGAGCCGCGTCGGCACCCCGCCGACCCGGAGCGTGGTGAGCTCGGCCAGGGGCGTCGTCACGCGAACGCCACCCGCACCTGCGCCTTGCCGAGGACGGTCTGGCCGGCCGCCGTGACGGTGAGGTCGACGCGGCCGGTGCCGGCCTCGTCGTCGAGCTGGGCGAGCTTCGCGCTCACGACCACCTCGGCGCCGGCCTCGGGGTCGACGACGACGGGGCGCGTGAAGCGCACCTGGTAGTCGGTGACCCGGCCGGGCGGGCGACCGGGCTCGGTCAGCGACTCGAGCCACGCGACGACGGGCTGCACGGCGAGGCCCATGGTGAGCATGCCGTGGGCGAGCACGCCGGGCAGGCCCACCGACGCGGCGACGTCGTCGCGGTAGTGGATCGGGTTGAAGTCACCGGAGGCCCCGGCGTAGCGGACGAGGGAGCCCCGGTCGAGCGCGTAGGTCGTCTCGGCGACGACGGCGCCGACCTCGAGGGCGGTCACGAGTCGCCCCGCACGACGAGGGTGCTCGTCGCGGTGACGACGTGCTCGCCGGCCTGGTCGACGACGTCGGACGCCGCCGTGACCATGGCGTTGCCCCCGAGCGTCTTCACGCTCGTCACGGTGAGGGTGGCGGTGAGCTCGTCGCCCGCGACGATGGGGCGCGTGTAGCTGAAGCGCTGGTCGCCGTGCACGACGAGCGAGAAGTCGATGCCGGCGTCGGGCTCGGCGAGGAGCTGGGCGAGCGTGGCCTCCTGCACGACGATCGCGAAGGTCGGCGGGGCGACGACGTCGGCGTGGCCGGCGGCACGGGCGGCCTCGGGGTCGAGCGAGAGGGGGCTCGTCGAGCCGGTGGCGCGGGCGAACTCGCGCACCTTCTCGCGGCCCACCAGGTACGGCGGCGTCGGCGGGAGGACCCGCCCCTGCAGATCGGGGTTCACTGGCACGGCCACGAGTCTAGGCGGGACCGCCGACGGCGCGACGGGCCCGGGGCCGGCCCCGCCCGTGGGCCCGCGCGCCACGGGCGGGCGTCGGTGGTCCGGCGTAGCGTCCACGACATGAGCGACGCCAACATCGATCCCGACATCACGCCCGTCGACCCGGCCGCGGCCGAGGCCGAGCCCTCGCAGGCCGACGCCCCCGACGCAGGAGGAGCCGCCGAGCCCGGCGAGACCCTCGGCGGCGCGCGCCCCGACTCCTCCACCACCGCCTCGAAGGACCCCGACGACTGGGTGACCGGCGACGAGCCGATCACCGGCCCGCAGAAGAGCTACCTCGACACGCTGGCCCGCGAGGCCGGCGAGGAGCTCCCCGCCGACATGACCAAGGCCGAGGCGAGCGAGCACATCGACCGCCTGCAGCAGAAGACCGGGCGCGGGGCCTGATCCCGACCGCGTCGTCGCCGGGTGGGCGGCGACGACGCGCACGGCCGCCGAGCGTGCCCTGCCCGACGACCGCCTCCCCTCCGACGGAGCCCCGATGACCACCGCCGCCACCCTCCCCGCCCGACTGCGGGCCGTCCTCCTGTCGTCGCACCCCGGCCCCACCGTCCTCGTGACGGTCCTCGCCGTCGTCCTCTCCGTGGCGGTCGGCCACCACCCGGGCCGCACGGTCCTCGTCGGTGCCGCCGTGCTCTTCGGACAGCTCGCCATCGGCCTGGCCAACGACTGGATCGACGCCGACCGCGACCGTGCCGTCGGACGCACCGACAAGCCCGTGGTCCGTGGCGACGTGTCCGTGGCCACCGTCCGCGCCGCGGCCCTGGCCTGCCTCGCCGTCGCCCTCGTGCTCTCCGCCCTCCTGGGGCCCGCGGCCGGGGTCGCCCATGCCGTCCTCGTCCTCTCGGGCCTCGCCTACGACGCCGGCCTCAAGCGCACCGCCGCCTCGGTCGTGCCCTTCGTGGTGAGCTTCGGGCTGCTCCCCGCCGTGGTCACCCTCGCTTCGCAGCCGCCGGCGGCGCCCGCCGCCTGGGCCGTGGCGGTCGGCGCGGCGTTCGGCGTGGCCGTCCACTTCTCGAACGTGCTGCCCGACCTCGAGGACGACGCCCGCACCGGGGTCTCCGGCCTGCCGCACCGCCTGGGCCGGGTCCGCAGCGGGGTCGTCGCCTTCGGCGCCCTGCTCGCCGCGGGGGGCCTCGTCCTGGTGGGCCTGGTGACCGGCCCGGCCGGCACCTCCGGCCCGGCCACCGTGGTCGCGCTCGTCGGAGCCCTGGGCGTCATGGGCATCGCGGCCGTCGGCGTGCGGCTCGCCATCTGGCGGCCGCCGAGCCGCACGACGTTCCGGCTCGTCATGGTCGCGGCACTGCTCGTCGCCGTCTCGCTCGGGCTCAGCGGCACGCGCCTCGTCGCCTGAGCGGGCGCACGCCGACCGGGCGCACGCCGACCCGTCTCCCGGACGGGACGGCGCCTAACGCCCCCACGCCATGGCGTAGGTGCGGGCCAGGGCCCGCCGCGTCGGCAGGGCCAGCGCGACCCCGAGCCCGACCTGCCTGGCGACGAGGCCGGCCGCCGAGGCCGGGCGCCCGAGGGCCATGTTGACCTCGGCCTGCGCCGCAGCACGGCGCGCGGCGCGGAGCCGCGTCGCCGAGAAGGCCGCGAACCGTGACGGGTCGAGGCGCCGCCCGCCGGACGACCGGAGGGCACGCTGCACCTCGTCGACGGCGGCCACGACGTCGGCCCACCCGAGGTTCATGCCCTGTCCGCCGATGGGGCTGATCTCGTGCGCGGCGTCGCCGACCAGCAGCACGCGGCCCGCCGCCATGGTCTCGACGAAGCGGCGGCGCACGGCGAAGCCGCTGAGCATGGTGCAGCTGGCCGGGTCCACGACGCCGCCGACCCGCACGGCGATCTCGGCAGCGAGCTCCTCGGGCGACGGGTCGTGCACGGGGCCGTCGACGTGCAGCACCCAGCGCCGCGTCCCGCCGGGCAGCGGGAACGACTCGACGACGCCCTCGCGCTCGAGGTGCACGACGGCGTCCGTGCCGTGGCCGGAGTCGTCGCGGAAGTCGCCCATGACGAACGAGTCCGGGTAGTGCCGGGTCGCGCTCCGCACCCCCAGGCGGCGGCGCACGGTGCTCCTCCACCCGTCGGCGGCGAGCACGAAGCGCGCGGCGGCCTCGACGGGCTCGCCGTCGCGCACCCCCCGCACGACGACCCGCTCGGGGCCCTCGCTGACGGTGCCGACCTCGACGCCGGTGACCAGCGCCTCCGGCGACCGGGCGGCGAGCGCGTCGCGCAGGAGGCGCTCGGTGCGGTGCTGAGGGAGCGCGGCCACGTAGGGCCGCGTCGCCGACACCCGGTCGAAGGGGACCGTGCCGAGGGTGCGACCGCCGCTCACGGCGATCCCGCGGCGCACGGCGACGGCCTCGGCGACGAGGGCGTCCGCGACGCCGATGCGGTCGAAGGCCTCGAGCGAGGGCGGGTGGACTCCGATGGCCCGGCTGAGCGAGGGCTCCTCGACGCGCCGCTCCCACACGCGGACGTCGAGGCCGCGGTGGGCGAGCAGGGCGCCGGCGAACGCGCCGACCGGTCCCCCGCCGACGACGACCACGTCGTGGGTCAGCACGGCGCACCGCCCGACGCGGGCTCGTGGACGAGCAGGAGGCGGCAGGGACGCTGCCGCTCGACCCGCCAGCCCGGCGGCACGACGGCCCGGAGCTCGTCGACCGTCCAGCTGCGGCGGATCGAGCGCAGGCCGTCGACCCGGAGGAACGACGAGCGCACCGGCAGCGTGCCCGCCCACCAGGCCGCGTAGGCGACGCGCCCGCGCTCGAGGTCGCCGTGCAGCACGAGGCGCGTGGCGAGCAGCTCGCTGTCGGCCAGGACGGCGGCTCGCTGGTCGTCGTCGAGGTGGTGCAGCACGTGGTTGCTGGTCACGACGTCGAAGCGCTCCCCCTCGGCGACGAGGTCGGCGCTCGACGCCGCCCGGAACCGCACCCCGCCGGTGGGCCTGCTCGTCGCGAAGGCGTGGGCCCGCTCGTCGGGGTCGATCGCGGTGACGTCGACGGGCAGCCCGGCCCGGCCGGCCCACCGCGCGAAGGCCCGTGCGACGTCGCCGCCGCCCGAGCCGACGTCGAGCACGCGCAGCCGGCGCCCCGAGGCGGCGGCCTCGACGGCCAGCGGCACGACGTGGCGGCCCCAGGTCCGGCGCCAGCCCGACACGAGCCGGTTCACCACGTCGAACCGCTCGTAGGTGAGCCGCAGCTGCCCGAGGTCGCAGTCGGGGTCGTCCATGAGCTCGTCGAGCTCGGTCTCGCGCCGGCCGAGGCGGACGGCGAGGGGCGACGCCACGTCGGGCCGGGTCGCGGTCACGCCGTCCTCCGGGTCAGGAGCGCGCTCTCGACCGTGAGGCCCGGGCCGAAGGCGAGCGCGCACACCCGGCCGGTGCCGGGGCGGGGGCCGGAGGCGACGGGCACGTCGGCCGGGTCGCGCCCCTCGAGCACGCGGCGCAGGATGAACAGCACCGTGGCGCTCGACATGTTCCCGTGCTCGCGGAGCACCGTGCGCGACGGCGCGAGCTGCGCCTCGGACAGGCCCAGCTGCTGCTCGACGCGGTCGAGGATGCTGCGGCCGCCCGGGTGGACCGCCCAGTGCTCGACGTCGGACCACGGCTCGGCGGCCACGGCGGGCTCGTGCGCGAAGAGCGGCTCGAGCGCCTGCTCGACGTGCTCCTCGATGATGTGCGGCACGTAGCTGCTGAGCACCATGTCGAACCCCTGGTCGCCGATCGACCAGGCCATGTCGGCCTCGCCGACGGGCGTGAGGATCGTCTCGAACGCGTCGAGGTCGAGCACGGTCGCACCGGCGGGCGCGCGCCGTGCGGTGACGACGGCGGCCGCCGCGCCGTCCGCGAACACCGAGTTCGCGACGATCGTGTCGGGGTCGCTCGCGCTGTGCAGGTGCAGGGTGCAGAGCTCGGCGCAGACGACGAGCACGACGGCGTCCGGGTCGGCCAGGCAGAAGTCGCGGGCCGCGCGCAGGGCGGGGAAGGCCCCGAAGCAGCCCATGAACCCGAGGTGGTACCGCTGCGTCGACTCGGCGAGCCCGAGCGCCCGGACGAGCCGGAACTCCGGCCCGGGCGCGAAGAAGCCCGTGCACGAGACGGTCACGACGTGGGTGACGTCGGCGGCCTCGACGCCCTCGGCCGCGTCGAGGGCCTCGCGCGCGGCCGCCTCGAAGAGGCCGGGCGCCCGCTCGACGTAGGTGGCGTTGCGGGCGCCGGTGCCCGGGGTGAGGATGTCGCCGGAGGCACGGTCCAGGTAGACGGGGCCGGTCGCGTCCTCGCCCAGGTCGAGCGAGGGCTCCTCGGCGGCCAGCTCGTCGAGGACGGTGTGGCGCGTGTCGATGTCGGCGGCGTCGAAGACCGCGCCCACGAGCCGACGGCCCAGCTTGGTGAGGCCGGGCTGGCGGGCGAACACGTCTCGGACGTGGTCCTGGGCCAGCACCGTGGGGGGCAGGGACGTCCCGATGCTGCGGAGGTGGACGGGCATCGTCTCAGCGTACGGGAGCGAGGACGAGGAAGGCCCGACCCCTGAGGGGCCGGGCCGACGGTAGCGAGGGCGGGACTTGAACCCGCGACACCACGATTATGAGCCGTGTGCTCTGACCAACTGAGCTACCCCGCCGCGGTCGGCGCCCGCCGGTCGTGACCGTGCGGTCGTGGACGACCAGAGCCCCGAGTCAGGATTGAACTGACGACCCCTTCCTTACCATGGAAGTGCTCTACCACTGAGCTATCGGGGCGTGACCTGCGCGGAGCGGAGACCCGCTGCCGTTCGGCACCACACGAGGATAGCAGAGCCCGGGGCGCCCCGGCGAACACCGTGACGGACCGCGTCCGGGGGTGGCGTCGCGGGCCGCCGACGGGTTGGCTGGAGCCGTGCACAGCATCGAACTGCTCCTCGACGCGGCGACCGACGCGGCCGTCCGCGACCAGTGGCAGGCCCTCCGGGCGGCCGAGCTGCCGACCCAGGCGGACCACCCGGGCGACTCGAACGCCCCGCACGTCACCCTGGCCGCCCGGCCGCTCTTCGACGACGCCGCCGACGAGCGCCTCCGCGAGGCCTTCGCCGCCGCGTTGCCGCTGCCCGTCGACCTCGGCTCGCTCGTCGTCTTCGGCGCCCCGCCCCGCGGGCTCGTGCTCGTGCGGCTCGTCGTCGTGCGGGCCGAGCTGCTCGACCTGCACGCCCGCGTCCACGACGCGCTCGAGCGCTCAGAGCACGACGCGCGCCACACGACGCCCGGGCACTGGACCCCGCACGTGACGCTCGCGCACCGCATGACGCCCGACCAGCTGGCGCGGGCGATCGAGGTGCTCGACGAGGCCCCGGCCGCGCCCCTCGACGGCGCCCGCCTCGTCGCCGGGCGCCGCTGGGACGGCACGGCGAAGCTCGTCACCGAGCTCTGACGCCGCCGACCCGCGGCGCCGCGACCTGCCCCGGGCGCGTCAGCCGAGCGGCGTCGACGCGGCCTCGAGCGACGCCAGGTCGTCGGCGGTGAGCTCGACCCGGGCCGCCGCCAGCAGGCCCTCCAGCTGGAGGGTCGTCCGTGCACTGGCGAGCGCCCCGACGACGTCGTCGCGCGAGGCGAGCCACGCGATCGCGACGGCCGCGGGCGGCACGCCCTGCCGCTCGGCGATCTCGGCGACGACCTCGAGCGTGCCCAGGTTCTGCGGCGTCACGTAGCTCAGCGCGCGCGCCCCCCGGGGCGAGTCGCCCCTCCCGGCGTGCCCACGGTACTTGCCGGTGAGGAACCCGCTCGCGAGCGACGAGTGCGGCAGCACCGCGAGCCCGAAGTGGTCCGCGACGGGGGCCACGTCGGACTCGTAGTCGCCGCGGCGCACGAGGTTGTAGGCCGACTGCACGGCCGCGAAGGGATGGGCGCCGTCGCGGTCGGCGATCGCGAGGGCCTGGCGCAGCCGGGCGCCCGTGTAGTTCGAGGCGGCGGGCCAGCGGATCTTGCCCTCGTCGACGAGCTCGCTGAGGGCCCCGACCGTCTCGTCGAGGGGTGCCTCGTCGTCGTCGAAGTGGGCGAAGTAGAGGTCGATGTGGTCGGTCCGGAGTCGGCGCAGCGACGCGTCCACGGCCGTCCGGATGCTCGCGCGGGTCAGGCCCGGGGCGTCGGGGTGCTGCCCGCACTTCGTGCTCACGACCACGCGCTCCCGGTTGCCCGGGCGCGCGAGCCAGCGCCCGATGATCGCCTCGGACTCGCCGCCGACGTTGCCGGGCAGCCAGGCCGAGTAGACGTCCGCCGTGTCGACCACGCGGCCGCCGTCGCCCACGAACACGTCGAGGACCTCGAGCGCGGTCGGCGCCCCGACCGTCCAGCCGAAGGTGTTGGTGCCGAGGGCGAGCGGGAACGGGGGGACCTCGCCGAACAGGTCGGCGACGAGGTCGGTCGCGGGAGCGTTCAGGGGGTGGTCCGTCCGGTCGGGGTGCGCTCCCACGGTACCGGACGCGCCGGGCTCGACCGGGACTCCTGCGCGGCCGGTCGGGGCGGGCGCGCGGCCGCCGGTCGGGCGGTCGGGGGCCTCGCGTATCGTGGCGCCATGCCCCTCGACGACACGACGGACGCCTCCGCGCCCCCGGCGCCCGAGCCCACCGACCAGATCACCGACGAGGCGGGCCAGGAGTGGTGGCGCAGCGCCGTCATCTACCAGGTCTACCCCCGGTCCTTCGCCGACTCCGACGGCGACGGCGTCGGCGACCTGCCGGGGGTCACCTCCCGGCTCGACGCCCTCGCCGACCTCGGCGTCGACGCGGTCTGGCTCTCGCCCTTCTACCGCTCCCCCCAGGCCGACGCGGGCTACGACGTCGCCGACTACCTCGACGTGGACCCGCTCTTCGGCACCCTCGACGACTTCGACGCCCTGCGCGCCCGGGCCAGCGAGCTGGGCCTCCGCATCATCGTCGACCTCGTGCCCAACCACACGTCCTCCGCGCACGCCTGGTTCCAGGAGGCCCTCGCGGCCGGCCCGGGCTCGGAGGAGCGCTCCCGCTACCTCTTCCGCGAGGGACGCGGCCCCGGCGGCGACGAGCCGCCGAACAACTGGCCCTCCGTCTTCGGCGGACCGGCCTGGACCAGGATCACCGAGGCCGACGGCACGCCCGGCCAGTGGTACCTGCACCTCTTCGACTCGTCGCAGCCCGACCTCGACTGGTCGAACGCCTGGGTGCGCGACTCCTTCCTCGACGTGCTCCGCACCTGGCTCGACCGCGGGGTCGACGGGTTCCGCGTCGACGTGGCCCATGGCCTGGTCAAGGCCGACGGCCTGCCCGACCACGAGCTGCCCCTCGGCGGCGGCAGCATGGGCGGCGGCCAGGGCGGCACCGGCACCCCGCCCTGGTGGGGGCAGGAGGGCGTGCACGACATCTGGCGCAGCTGGCACGAGGTCGTGTCCTCGTACCCCGGCGACCGGATCCTCGTCGCCGAGGCCTGGGTCGACCCGCCCGAGCGCCTCGCCGACTGGGTGCGCCCCGACGAGATGCAGCAGGCCTTCAACTTCGCCTACCTCGAGACCGGGTGGGACGCCGCGGCGATCCGCACCGTCGTCGAGGACTCGCTCCGCGTGTTCTCGAGCGTCGGGGCCCCCAGCACCTGGGTGCTCAGCAACCACGACGTCGTGCGGCACGCCAGCCGCCTCGCCCTCGTCGGCGAGCACCCGCAGGGCTGGGGCATCGGGCCCCGCAGCGAGGGCCTCCCGAACCCCGAGCTCGGCCTCGCCCGTGCGCGGGCGGCCTCGGCCGTCATGCTGGCCCTGCCGGGCAGCGCCTACCTCTACCAGGGCGAGGAGCTCGGACTGCCGGAGGCGATCGACCTGCCCGACGACTCCCGTCGCGACCCCACGTGGTTCCGCACCGGGGGCGAGCGCTACGGCCGCGACGGCTGCCGCGTGCCGATCCCGTGGGAGTCCGGCTCGCCCGCCTTCGGCTTCAGCCCGTCCGGCGCCTCCTGGCTGCCGCAGCCCGACGACTGGTCGACCTACGCGCGCGACGAGCAGCAGGGCGTGGCGTCGTCGACGCTCGAGCTCTACAAGGCCGCCCTGCGGCTCCGCCGGGAGCACGACCTGGGCACCGGCACGCTCACCTGGCTCGACGGCTTCGCCGACGACGTGGTCGCGTTCCGCGTCGGCGCCGTGACGGTCGTCGCGAACACCGGCGAGGGCATCGTCGAGCTGCCCGTCGGCGAGGTCGTGCTCTCGACCATGGCGGTCGACGGGCCGGCCCTGCCGCCCACCGCGACCGTGTGGCTGGTCGACGCCGCCTGACCCGGCACCCGCACGGAGAGAGGGCCCGGCAGCTGCTGCTGCCGGGCCCTCTCGGCGTCCGTGGCGGTGCGACCAGGCGGTCGCCCCACCGGGACGGTCAGTTCGCGGTGGCCGTGAGCCAGGGGAACGGGTCGACGGGGACGCCGCCGATGATGATCTCGAAATGCAGGTGCGCGCCCGTGCTGTTGCCCGTGCTGCCGACCTTGCCGACGTTCTGGCCGACCGAGACGGCCTCGCCCTCGCTCACGGCGACCGAGCCGGTCTGCATGTGCGCGTAGACGCTGGTGACCTTCTTGCCGTCGATCGTGTGCTCGATCCAGACGTTGTTGCCCAGGGCGCCCGACGGCCCGTCGACCTTCGTGACGACGCCGTCGGCGACGGACTGGATCGGCGTGCCGGCACCGGGCACGAAGTCGAGGCCCTGGTGGAAGGTGGAGCAGAAGCTGCAGCCGGCGACCTGGCGGGCACCGAAACCGCTCGAGATCGGGACGCCGGTCGGGAACGGCCACTGCACCGAACCGTTGACGTCGTTCGAGAACGAGTCGGGGTCGGTCTTGGCGATCTCGGCGGCCGCGCTGGTGACGGAGTATCCGTCGCGCGTGACGTCGCCCTCGACGGCCGCGCCGTCGGCGACGAAGCTCTGCGTGCCCAGGCTGGTGCGCGCCGCGGTGGTCGGGTCGGTCGTCTCGACCTGGAACGCGAGGGCCGGGACGCTCGTGGCCACGAGCATGCCGCCCGCGAAGAGCATCGAGCCGAGCACGGTGACCTTCTTGGTCGTGCTGCGGAACGACGAGGCCGTGGTGGGCCGCGGCAGGGCCGCCGCGCGCTCGGCGCGGGTCGCCCGGGGAGCGGCGCCGGCGGTCGTGCGGCGTCCGCCCGTGGCCTGGTGGCTGCTGCGGCGCGGGGGCTGAGCGGGACGTCGGGCACGGGGGCCGGAGGCGGTGCCGGCCTGGGCGGTGCGGGCGGCGGTCGCGGGGCGGTCGGCCACCGGCGACTCCTGCCCACCGACGACGACGACGGGCGTCAGCGGCTCGGCCGGGACGTCGGCCTCGGGGACGACGGGCGCGACCGCGGAGGGCGCCTGCGCGGCGGAGGGGGCGGCGGGGGCCTGGGCGGCTGCGGCGCGGCGCTCTGCTTCGCGAGCCTCACGACGGGTGAGGTACTGCACGGGAGCGCCGGTGGGCGCCTCGACCGCGGGCGAAGGAGTGCCGGACGTCGAGCCGGTCAGGTCGTCGAGGGTGGGGCGCGGCTGGTGGCCGTCGCCGGTCTCGGCGATCTTCTCGTGCTTCGTCACGTGCTTGGGGATCCTCGGGGTCGTCGGTGGTGCGGGAGCGCCGGGGGGAACGCTCGTCGCCTGGTCCGTCCGGTGCCGGAGCACATCACGAACGGGTCACGAACTTCACCAGGGTAACGAGGATGTGAACGGAACGCCACCCCGGTCGTGGTCGCCCGGCTCCTCCCGGGCCTCCGCGCAGGGGATCCCCAGGAGTCCGCGCCCCGTCCTGGGGGGCGACGGACGACGCGGCCGGCACGGGTCGGCGTCCGGGCGACAGCTGTCGCCCGGGCGGGTCGCGGGCCCGGCGCCGGCCGTCCGGGAGCGGGTCAGAGGCCGGCGTCGGCGACGAGGGCGGCGACCTCGTCGACGATGCCCGGCGCGGCCGCGAGGACGAGCGCGGCCGACGGCGCGGCACCGTCGGCACCGCGGACCACGGCACCGGCCTCGCGGGCGACGAGCACCCCCGCGGCGTGGTCCCAGGGGTGCAGCCCGCGCTCCGCGTAGGCGTCCACGCGGCCGGCGGCCACGGCGCAGAGGTCGAGCGAGGCCGCGCCGAGGCGTCGCAGGTCGCGCACCCGTCCCAGGACGTGCACGAGCGACCCGGCCTGCTCCACGCGCCGGTCGGCGTCGTACGAGAACCCGGTCGCGAAGAGCGCCTGGTCGAGCGACGCAGGACCCGTGACGGTGAGGCGCTGCTCCCCCAGCCACGCGCCTCCTGCGCGGGAGGCGCTCCACGTCTCGCCCTTCGACGGGTCGACCACCGCGCCCGCCAGTGCCGTCCAGGTCAGGGGGTCGGCACCGCCCGCGACCACGGCGACGCTCACCGCCCACTGCGGCAGCCCGTAGAGGTAGTTGACCGTGCCGTCGATGGGGTCGACGACCCAGGTGAGCCCGGTCGTCGACGCGTCGGCCTCGCCCTCCTCGCCGTGGAACCCGTCGCCCGGGCGCAGCTCGGCGAGCCGGTCCCGGAGGAGAGCCTCGACCTCGCGGTCGGCGTGCGTGACGACGTCGACGGGGGTGCTCTTCGTCCCCGCCACCTCGACGCCCTCGCGGCGGCGGCGGAGCGCCAGCTCGGCGGCCTCGGTGGCGACGGCCACGGCGACGGCGCGGAGCTCCTCGGGCGTGGGGCGGGTCGCGCTGGTCTCGGTCATGCGGCCTCCTGTCGGGGCCGGACGGGCCCGGAACGACGAACGGACCCGATCGCTCGGGTCCGTCTCGTGGTGGCAAGTGAGGGATTCGAACCCCCGAAGGCTACGCCAGCTGATTTACAGTCAGATCCCTTTGGCCGCTTGGGTAACTTGCCGTGCACGCCCGACCCGTGTAGTCACCGACCGGAGGCGCCAGACGAGCATACATGCTCGCGCACCCCCCGCTCGACCACGGCCGGGCGCCCCGCCTCAGCGGAAGTTGACGAACTGGAGGTCGAGGTCGACGTCGGCGGCCTTGAGCAGCGCCATGGTCGCCTGCAGGTCGTCCCGGCTCTTGGACTGCACGCGCAGCTCGTCGCCCTGGATCTGGCTCTTGACGCTCTTGGGGCCCTCGTCGCGGATGATCTTGCCGAGCTTCTTGGCGGCCGCCTGGTCGATGCCCTGCTTGAGCGAGGCCTCGATGCGGTACTCCTTGCCGCTGGCGAAGGGCTCGCCGACCTCGAGGCTCTTGAGCGAGATGCTGCGCTTGACGAGCTTGGACTCGAGCACGTCGAGGACCGCCTTCACGCGCTCCTCGGTCGCCGCCTTGAGCAGCAGCTTCTCGCCGCTCCAGTCGACCGAGGCGCCCACGCCCTTGAAGTCGTAGCGCTGCTCGAGTTCTTTCTGGGCCTGGTGGAGGGCGTTGTCCGCCTCCATCTTGTCGACCTTGCTGACCACGTCGAAGGAGCTGTCTGCCATGCCGACCACGATACCGGGCAGGAGGCGCGGCGCGTCCGCCCCGGGCCTCCTGCGCGTCGGGTCCCCGCTACGCCTGCTGCGGGACCTGCTCGCGCGAGACGCGCACCATCTCGTCGCGGGGGACGACCTTGACGCGGGCCCGGCCCTCCGGCTCGCCCAGCGCCTGCTCGTGCAGGTCGAGGCGGTGCCAGCCCGTGAGGTCGGTGTACTCGACGCCGCGCTCGCGGAGCATCGCGTCGACGCCCTCCTCGCTGGGGTCGGCGGGCAGCCACCAGTTGCCCTGGTCGTTGAGCACGTGGCGCACGGTCTCCATGGCGTCGCTCTTGGTGTGGCCGATGAGGCCGACGGGGCCGCGCTTGATCCAGCCGGTGGCGTAGATGCCGGGGACGACCTGGCCCTCGTCGTCGAGCACCTGGCCCTCGTGGTTGGGCAGCACGCCGCGCTTCTCGTCGAAGGGCAGCCCGTCGAGGGGCGAGCCGAAGTAGCCGACGGCGCGGTAGACGGCCTGCACCGCGACCTCGCGGATCTCGCCCGTGCCCTCGACGCCGCCCTGGCCGTCGGGCCGGGTGCGCTCGTACCGGAACGCGGCGACGCGGCCGGCCTCGTCGCCGACGATCTCGACCGGGTTCGCGTAGAAGTGCAGGTGCAGGCGGCGGGACGCCTGGCCGACCTCGCGCTGGCGCCACTGGTTGAGGACCTTGTCGATGACGAAGACCTGCTTGTTGGTGGCGATGGCGGTCCTCGAGGCCTCGTCGTGGTCGAAGTCCTCGTCGTGCACGATCATGTCGACGTCGCGCAGCTCGCCGAGCTCGCGCAGCTCGAGGGGCGTGAACTTGACCTGCGCGGGGCCGCGGCGCCCGAAGACGTGCACGTCGGTGACGGGCGAGGCCTTGAGGCCCTCGTGGACGTTCGCGGGGATCTCGGTGGGCAGGAGGTCGTCGGCGTGCTTGGCGAGGATCCGCGACACGTCGAGCGCGACGTTGCCGTTGCCGATGACGGCGACGCTCTGCGCCTCGAGGGGCCAGGTGCGCGGCACGTCGGGGTGCCCGTCGAACCAGCTGACGAAGTCGGCGGCGCCGTGGCTGCCCTCGAGGTCGACGCCGGGCACGTCGAGGTCGGCGTCCTTGATGGCGCCGGTCGAGAAGATGACCGCGTTGTAGTGCGCCTTGAGGTCCTCGAGGGTGACGTCGACGCCGTAGCGGACGTTGCCGAAGAGGCGGATGTCGCCGCGGTCGAGGACCTCGCGGAGCGCGGTGACGATGCCCTTGATGCGCGGGTGGTCGGGGGCGACCCCGTAGCGGACCAGCCCGTAGGGGGCGGGGAGCTGCTCGAAGAGGTCGATCGACACGTCGAACGACTTCTCGCTCTTGAGGAGGATGTCGGCGGCGTAGATGCCGGCGGGTCCGGCTCCGACGATGGCCAGGCGCAACTTCGTCACGGTGATCTCTTCCTGCTGTGGCCGTCGTGCCGGCCGTCCGGTCTTCGGGGTGCGGGGCTCGCCGTCGGCGGGCCCCGGTGGGTCGGGGTCCGCCGGTCAGGCGGAGCGCTCGACGACCTGGTCGGCGAAGCGCGTGAGCGCCTTCTTGACCGGGCCGTCGGGCAGGGGGGCGAGCGCCTCGACGGCCTCGCGGGCCCAGGCGTGCGCGAGGTCGCGCGTGCGGGTGGTGACCTCGTGCTCGCGCAGCCGGCGGACGACCTCGTCGAGAGCGACCTCGTCGACCGTGGCGGGGTCGGCGTGGCCGGCGTGCACCGCGGCGTCGATCGAGGCCAGCAGCGAGGCCGCCTCGAGGTCGGTGCGCGCCTCGGCCCGGAGGTAGAGCACGGGCAGCGTCACCACGCCGGCCCGGAGGTCGGTGCCGGCCTTCTTGCCGGTCTCCTCGAGCTGGGGCGAGAGGTCGATGACGTCGTCGATGAGCTGGAAGGCGATGCCGACCTTCTCGCCGAAGGCGGCGACGGGCTCGAGGTACTCGCGGGGCGCGCCCGAGAAGAGCACGCCGGCGCGGGCCGCGGTCGAGATGAGCGACCCGGTCTTGTCGGCGAGCACGTCGAGGTAGTGCGCGATGGGGTCGTCGTCGTCGCGCGGGCCGATGGTCTCGTGCAGCTGCCCGAGGCAGAGGCGCTCGAAGGTCTCGGCCTGCAGGAGGATCGCCTCCTGCCCGAGGGACGACACGATCTGGCTGGCCCGGGCGAAGAGCAGGTCGCCGGTGAGGATCGCGACGGAGTTGCCCCACACGGACTGGGCGCTGGGCACGCCGCGGCGCATCTGGGCCTCGTCCATGACGTCGTCGTGGTAGAGCGAGGCGAGGTGGGTCATCTCGGTGGCGATGGCCGAGGCGGTCACGCCGGGGGTCGCCCCCTCGCCCAGCTGCGCGATGAGGAGCGTGAGCGTGGGACGGACCCGCTTGCCGCCCGCCGCGAGCAGGTAGCGCGCCGTGACGTCGGCGAGCTCGTCGGCGAAGGCGATCTCGCGGGTGAGGCCGACCTCGACCTCGTCGAGGCCCGCGTCGACCGAGGCCACGAAGCGGCGGTCGGAGGCCGACGCGAAGAGCCGCTCGCCCAGCCCGAGCGAGCTGGCGAGCGAGCTGCGGGCGGGCGCCGTCGTCGCCTGCGGCACGGCGTTCACCGCTCGCCGCCTGCGCCGCGCGCGGCACGACCGGAGGCGCGCCCCGGCTTGCGTCCGCGGTGCAGGGCCACGACGCCCAGCGTGAGGTCGCGGTGCGCGACCCTCGTGAAGCCGGCGCCGCGCAGCCACCGGCTGAGCTCCACCTGGTCGGGCCAGGCGGCGATCGACTCGGCGAGGTAGGAGTACGCGGGCGAGTTGCTGCTCACGAGGCGGGCGACGACCGGCATGCCGAAGCGCAGGTAGGCGCGGTAGGCGGCGCGCACGACGACGACGGGCGGCGTGGAGAACTCGCAGACCACGAGGCGGCCGCCGGGCTTGAGCACGCGGAGCATCTCGGTGAGCGCGACCTTGGGCCGGTTCACGTTGCGGAGGCCGAACGAGATCGTCACGGCGTCGAAGACGTCGTCGTCGAACGGGAGCGCCTCGGCGTCGCCCTCGACGAAGGTGATGTCGGGGTGCCGCTCACGGCCGACCTCGATCATGCCGCGCGAGAAGTCGAGCGCGGTCACGTCGGCGCCCCGCTCGGCGAGGGCGGCCGAGCTCGTGCCGGTGCCGGCGGCGATGTCGAGGACCCGGTCGCCCGGGCCGGCGTCGACCGCCTTGACGGTGGCGACGCGCCAGAGGGCGGCGTTGCCGGCCGAGAGCACGTCGTTCGTGCGGTCGTAGTGCCGCGCGACGCCGTCGAACATGGAGGCGACGACGTCGGGTCGCTTGCTCATATCGGCCTTGGTCACGAGGCACGATCCTACCGGCATGCCCTGCGGGTCTCCCGAGTAGGCTGCACCGGTGAACGACCCGGAGACGTCCGCACCCGCCCTGACCGTCCGCACGACCCGGATCGACCACGTGAGCCCCCTGCTGGAGCTCGTCGACCCGAGGCACCCGCTCGTCTTCGTCCGCCGTGACGAGGGCCTCGCCGGCATCGGCGAGGCGGTGCGGCTGGAGTTCCGCGGGCCCGACCGCATGCGCGAGGCCGCCGCCGCGTGGCGCGACCTGGCCTCTCGGGCGACGGTCGACGACCAGGTCGGCGTGCCGGGCTCCGGCCTCGTGGCCTTCGGCTCCTTCGCGTTCGACGACGCGTCGGCCGAGGCGAGCGTGCTCGTCGTGCCGCGCATCGTCCTCGGCCGCCGTGCCGGCCAGGCCTTCCTCACGCGCGTCGACGGGGCGGAGTTCCCCGTGCCCGCCGCGCGCGGCGCCTCCGCCCGGGTCCGCCTCCGCGAGGGCGACCTGGGCGAGGCCGCCTACGCCGACGCCGTCGCGCGGGCCGTCGACGCGATCCGCGCCGGGCGCGTGAGCAAGGTCGTGCTCGCCCGCGACCTCGTGGGCCACCTGCCGGCCGAGGCCGACCTGCGCACCGTGACCAGTGCCCTCCGGGCGGGCTACCCCGACTGCTTCACCTTCGCCGTCGACGGGCTCGTGGGCGCGAGCCCGGAGACCCTCGTCCGCACGGAGCGCGGCGAGGTGACCGCGCGGGTGCTCGCGGGCAGCACGGCGCGCGGCGTCGACGCCGTGAGCGACGAGCAGGCGGCGCTCGAGCTGGCGACGAGCGCCAAGGACCTCGACGAGCACGCCTTCGCGCTGCGGTCGCTGCTGCTCACGCTGGGCCGGCACGCCACCGACGTCGTGACCGGCGAGCAGCCCTTCACCCTCAAGCTCCCCAACCTGTGGCACCTCGCGAGCGACGTGCGCGGGCGCCTGGTGGACGGCTCGAGCTCGCTCGACCTCATCGACTCGCTGCACCCGACGGCCGCCGTCGCCGGCACGCCCACCCGGGCGGCCCTCGAGCTCATCCGCGAGCTCGAGCCCTTCGACCGGGGACGCTACGCCGGCCCGGTGGGCTGGGTCGGCGCGGACGGCGACGGCGAGTGGGCGATCGCGCTGCGCTGCGCGCAGGTCTCGGCGGACGGCACCGTGCGGGCCTTCGCCGGTGCGGGCGTCGTGGCGGCCAGCGAGCCCGAGCGCGAGGCCGCCGAGACGGCGATGAAGTTCCGGCCCGTCGTGGAGGCCTTCGGCTGACCCCGCCGTGCCTCAGCTGGCGGCGAGGCGGACGCGCTCGACGTCGACGTCGAAGTGCGCCGGGGGCCAGGCCAGGTCGAGGCCGCGGAGCGCGTCGGTGAGCAGCGCCTGCACGGCGACCCGCGCGTACCACTTGCGGTCGGCGGGCACGACGTGCCAGGGAGCGGCAGGGGTGGAGGTGCGCCGGATCGCCTCGTCGTACGCGGCCTGGTAGTCCGTCCAGAGGTTGCGCTCGTCGATGTCGCCCGGCTCGTACTTCCAGTGCTTGTCGGGGCGGTCGAGGCGCTCTCGCAGCCGCTCCTTCTGCTCGTCGTACGAGATGTGCAGCATCACCTTGACGAGGACGGTGCCCTGCTCGACGAGCTCGCGCTCGAACTCGGTGATCGCCTCGTAGCGGCGCTCGATCTCGTCGAGCGGGGCGAGCTCGCGGACCTTGCCGACGAGGACGTCCTCGTAGTGCGAGCGGTCCATGACGCCGATCATCCCGGGGCCGGGCAGCTCGCGGCGCACGCGCCAGAGGAAGTCGTGCGCGAGCTCCTCCTCGGTGGGCGCCGTGAACGCGTGGTGGTGCACCCCCTGCGGGTCGACCGCGCCGACGACGTGGCGGACGATGCCGCCCTTGCCGGAGGTGTCCATGCCCTGCAGCACGAGCAGCACGTTCCGCTGCGTGCCCCCGCTCCGGCTGCCGGCGAAGAGCTGCTCCTGCAGCTCGCCCAGCGTGCCGCGACCGGACTCGAGCACCTGGGCACCGTAGGCCTTGTCGCCCTCGAAGCCCGGCGTCGACCGGGGGTCGACGCCGGCGAGCGACGTCGCCTCGTCGGCGAGCAGGGCGGAGGAGGGTCGGGTCGTCCAGGTCTTGGCCATGGTGCCGAGCCTACGTCCGGAGTCCCGACCCGGGCCGGGCGCACCGGTCGCGGTCCGTGTCGCGCCGGGTCGCGGCAGGAGGCGCGCACCGTCAGTCGCGCAGCGGCACCTCGACGAGCACGGGCCCCTCCCCCGGCGCGACGAGCGCCCGGTCGAGCTCGCTGCGGGTCGTCGCGAGCACGTGCCGCCACCCGTAGGCGGCCGCGAGGGCGGAGAAGTCGACCTGCTGCGGCGTGGTCTGGACGCGCCGCATGGCGTCCGCCGGGGCCGTCGCGGCGACCTCGAGCCCGTCGAAGATGGTGCCACCGCCGTCGTCGCCGACGATCAGCTGCAGCCGGGGGCGCTCCTCGCCGACGCCGAACAGCATCGAGCCGACGTCGTGCAGCGCGGTGAGGTCGCCGACGACGACGCGGGTCGTGCCGCCGCGCCCGCCCTCGCGGGCGGCGGCCAGGGCGATGCCGGTCGCGGTGGCGATCGTGCCGTCGATGCCGGCGAGGCCGCGGTTGGCGTGCACCCGCACCGCCTTGCCGCCGACCAGGCGGTCGAGCTCGCGGATGAGCCGCGAGGCGCCGAGCACGAGGCGGTCGTGCGGCCAGGTGACCCGCCAGACGCTCTCCGCGAGCGACGCACGGGTGACGGGGCGGCGCAGGAGGTCGACCTCGTCGCGGAGGAAGCGCGCGCGCACCGCGGCGTCGTCCGAGCCGGCGGCCGCGAGGTCGGGCGCGGCGTCGTCGGCCGCCAGGCGGGCCCGTCCGGCCTGCACCCACCGGCCGACCCAGGCCCGGTGCGCCGTGTCGTCGGGGTCGGCCGGGCCGGCGACGACCTCGACCGCGTCGACGACGACGGCGTCGCGGCTCGGGTCGTACGCCTCGGGGGCGTCGCCCTGCACGACGACGACGTCGACCCCGGCCGTCGTGAGCAGGGCCGGCACCTCGCGGCTGAGCGTGGGGTGGCCGAAGACCACGACGCGGCGGGCCCGGCCGCCGAAGGCGGGGTCGCGGAGGACCTCGCGGTACGAGGGCACGAGCGACGGCCCGAACCGAGCCCCGCTCGAGACCTCGGCGACGAGCGGCGCGCCGAGCTCGCGGGCGGTGCGCTCGGCGACCGGGCCGGCGGCGTGGCCGGCCACGACGACCGTGGCGGGCACGTCGTCGACGGCGAGCCGGAGGACGCGGCGGGGCGTGCGCGTCGTGGGCACCGGGTCGGCCTCGGGGTCGACCTCCGGCAGCGCCTCGACGGCCGCCGAGAGCGGTTCGCGGTAGGCCAGGTCGAGCTGGACCGGGCCGGGCGCGAGCGGCAGGCCGTCGTCGGGGGTGCCCTGCCCGAGCGCGGCGCGGACGGCCTCACGGGCCAGGGCCCGGGCACCGGCGGCGGCCCGTGCGGCGTCGGCGTCGTCCGCCCCGTCGCCCGGGGCCTGGACGTCGCGCCACCAGGCGACGGCGACCCCGAAGATGCCGGGCTGGTGCGTCGTCTGGTTCGCGCCGATGCCGCGCAGCTCGACCGGGCGGTCGGCGGTGAGCAGCACGAGCGGGACGCCGCTGTGGTGCGCCTCGAGCACGGCGGGGTGCAGGTTGGCCACGGCGGTGCCCGAGGTGGTGACGACCGCGACGGGCGATCCCGACCCGACGGCGAGGCCGAGCGCGGTGAACCCGGCCGAGCGCTCGTCGACGCGCACCCGCAGGCGCAGCAGGCCGGCACGCTCGTACTCGGCGGCCGCGAGGGCCAGGGCCTGGGACCTCGAGCCCGGGCTCAGCACGACCTCGCGCACGCCCGCCTCGACGAGGCCGGCGAACAGCTCGACGGCCTGGTCGCTGGCGGGACTGCCGCTAGGGCTTGCTGCCCTGCGCACCGGCGTCGTCGCCGTCGAGGTCGGAGAGCTCTTGCTCGAGGCGTCGGATGCGTTCGTCGGTCGTCTCCCGGTCGAGGTCGCTCGGCGGGCGGCGGCTCGACCCGAGGAACTCGGGGTCGTCGTCGGGCGCCACGGTGCGACGGGTGCTGGACTGCCCGCTCTTGCGGCCCCTGCCGAGCAGGAACCACAGGACGCCACCGATGACCGGCAGCAGGAGGATCAGGACGATCCAGAGCGGCTTGTTGAGGGCTCGGACGCGGTGGCGCGGCGCGAACGCGCAGTCGACCAGCGCGTAGATCACGAAGGCCGTCGCAGCCACGATCGCGACGATCCAGAGCCTCACCATGCGGACGATCCTAGGCGGCGAGCCGGGGCGGCACCTGTGGGCCGCCTGCACCGTGGCCG
>Ga0265797_10004452_pt1 | contig 21377 bp, 17 predicted proteins | sample P2T30metagenome_FD_192433 | JGI IMG/M metagenome (GOLD analysis project Ga0265797, IMG submission 192433) | Plant litter microbial communities from East Loma Ridge, Irvine, California - P2 T30 | ecosystem: Environmental > Terrestrial > Plant litter > Unclassified | place: USA: California...
AGCGTCGGCGTAGCGGCCCATCATCATGTAGCTGAATCCGACGTGGTAGTAGGTGGAGAAGTTGGCGGCAGTGACACGCGCGAACATGGCCTTCTTGTTGAGCTCGATGTCGTCGAGGGTCTTGAGGGCCAGGGCGAAGTCACCGAGCAAGCAGTGGACTCTCAGGAGGCCGACGATGGAGAAGTAGCCCAGCATTTGGTACAACGGCCTTCCGCCGTACTCGCCCATGTGCGGTGTGGGGTCCTCATTGCGCTTCCTCGCGGCGAGCTGCTCGCTGATCTGCGAGCGCTGAATGAGGGAGTAGAGAACGTTCAGGACAGAGTAGCATCCCCAGGTGTTCGGGTTCTCGCGCAGAATCTGCAAGTCCTCCTCGCTGACCTGGCCGGATTCCTGAGTGAGGGCGGCCTTTGTGCGGTATGAGCAGAATGACTGGAACTGGTAGATGAACTCGTCGATCACGTCCCAGGCCCAGAAAGGTGAAGGCACCTCGATATCCACAGGTCCCTCGCTGTTCAGGATGAAGTGAAATAGGTTGCAGTACTGGTCGTAGGATGAGATCTTCGTCTCAAGGGTCGCCTGGTATTCGAGCGGTTGGGCGGCGGCTTGCAGTTGCGCCTGGAGATCCTGAGGGCCGCTGCTCGAATCGGTGCGCTCGAGGCCATAGTCTTCGCCCTCATAGGCGGCCGCCTGGCGGTAGTCGTTCGCGAGAGTCTCTTCGTCGGAGTCCATTTTGTACACGGCGTTGACGTTTGAGCTCTTCTATGAGCTCACGGTCGCCGGACTGTAATTTCTCAAATTAGTGCCAAGCCGTAGACGCCTCAGGCCGAATTTGAGATGCTCTCCGCGGCAACCATCGCTTTCTTGTGTCCAGCGGCAAAGGTAGCAGCTCGAAGGATAAGAGAGAGTGAGTTGACATACCAAAAAAAGAAGAAAGTAATGGAACGCAAAGAGAAACATTGGTGCTGCTCTCAGCAGCACCAGAGGCAATAGGAATGATGACGGCCGTGGAGACAATGAATGATCAACGATAAGATACAGATTTGATAAATCTGTAGTGTATGGTATGAGCACAGTCAAGAAGACACGAGAGACGGGAGAAGACAACAAAAGCCCAGTCCTGTGTTCTCAAGGGCAGTAGGTACGTTCAACATGTGGCCAGTGTCTATGGTAACAGCACTCAATTTACGTGGCAGTCACGGTATGGCATACTCAATTAAGGAAGTTGCTATGGCCCTTCTGAACCAAAGCTCTCGATGGTAAAATGTCGAAACTTGAGTACAACGTCGATGGCCACGGCACATATGGCTTCGAGAGCACATCACACGAATGAGTAACCCATGGGAGCAAAACTAATACAGCTATCTCAATGGTCAGACATGGCGAAATGAGCTCAGTGCGAAAGATAGCAGCACATATGGCGTGGAGATCACGCTTAACTGCTGTCAATACACGAGGCTCAACCTGCAGCACTCTCAATGGTCAGTTGTCACGACTTAAAGACAGTGTCACTGGCAGCAGCATATGTGGCATGGAGATTATGTTCCGCATTTCGAAGTTGGCAAGCTGCTATCATAAGGCCTAAGCAGCACTCTCGCTGGTTCGACGCAACCAGATGAGCACTGCATCGATGGTAGCAGCAGATGAGCCCATCAGAGAGCTGCCCACTCGCAGATGCCCCGGAACATAAGACCATCAGGAGAATATGCTTCTGTGATATTACTCCGCCTCTCGTGGGTCCCGTTCGTCATTGTCCATTCGAGCGGGTGCTTTAATTCTCTGCTCCATGTCCCAGCCAGCTTTTCGAAATTGTTCATCAGAATCATTGACCCCGACGCGGTTTGGGAGTGGCGGGACTGCAAAACGGTCATACCATCCGGATCCCGAGAGCTCGTAATTCCTCTACAGCAACGTCGCGTGGTTGTCTTTGAAGCACGTCAGAGTGGCGTTGAGCAAAGTGCTGTGAGGGTTATCTTGCGACTCGCTATTCGCTTCTGTGCCGAAATCGGTGAGGCTGGTGATGTGATACCCCTCCGGCAAAGGGAATTTGGCGAAGGTGCCGCTGATGGACAAGGCCAGATAAAAGAGTACGGTAGCGAGTGAATGAATTGTCGAGATTTTCGTCTGGTAAATTATGAGTCGTGCTTTGTGGAGTGTCGATGGTTGTAGCTGCGAGATATTGCACAACTTCGAGACCAAGAAAACGTTCTAGGCCTGATCAGCTCACATTATTTGTTTTTGAAATATGAGTCGCGGCCTTTAACGTTGCGAGGCCAAGTTCAAATATGCCTCTACTGCTCCAAAGTTCGGCGGTGAGTGAGCCAGCAGGCTGGCAATGTGTTGACATGGCTAAACTTTGATGCTGACCATCCAACAAGCTCCAAATGGAACGATTCGTTCTCTGCTTTCGACTTGACGCCGTCGGACGTTATCTCACCCCGTGCCGTCAAGTTGGACTACAACTGCTGTTGAGAGTGGCTTCAAGTCGTTCGAGAGCTACATCCATTTTACGGAGTATGGCGTCAGAGTTGAGTCTATTGAAGTTGATAGTACCGCACTGACGGTAAGAATTAGATTACATAGGCACATGATAAGGTCGTGAATCTCGTAGGCTATTATACACAGTCAATCATCCTCGGGACCTGAACTCTTCCTTCAGCACCCAAGACCCACGGCCTCGACTGCCTTTCTCCAGCTTCGCTATAGCTTTCAGCATTTCCCTGAATTCTGCCGTCCTCTGTTCGGTTCCGCAGTACCTGTTGAAATGGTCCACCAGCATCTGTGTGGGCGCGGAACCACCGTGCGCGGTCAAGAAGTCGCGGATCATGACGAGGAAGTCTTGACCCTTGGGTTGGTCTCGTCCGCGGCCGCTTGGTGTGCTTGCCCGGCTAGAAGAAGCAGAGCCGCCTTGTCGAGACTGCAGATTGGCGAGCACAGCTGCCGAGCTGAGTCCACCTCCACGTCCGCCTCTTATGCCGCCTCGCCCGCGAGTCGAAGGTAAGCGTTCTTCTGGTCTTCCGCTTGAGCCTACCTGACCTGTCCAAGTAGGTACGCCGGCAGGGATCGTGCGAGCGACTGCAGCAGAGCGCTGGAGATCCCGCGCAGCTTGAGCAGCGACACGCTTCGCCTCACGAGCGATGATCTCAGGATCAGCGCGGAGGGCCTTCTTGCCACCGTTCATGATATCGTCGTGTTCTAGAGCACTGTGGACTCCAGTGCGTGCAAAAATGGACGAAAGCACACGATCTTCCTTCTGTGTATTGTCGCCTTCTTCGCCGGATTGGGCAGCTTGCTTCTCTTCGTCTGGGTTGCCTCGGAAATCTTCTTGACGCGAGATACCAGTGATGGTCGACATTTCTGCCGCAGCTCGTTGTTTTTCAGGTTCGCTGGAAGAAGTCGTTGGTTCCGGACCATCCTCGTTCACGTTATCATCCGAACCAGAAAGCTTCACCTCAGTGCCCTTGAAGATGTTGCCCGTCTCTGTCTGACCGTCCTCGGTGCCACCAAGTGTGAAGAGATCGTGCAAGTCCTTCAACTGGAACGTCTGTCGCTGCTTCGGATCACGCAGAATCTTGTTTGTGAGGAACTGCTTGAAAATTTGTCGATGGTAAATCTTCTCCTCGATCGTACCCGCAGTCATGAGGCGGTAAATCTCCACCTCACGCTTCTGGCCCAGGCGCCATGCTCGCTCTCGCGCCTGTATGTCAGTCGACGGATTCCAATCTGGATCGTAGATGATGACCCGATTGGCGCCAGTGAGATTGACGCCGAGCCCACCAACTTTGGTCGTCAACAGGAACACATGCAAGTCGGGGTTGTTGTTGAACTCGTCAACAAGATCTTGGCGGTCCTTGATCGAGGTGTTGCCATCCATACGCCGGTAGTTGAAGCCGTCCATGCCCTTGACAAATTCTTCCATGATATCGAGCATGATACGGTGCTGTGCGAACAACAAGGTCTTGTGTCCATTACGTCTCCAGATTTCGAGTAGTGCTTTGACGACTTGCATCTTGCCACTCTTCGCACCGCTCCCGTACACATAGCCAGGTCGCTTGGACAAGGTCTTGTGCTCCACCAAATCCGGGTGATTACAGATCTTGCGCAGGATGTCGATACCATATAGAGCTTGTCGCTTGCCATTCATGATCGACGTCATCTCTTCCGAATTCAAGAAGCTCTGGTAGGTCTCAAGCTGTAGTTTGGTCAACTTGCAGAAAAGGACTCGCTCGCTCTTCTTGGGCAAATCGGCGGCGACATCGATTTTGAAACGCTGTAGCAGATATGGGCTGATGGCATCCTTGAGCGTTTCAGCACACTGCATGGCTGTCTCGACCTGAAGGTTCGAGGCGTTGGCATAGCCGCCAAGTTTGATAGGTATCTCAAACTGGTTACGGAAGTCGACGAGTGTTCCAAGACGCATTGGGAAAACAAAGTCGAAGAGTGACCAGAGCTCTGTTAGGTTGTTCTGCATCGGCGTACCAGAAAGGATGAGCCGGTTGTGCGTGCGCAGCTCCTTGCAGTATATTGTGATGGCTGTGTTCGGATTGCGAATCTTGTGTCCTTCGTCGAGTACTGCATACTCCCACTCAGTTGGTATTAACAACTCTGCATACGTTTGCAGGCCAGAGTACGTAGTGACGAGCACGTGTCCGTCGCAAGCTACTTTGTCGACGATACGCTTGGCTGCCTTGCCAGCTTTGCCGAGCTTCTTCTCTCGAGTGTACTCCATTTCTTCCAGATCGTCTTCAATGCGGGCTTCTCGCTTGACGTCCAGCATTCCACTGCCTGAAGTGTGTAAAATCGAGACTCTCAGTGGTGGCCACCAGCGGTGGAACTCGTTGACCCATTGCTGCATTACGGTGGCCGGACAGACCACTATGATCGGTTTCGTGACTTTCTTCGAGTAGTGCAATCCGGCAAGAAACGAGATGACCTGTACTGTTTTACCAAGGCCCATCTCGTCTCCGATGATTCCACCGACTTGCTGCGAATAAAGCTCCCATAGCCATTGAACTCCTGTTTTTTGGTAGTCGAAGAGCGCCGGATATATGTCGCCAGGGATGTGAAGACCGCCCTCCAAGACCGTATCCGCACGGGTAGGGTGAGGCAGATGCCACTCTTCTTCATCGCCATCGACGCTGCTATCGTCTCGCGCGGCACGTCTTCGTGTTACCCAGCCACTGAGACGTTTCTTGTACACAGACTCGTTGCCATCATCGATACCTGTGAGGTCTTCTGGAACTTTGGTCGTACGTGGTGCTCGATCAGGTGGGGGTGTAGTGTCCGGGATAAATTCGGCCTCACTTTCCTCGTCATCTTGAGATGGAGTACTCTGTGTTTCTGCGTGCTGCTCCCTTCTGGTTCCAAGACGTCTCCGCTTGGAGGGCCGCTGAGATGCGAATTCTTCTTCCTGTAATCTTTGTGCCAGTTCCGCGTCTGTCTCGAACCCAGGCGCAAGCAAATTACGATGCGACATTGGCTCTGTTGTCTGCATCTCAGCGGCATCCGGTGTCCCATCCATCTCTGCATCATCTTCCTGTTCCTCAGCATCCATGAGCACGTCCCCGAGACTCGAGGAAGTTCTCAAAAGTGATCCTCCAACCTTTGAGAACGGCGTTATTTTACCAGTTCTGATTAGGAACTCCCGGTGGCTCTCTCCGGGTAGTCGCTTCGAATTCTCTTCATCGGCGGTAGTACCTCCTCCTGTTTCTTGTCCGTTCTGTTGGCGCTCAGCCATCCGCTTACGGATCTGCTCGAGATCATTGTCGGCGCTTTCGATATGAGCCTTGCACTGCTCCACCTCGGCGCGGATCTTCTGCTTCGTCGCATGGTTACCGAACTCTGTGAGCTTCTGTTCGAGTCGGCGCACTTGCGCATCCAGCCGGTCGCGGTCCTTTTGGGTCTTATCCAGACGCTTCTGATCGCGCTCGTCGGCTTGTTTCAATAGTAGCTGGTCTGCTTGTCGCCCGATGTCGCGCTCGAGGTCATCTTGGTCGCGTACACCAGTGGCTAGCTCTGCGAGCTGTGCGGCTTCTTCATCGGGCTCCGCCATGATTGAAAGTGGTGTGCCAGTGAGAGCGTGAGATGAGCGTTCAATTATGTGAGAGGCGGACTGGACAATCACGAGTGATGACGTCAGGTGGGCTTGGGGAAGGCAGCAACGCGCTAGTCCCTTTGAGCCGCTTCACGTGTTCACGTGTCAACAAATTGAATTGATCTGCAGATATCTGAAGCTACAAGCAATTCCAAGCACAACTGCACCAGTGAGATGGTGCTATCAGTGTGAAGGAGAAGAACAAGTGCGCCTCCTTGCGCTATCGCCGCTAACAATGTACAAATCAAACTCCGTATGAACTCCCGAGCATGAAAAAACAAAACAACCAAGCTAGACAGATCAAGTGCTCTTCCTTGCACCGTCGCCGCTGACAAGCTCGCTGGAGGTACGACCAACGGCATTGGCGACAAGCGACGCAGGGAGAACAGTGAGACGATGACCCATCGCCGAGCGTGAAGAACAAGCAATTCGGACGATAGCAACAGGCAACACCGTCGCTTTGGACTAGCAAGTGCTCCTCCTTGCACTGTCGCCACTGACAAGTTTGCTGGAGGTACGACCAACGGCATATGCGATAAGCGACGCAGGGAGAACAGTGAGACGACAGTCCATCCCCAAGCGCATAAGACAAGCGATTCGGACGATAACCACAAGCGACACCGTCGCCATGGACCTGCAAACCTAGAAGCACCTGAAGTGGTGACCACCTGGGGGGTAACTTTGCCACATGTTACCCTCCAATTTGTGGGATCCATTGGTCATTACCCAGGCAGCTCTTTCCTTGATGTGGTTTATATCGCCGTAGGCCCCGGTCAGCCGATGGAACTCATCGGTCATCGCAAGTTCATGGCCGGCAACCATGGACATTTGAAACTGCATTTCATCACCGTCAGCACTCGTACGATCTTCTTGCCGCTTGGCGTCCAAGGTCATGAAAGCCTCAGATTACGGGATACTCACAGTTGCGTGCCACTCGGTATAGTTCCCCGCGCAATATTTCCTTCCCTTCCAGTCAAACCCGCATGCTTCTCTGTCCCATGACTTGAACTTCCAACGTGTCATCGCGGCGTTACCTGCATTGCAGGCGGATTTGATCTGCTTTTCGGTCACATTGTCCCATCGGTAACCCGTGAGCTCATATGAGTAAAGGACACCCCAGTACTTCTTTTTGCACTCCCAAGTGGCGTTGAGCAATGGGCCATTCGGCAAATCTCCTGCCATCTTGGGTGGGTGCGGAGTGGGGTAGACTTCTTCGATCCAATATCCTTCCGGGATAACAATGTCGGCCAGGGTGCTAGCGATCGCGAGGGATGCGACGGAGAACAGAGTGGCGATGAAACGCATGTTGAATTAAAAGTGTATCGTTTTGCTCGGTGAAAAGGTGGTTGTAGTTGCTGAGAAATCAGATAGTATCACAAGATATATATATCTGCTTCGAGAGACGCTAGAATCCAGTGGACGAGAAGAGTTGGCTGTAGTCGACGAGGGACCAGATGGTATCACAAGATGGAGATATCTGCTTGGTGAGACGCTATGGCCGAGAGGACGAGAAGAGTCGGTTGCAATCGCTGAGTGTTCAGATAATATCACAAGATGGAGATGTGTGTTCAGAGAGATTCAGAGAGATGGGGATCACAGTCTTATGAAGTGTAGACGCGGCCATGGCAATCCAGCAACTCGATTTTCCGATGGCCGCGTATTGCTTTAGTGTTTACTGTCTACATGTATTTGGGTTTGAAAGCGAGCCGATAGGCTGGTAAGTTGCTGCTGGTTATAGGGCGAAGATCTGATGCTGACCTCTCCATAGAACGACAGGTATCTCTCGTCCTCAGAGCGACATGCTACCAGCTGCACCGGTGCAATTTCAGTATAATGAAGTAAAAGTCATCAGCAAGACTCGAATCAAACCAGGCACCATCTCACGTGCAGATGGAATCACATGAATGGTGCTGTGATCAGCACTGGTTTGAGTTGACTGTGCCTGACCAGTGAAAGTGAAAGAAAGCGGCAATCCGGCTCCTTCCCGAACAGTGACGTTGTTCTTAATGCGCCAACAGCACACAGCACAGCAGCGCGCTGGCAGCAGCACATGCAAGCAAATGCCCTGCAGTCACGTTGCAATTTTCCTCTGTTGTGGCACGGCCATGCTTCCTCTCCCTAATTTCCCTTGATTAAAACACTTTTCTCCGACAATGGTCTCTTTCTGGCCCTTCCGTCGCAACGACACCACCTCGGCCGCTTCCTTCGAAAAGACGCTCTCCCAACTCAGCGCCAAAATCAACCGTTATTTGACACAAGTCGAGACTTTCCGCTCGAAACAGCGCCGCTACAAAGCTTTGCTGACGCTTTATGCTGGCTTCTCGTATATCCTGGTAGCTGCTATCCTCACTCTGGTCACTGGCTGGGACAAATGGGGTGCTATTGAGTACACCGCCGTGGCCGGCGGCCCAGTCGCTATCATCGGCCTACGCTGGATCCTGAACGCATGGTACGAATACCGCATTAAGAGCGTGCAGTCACGACTACAGGATGCCACAAAGGAGCGCGAGAAGGTCATTGAGAAGCTCAAGATCGCTACAAAGTACGATTCTACCCAGCAGTTGCTCGACAAGTACGGCGGCGGCGGTGGAGGAAAGAAGGAAGGCCAGCAACAGCAACAAGACGGCAAAGGTCCCAAACGCAAGCCTTCAGGCCGCCAGAGCCTGCCCGCGCAGTTCCACCAGCAGCAGCAAGGTGCCCGCACGGGTTTCGCTCCACCGCCCACCGCCAACATTGCAGGCCGTCAACCTCATCCCGCCAACCCTATCGACGCTCGCCTACGCTCCGCTACCATAGATTCTACCCCTCCACAAGCAGCAAACGAGTCCTTCGCTCCCAACGCTTTCCCAAGCCACGCGGTACCACCGCCACAACAGCTCTCGCAATACGCTCCCAACCAACCAGCCTGGTACGACCGCATTATGGACGTGATCCTCGGCGAAGACGAGACACAGGCTAAGAATCGCATCGCGCTGATTTGCTCGCAATGTCGTCTCGTGAACGGACAGGCACCACCTGGAGTCAGAAGCTTGGAAGACGTCGGACGATGGAGATGCAAAGAGTGCGGCACAATGAACGGTGTGGAAAGCGAGGTGGGCAAAGTGTTGCAGCAGGCAGAGAAGCGTGGGATTGATGTCAAGGAGGAGGCTGTCGAGGCTGAGAAGTCGGACTCGAGCGAGTGATGGGGTCCGATGCGACTCGAGAGTAAAGTAATGTTGATAATTTTCGATGCATAGCGATATCATTACCTGGAGCCTTGGGGTATACTTTTGTATGGGAGTCGTATGGTGATAGCAGCTCCACAACGAAAGTCATGGTGTATGTGGTTTTACAGTATAGTACATTTATCTTGTCATGCTCTTCCTCCTCACCTGCGCTGCGTAGCAGCAGCTGGCGGAGTGACATCCTTGAAAGGGTACTTCAGCTCGTCGTCCTTGCGCATGTAGTGCTTTCTCCGCCTCTTGGTTGTGACGTGCTCCACCATCATCTCGCGCACGTGAGTCTTCATGAATCCACGGATGAACCTGGGATCCCAAAGCTCAGAGGCAATGCCAAGGTCCTTGCAGCAGCGCATGAGCGCGTTGGACTTGCATCCCTCGGTTGCGGTAGGGATGCCGTCGGGATCGAAGTATTGCTGCTCGCCGCGAGCGAGCGAGACGAGGCTGGAATAGATGAATTAGCAGGTGAACCAACGTAAATGTTAAAAGAGTATCCTTACCGTCCGCCACAAACAAGGCCGTATTCTCTCGTCACCAGCTTGCCCGTCACGATGGTCTCTCCTCTAGGCGCAAGACCCCAGCCTCCAGGCCCGAACGCCTTGTTCAATATGCGTCTGTACTTGATCTCGGGCAAGTAGAGGATTCCATCGGGCTTGATCTCGATGTCGTCAGGGTGAAGCTCGGCTTGTAGGATGGCGCTCTGCTCGGCGGTGAAAGGCGAGCTGGAAAGGCCATGGTATGATCGCGTCCAGTCGACTTGTCGCTCGCTTTCGTTGAGCACAGGAGGAGGGTCGACGAGGCCGTCGGTCAGGGAGCGAAGGGCGCCGGAGGTTGCTGGTGAGAGGCTGTTGTTGCCGTTGCCATTTGAAGGGCTCGCCTGAACAACTTGAGGAGCAGCAGTCTGCGGTGTGGGTGTGCGCGGTGCTGGCCTAGCTGGCGCTGGTGTTGATGATTGTGCTGGCGCGGCGGCGGGAGGGCTCTGTTGCCATCGGTTGGTGGAGGATGAGACGGCGCGGTGTTGCTGGTGAAGGCAGACTGCGCGGTGGCGAGTCTGGTTGACAGTCCTGCGTGAGGGTGTGGCGAGGTGGGCGAACAGGCTTGCGCCGGCACGTCTTGATTGGAGTGCACTCATTGTTGTGTGGTGTGTGGTGGTGATGGCGAGAATGGTCAATCTAGAATTCCCATATGTACTACTCGACCTTTGACGTTACTGGCCCGCATGGCGAAAGCACGTGCCTTGGGAGGTGTTCGTGTTGTACACAGCAAGGTATGGGAAAAGTTTCAGAAATCAAATGACTGAGCATGGTTGTCCTAAAATCATAGTCGGGGCGTGTGTAGAGTATAGATATACATGTAGTGTACAGATTCATGTTGAGGTCGGCAACACGCCACCTCCAAATCTCCAAATCCCAATCCCAAGCTCCACCACCACCGAGCCAAATCGGAACACTCATCACGCGTCCTTGGCCGCCGTCCTGTCATTGTTTCCTTGCTGCTTCCAGCACTGCTTGAACGACTCCATCTGCCATTCGCGCCGTTAGCGGTGTGTCATTGTCTCTACAGCACGAAAACGACCACGGCCATTCAATCGGCAGGAGACATACCTCGTCTTTGCAAGCCCGCCAGTCCTTCTTCTCGTAGAAGCAATCGTTCAGCTTGGTGTTCTCCTCTGCGTCAAATCTCGATCAGTCTCAACTCGCCAGAAATCACTGGAATCAAGCCTCACCTGCACAACCCGTGCTAAAGATTCTGGTGTCCCTGATTCGAGTCAGCATTGAAGTGGTCATACGGAATTCGGGCATCGGCGCACCACTCATCAGGTTCATCATCGTCCTCAGCGCCGTCATCAGGCTTCCGATTGCTCTCTGCGTTGGACATCTTGCAAATTGAGCTACTTGGTTGTTGAATGTTCGAGAGGAAAGAAGACTTCGCCTCGACGCAGACAGACTGAACGGAAACTCTGCGCACGTGACACCCGCCACCTCGGCCAACAATGTCGACCAAACGTGTTAACGTTCTGGTTTACGCCGGAGCTGGGTCAACTACTTCCTCTGTCCGACACGCGGTCTGGTCTCTTCGCCGTCTACTGGGTCCCAACTATGCCGTCCTTACCGTCAGCGGTGATCAGGTTTTGAAAGAGCCGTGGATGGCTTCTTGTGCGCTGCTAGTCATGCCTGGCGGCGCTGACATGGGCTACGCCCGGACTCTAAACGGTGCAGGAAACAGACGCATCAAGCAGTACGTGCAAATGGGTGGCAAATATTTGGGTCTCTGCGCCGGCGGGTACTATGGCTCCGCGAGATGTGAATGGGAGGTTGGCAAAAAGGGCATGGAAGTTGTCGGTGACAGGGAACTGGCTTTCTTCCCTGGTATTTGCAGAGGTCTTGCGTTCAGTGGCTTCGAATACCAGTCCGAAGCGGGTACCAAGGCTGCAGCTCTGCAAGTCGTGAAGGAGACCTTGGCTTCTGGAGGTGGCGCTGTTCCGGAACGTTTACGAGTCTACTACAATGGCGGAGGGGTCTTCGCCGATGCTGATACCTTCCAAGATCGAGGCGTGGAGGTTGTGGCAAGATACACGGACAAGCTTGACGTAGATGGTGGCGATGCGGCATTGGTGTATTGCAAGGTTGGGGAAGGAGGAGCGTTGCTCTCGGGTCCACACCCAGAGTAAGTTGTCATGCTGTCACCTATCTTTCTCGCGGGATACTAACATTCGACAGATTCTCCGGTACCAACCTCAATCGCGACGAACCTTCCGGTCCTGCTAACTATCGTGAAGTCGTCGATGCCCTAGTCGAAGACGAGAAGCAGCGAATCGATTTCATGAAAGCGTGCTTGATCAAGCTCGGGCTCGAAGTGAGCCAGCAAACAGAAGCGGTACCGTCCCTCTCTCTTTTGCACTTGTCTGCTGCAGAATCTGGCGCTGTGTCTGAGCTTGTGCAAGGCTGGCAAGATGCTGGCGTCATGGTCAAAAAAGACGGACGTGAACTCATCAAAGGCGAAAATGAGACATTCGTTCTACAGCCAGACAGTGATGACAGTTGGGACATGGGCGCCGTGCACAAAGCTCTCACTGAAGCAGCTGGCGATGAGAACCAAGCTGATCCGGCTGAGGACAGACTAGTCGACTATAACTCTCTGCCGAAACGCATGCTCCTTCACGAATCATCGACACCCGACAGCAAGCAGACTCCATACTTCAACCATAACGCCTTCTTCTGGAACATGAAAGACTATCATGCCCAGCACCGTGAGTCTCCTCATGCTTTTGGCAAGCTACTCATGTATGGCGAAGTTGTCACCAGCACCAACACCATGCTCGACAAGAACCCGTCTTGGCTCGAACACCTCCCCACTGGTTTCGTCGCGACTGCAACGACTCAAGTCGCTGGTCGTGGCCGCGGCTCAAATGTCTGGGTGTCGCCGCCAGGCAGCATGCCATTCAGCTTTGTCCTCCGCCACTCACTCGCCCTTTCGAACTCCGCTCCCGTCGTCTTCGTACAATATCTCGCCGCCCTCGCTGTCGTCAAAGGCATCCAAGGCTACGATACCGGCTATGAAGCCATGCCCATCAAACTTAAATGGCCAAATGATATCTACGCCCTCGACCCTACCAAGCCCCCCAGCGAAAAGGCCTACGTCAAGATCGGCGGCATCCTTGTCAACTCCTCGTATTCTGGCGGCGATTACACGCTCGTCACTGGCATCGGTCTGAATGTCACCAATGCCGCGCCCACCACATCCCTCTCCCAGCTCGCCGCCAAGGCAGGCCTCTCCGCCCTCACTGTTGAGAAACTTCTCGCATCCATCCTCGCGCACTTCGAAGCCATGTACACCCGCTTCTGCCGCACAGGTTTCGATCGCCACTTCGAAGACATGTACTACCGCAACTGGCTGCACATGGACCAGATTGTGACGCTGGAAACTGAAGGCGGAGCCCGTGCGCGCATCAAGGGCATCACGACGGATTGGGGACTGCTCGTGGCTGAGGAACTTGGTTGGCAAGACAGGCCGACGGGCAAAAAGTGGAGCCTGCAGAGTGATAGCAATAGCTTCGACTTCTTTAGGGGATTGCTGAAGAGGAAGGTGTAGGAAATGAAAGGCGACTCTCGATGGTTGAATACGCTTTGAACTTGAGCACGGCATTACCTGTAGCAATGTGACTGGGTTGGCGCATGATGTATCAAGTGTCTATATCTCCTCAACACTGCCACCACCTTTACACCAACTTAGCTGGTAGCACCGCCAGTACTTAGATTTATGCACTGGAGACCGATGTTCAAATGAGACCAAGGACCGAAGCTGCCGCCGTCGAAAGTCGCGGCGAATGCGGTAGTTGTCGCGCGGGTCTCACTGTCGCCGGCGCAGCGATTGCAGAACTAGAATAAGCCCTGGACGGCGCACAAAAGTCTAGGTTGCGACACCTAGGCTAGTGAGGTCGCTCCCAATAGCAGATGGAGTCGGTATTGACAACAGTGTATGAGATAGCACCCGAAGATCAAATCAAGAAGAGAGAATGAATGCAACACATTTGTGTCGAAGGGTGGCAAGCACATTTGGTTAGGGTTAGTGTAGAGAGGTGAGGCGGAGGTACATTTCACTTGTGTTACCTGGCGACGGCTTTTACTTCGCTTACCTTGAAATCACCTCACTCCCGATTTCATACCGCTCAGATATCGCGATGCACCAGAGAATGCAAGCACTTCCACTATTGAACTCGCTACCGCTCTGTGCATCTCTGGACCAATTACCGCATTGGCACGCGTGCATCACACACCGAGCGCTTACCCGCCCTCTCGTTCGCGTGGGCGCTTAGAGAACGCATCCACAGGTCACAAGCTTGGCGAGTCCTTATACAGCTGCACTTGCACGGCACAGCACGCCATTCGTCTCGGCACTTGAGAAGTCGGTGTGCAGACGCCCTGGAAGCCTGAGCACTCTCTGTCCGTGTGATCATGGCCCGGCGCGAACGCATCCCGCCGCCGCTTCACGGCACTATCGACGACCTGCAGGCCAACCTCGTTGCACCCGACCTGTCGTTCTGCACGCGCTGGCCGTCTGTCATGTAGCCGCTCGCTCGTGGAAGTCATATAGAAGAGGAACACTCTCCCATCCTACAGGACCCGAGGCAAGTCAATTGTTTCCGCGCATCGATACCCTTTTCATTTCTCATCGTACTACGTTCTGGCATCGGTCTGGCACCATGTCTTCTTCAAACACTCCTTCAACGTCCACTCCTTTACAGCTGTTTCCTTCTCCTTCATCATATCTTCCACGCAAATCAAGTTTGAAGCAACCACGCTCAGCAACATCATCCTCTCCAGCGCCGGCGCATATGAGAGGAGTCGCCTTGCAAGTGACAACCGCCAATATCGAAGGAGGACCTCAGACCAAATACAGTGCATCATCATCACCAGCCGTCTCAAATCCTACTTCTACTCCAAGAGGAGTCTCGAAGCGGACTCTGCATGCCCGGAAACGTTCAAGCGCACCAAATCTCCTGGAATCTCCATCAGTGTCCGAGCCTCTCATTAATGAAGATCAATTGTGTCCGCTTCCCATCAACACCAGCTTCACACAATCATCTCCTCCGAGAATTCGGACCCCCATATCCCGTCTCAAGAGAGCCGCTACTCCGAAGTCCATTTCAACCCCGGCATTTCTCCGCAACGATGTCACCGAGATAATTGACGATGATCAATTATCACCTCTGCCAACTAAGCTCTCATTCAAACAAACAGCGCCACCCAAACAGGAGTATCCATCCCCAGTGTCGTTTCGATCGGATGGCTCTACCCTGGTCCGTAGCAATAGTGATGCAACGGGTCGCTCTCCTTCGAGTGCGACGTCCACTCAACCAACGAGATCTATGTTCCCTCAGTATGATCACAGCAAGTCTCTATCGCAACAAAAGTACTTCCCACAGGTGGCTGCTTCTCCGGCCTCAACTCGCGACTATCACACAAGTTATACTGACGAAAGGAACAATGCTTGGCCACAGCTGAAGCGTGAGGATTCTGCTGTTGCAATTCCCAGCGGCTACGAAGATGTACCCAAAGCATCCGCTGCGGACCTACTCACCATCTGGCATGCTTCCACTACATCGTGTCCCCCTACAGGACGGAAAGTACAACTCAATCTCGAACAACCAGCGGGTCAGAACATGTCTTTAAGGCTTGGCTCCTACGGAACAACGCTCTATACGATGCAGACCAACAATGCTCCCGCGCAATCTACGACAGATGGACCCACTACAGACCTCAGCATCCAGAAATCATGTCCCTCATCAACCGTTCCAATGCCAGTTTCCCAATTATCCCTCCCACCAAATCCAACTAAAACCTCTGCCACAAGCCCACCAACAACCCTCTTCCCTCACCAAGCAGCCCTGGACGCCATCCAAACCGCCTTAAACACCCCTCTCGCCGCCGCCATCGCCGCCTCAGACCCAACAGGCTCATCGCCTGCCGCAGCACGATTGGCTCAAAACGCAGTGGCCCAAGCCCAGCGCCAACACACCTGCACCATCCGACGAACGACCCGCGATCGCGCAGCAGGCACCGCACAATACACCCTAGCACACTCCTCACTCGGATCACTAGCCATCACAGTCTCGCCTGCGGGCCACGAGCACAAAGCGAAAATCTCCTTGCACCATCCGCGAGCCACGCAGGCCGCCGTCGCGGCGCAGACGCTGGCGCTGCTGACGCTTGATTTCGCCGCCAGCGTCTGCGTGTTGGATAACCCGGGTTTGCTAGCGCTGGACGAGCCGTACATGCTCGATGTGGCGGTGAGTGCCGTGTTGGCGGTCGCGATGCTTGAGAACGAGCTGTGTGTGCGGGAGATGGTGGAGTTCGAACCACCACCTACGCAGGTCTTAAGCCTTGTGTCTGCAGGTGGCAAGCAGAAAGTGAGCAGTGGCAGTATTAGGAAGGCGAAGAGACTTGAGCGCAAAGCGAGGGAAAGGGAGCAAGGGAAGGAAAAGGGACTGGTGAGAGAGACTGTTGGTCTGGTTGGGATGGGAATCAAGGGTGTGGGTTGGCTTATGGGTGCTGGACTCAAGGCTGCGAGGGCTTCTGCTAGATGATCATTGACTAATGAAGACGATGAATGGTTTACTTCCACCACATGCGAATCAACGTTCTCTCAATGGCTTCCAAGTGACGACCTTAATACTTGTTTGAATGAACAACGATGGCAAAGCTACGTCGGTGCGAAGTGTCTGCGTTGTTCAAGACTGACCACTCCATGCAGATGTCCAAAAAAAAAAAAAGAAATCCAATGCCACCATCCAAGCACAAAAAACAGCAATCGCGTTGCATCTCAGGCGTCAATGTCCTCAAATCGGCTCTCCAGAAACCTACAACAACAAAAGTCAGCCCAATACACCAAATTAACAGAAATCAAATACTCACTCTAACAGGATGGGCCTCAGTGTTGAACACCCAGGTGTTCTTTCCATCGGGACCCGCGACCTGGAACTCGGCATCTTGATCTGCGTGGATCAAGTACGCGTACTTGAGCACTTCGGCGAAGAAGAAGGACTCTTGGAAGTTGGTGAAGTCGCCGCCGTTGGGTGCGTTGACGTCGGTGATCGAGCTGTAGCCACTGCCGACGCGGGTGTACTTGGCGATGGCCTCGAAGCCGGCGAAGGACCACTGGAATGGAAATATCAGTGTCATGTTCACTTGTGTGAAAAGCGAAGTGCCTTCAGGGGGATAGAAAACATACGTCTTGGTACTTGCGATCGCCAGTGGCGCGATACGCGTAGTAAAACGATTCCAGCACCTCAGGGCGAAGAATGTAGTAGCTGCTTGTGATGTAAAATCCCGCGCGCTCATAGAACTCTGTCTGGTTCTCGGGCACTTTGCTTGCATCCCAGCCAAAGCCCTCAGGACCAATGCCGGTCAGGGTCTGGTTGTAGGTGTTCTCGCAACTGGAGACAAGATCGAGGCCGAAATCGATATACTTCTGCTCCTCCAGAACGAGGCCGCCGAGAATGAAGTTCCCGCCATCGAAGCAGGCGAGGTGGCCAGATTCGAGTTTGAGTGCGGTGTGGTTGAAAGAGGCCAGGTAGGTTAGGTCTGGACGGGAAGAGGGGTGGGAAGCAAGATGCTCAATCGTGCTGTCGGCTGCGAGGACCCAGCTGGGATAGTAGTCAGTGGTGGGTTCTGAAGAAAGGAGATTATTTGCTTACCGATCTTTGTACTCGCTGAAGCGAGAAGTATCGTAGATGTACATCTGGGTTGAAGTGTCAGCACATACTCCGGGCAGTTTCAGTACCGTCTCCCGAGTGCCAATCAATAAAGGCAAGTTTATCACGCTTCTAGCAAATCGACGCATAACCGCTGGTGCCATATAAAACTTACCTTGATAAGGTACTCATAGAAGCTGTCGTCACCACCATTCCACCCACCAACAGAATCCACGAAACGTCCGTCCGAAATGTCGATGTTAGTGCCCACAAGACCGGGCCATGGCTCGGAGATCGCTGGTTGGGGATTCAGAAGGTAGCTCTCGGCTTTCTGTGTAAGGGCTCCGTACGTATCGTTGCCAGTCAGGTCAGACAGATGAGTCCACTCCAACACCAGAGTGCCAGTAGTGGCGAGTCCGTTGGTCGTCGAGCCGTCGTTGCTACGATCGCTGAAAACAAGGTTGTTGTATGGGACACCGGAAGGAGTGTCGAACGCGTAGCTCATGTTGTTGGCAAGGTTGACCGCTTGCTCGAGGAGGGCGTCCACTTTACTCGCCTGCTCATAATCAGCATCTTGTTCTCCGGATATTGTTTGGGAGCACTTACATCGTCGACGAGATCCGAACGTGGCCCTTTGAGCAAATCGTAGCCAGACAGAAGACCGGCCACGTATCTGATCGTCGTCTCGAAAAGGCTCACAGGCTGGTCATCTGCGCTGATGCTCCAATTGATGTCAGGAACGTAGTTAACGATCTGGTTCACGATCTTCGAATTGCCCATGACAAGGGCGGTTGAAAGTGCGTCGATTGCCGAGGCGCCCCAGCCATTGCTTTTCCCATTAGTACATTGAAAACCACAAAATCGCATTCGAGGACCACTCACCGAGAGTTGCTGAAGCTGTTGTTCACCGGAGTGAGCTCATCATTTGGGAAGGCGTACCTAGCCAGATTGTTAGCTTTTCTTCCGTTGTGAATATAGCCTGTGTGGCTGCAAAACGTACTCGTAGTACCCATCCCACGCGGTCTGGAATACTTCTTTGACAGCATCTGCTCTCCTCTTCGTCTCTTGCTCATAAGTCGAATTTTGGTGTCTTTTGTTGTTAACGCTTGCAGGCAGCGCGACCGCCTGCGCCGCCAATGTAGCAGCAGTGAGGACGAATGGCGAGCGCATGGCTATGCAAAAGCAATGCCGAAACAGCAATGTGGTCTAAGCAATATGGTGAAGAAACGATATCAGGTGCGGCGAATGCGAACTGGCGCAGAGACACAAACAGACCACAACGACGAAAGTCAGCGTTGCGATCGCAACTCAGAGCAAAACAAGCCAAGTTCGTCAGCGAAGTCGAAAAGAAGGCAGGCACGACCGAGGACGAGGACGGGAAACTCGTTGCATCAAATGTCTCTCGCGAACGTGCCAGCATGCAAGCGTGCGTGCCTATAGCCCATGCCGTCCGATGTCTCATCGCCTCGGACAACCAAGCAGCGTCCTCAACGGCCGCGTGAGCCTAAGACCTGACCATCCCCAACCAACCTAGTCCTTGTATACACACTGTAGTTCGCCGACGACGACGGGCATTGCAGCAGCAGCAGCAGTAGCACCCTCGGCACCAAAGCACCCTGCGCACACATGCGCGTGTGACGCAGCAGCCATGCACGCGCACGATCTATTGAAAAACCGACTGGAGAGAAAGTCTGTAAGGCCATCACCGAGGTTCTAACCTTGAGCTTGCTCGCTCGCTCTATGACGGCTCCGCAGCGAGCACGCGCGCAGCAGAGGACAGAGCACAAGAGCATGCGCTGTGATCAGCAGCCTCTGCCGGGAAGTCGGAGTAGTGTAGGACAGACAGACGGCCTTTGGACGCACAAGACTAGAAGCTAGGACTAGGGGAAGGAAAGCAAGTACATACATAGCGTTGAGGGATCTCCGCCAACCGCATCGCATGACCGTTCCGGCTCTCCTATAGGCAAGCTTAAGATTACAGACAGCAAGATAGCCTTCGACACAGCATGCTTGATTGCCGGAAACGATTAGAGAGAGATGCCGTTCGTGCCGGGAATTAGGGTGAGGGGAAGGTCTGCAGCGGGAAAAAAAAAGATTAAGGCGTGTGCGAAGGATGATTAGAGGAATGTTATTGGGGAGAATGCTGCGAGTGGGAGATTTGCTCAAAGGGGAAGCGTGACCAGGGGAGGTGACATCGCGCACGGCGCGAGATTGTATTGCATGCTCAGGAACAGGCAATGATCGCCCGGAATCTGGAGGATGCGGTGCGATGTGGAGCACGCGGAGAGAGACCTTTGGAGCAAACATCACGGGAAAGAAGAGAAGCACTGCTTGATGCAAATTTCGGATATCTTTGCAGGGTACGAATGATCTTGCGAAGCGATCTAAAGGAATATCCAGACTGTAAGGAGCTATCGTCTACTTGGAATCGATGAATGGAACACAGCTTTCCAAAGTGCCACAACACCATCAATAACTTTACCAACGCGTGTTTGATCCTGTACCTGGTCAGACAGCAGGTACCCGTTGTCGTGCAGCATGGCTGCCAAATAAGTTGTTTTATGGCCCGCACAAGTCAAGAATCCAGCATAAAGGTATCATGGTCCAGCAGACTCTTGCTCGCCACAAAACTGAACCCACCGAAAGGATCATTCTCGGCCTTGGTAAAGGGATCTTCCACTTTGATGCTCGCACTCGCCTTTGTCACAACTGGGCTGAGCGGGATGGAAGTGAACTCCTCGCTGAAATTCTCGGCCAGCTCGGGATCAGTGATCACTGGCATGATGGGCGGCTCGACCTCCCTCTTCTCAAGCTTCTTCCAGTCGATCTTGCGGAAGAAGCGGTGCGCCTTGAGGATCTTAAGGTCCTTTGATGTCGTTCCACCGAGACGCTTCGATGGATCTTTGCGCAGAAGGCGGGTAAGAAGATCTTTGGCATCGGGACCGAGGAAGTAAGGCAGCTGAAGTTTTTGCTTGAGGATGTTTTGCTGGATCTTGGCGTGATTGTTACCAACGAACGGCGGGCTACCAGTGAGCAGATCGAAGCCAATAGCACCGAGAGACCACCAGTCCACGGAAAAGTCGTAGGCGACACCCTGGACGACTTCAGGAGCCATGTATTCAATCGTACCAAGAATGCTGTTGGTACGAGAGTCTTCCTCTTCCAGTGCGACTTTCGAGAGGCCGAAGTCAGTCAGGAGAAGGTGGCCCTCGGAGTCGAGAAGACAGTTCTCAGGCTTCAGGTCGCGGTAAATAACACGGACGTTTTGGTGCAAGTGCTCCAAAGCAAGTACAATCTCCGCCATGTAGAAAGCCGCAACCTCCTCGGTGAACATGCGCTCGAGCGCAAGATGGTGGAATAGTTCGCCGCCTTGAGCATACTCAAGAATTAAGTACAGGCGCTCGTGGTCCTGGAAAGCGTAGAAGAGCTTGACCACGAATGGGTGGCGGTTGACTGACTCCAGGATCACGCGCTCGGTCTTCGTCTGCTCGACTAGGCGCTTGTGCACGGTCAGCGAAGCCTTGCGGAACTGTTTCTGCGCGTAAAGGCGACCGGTCGCATGCTGCTTGACGAGGTGCACCGTGCCGAATGCGCCCTTGCCCAGGCAACGCAGTTGCTCAAAGTCATCAGCGCACATCTTGCGATGTATGTCCTTCTTGCGCGCACCTCCTTCGATAGCCTGGGAGGCAAAAATCGGCGTTTCAGTACCGGCATCCGGGCTCATGAACTCCTCATCAAGGTCTACTTCGTAGGACTCCATCTCTGTTTTGTCGCCGTCACTACCACGTGAAGAACGCGAGCTTTCGTAGCCCATAGATGTGTTCGAGAGGATCCTCGCTAGGCCATTTGGGCGTTCAGCCTGGCGATCGCTGTG
>Ga0265797_10004455_pt1 | contig 21368 bp, 20 predicted proteins | sample P2T30metagenome_FD_192433 | JGI IMG/M metagenome (GOLD analysis project Ga0265797, IMG submission 192433) | Plant litter microbial communities from East Loma Ridge, Irvine, California - P2 T30 | ecosystem: Environmental > Terrestrial > Plant litter > Unclassified | place: USA: California...
GCAATCTCACGATGGATACTTTTATCCAACAAATTATCAACGGGCTGGTGCTGGGCAGCATGTATGCGCTCGTCGCGCTGGGCTACACGATGGTCTACGGCGTGCTGAACCTGATCAACTTCGCCCACGGCGACGTCTTGATGATCGGTGCCATGATCGGCCTGACGATCCTGAACATCCTCGGCGCGCATTTCCCTGAAATGTCCGGCGGCCTGCAACTGCTGATCGCCATCGTCGGCGCCATTCCCTGCTGCATGATCGTCAACGTGCTGATCGAACGCATCGCCTACCGCCGCCTGCGCAACGCGCCACGGCTGGCGCCGCTGATCACGGCCATCGGCATGTCGATCCTGCTGCAGACGTTCGCCATGATGATCTGGGGCCGCAACCCGCTGCCGTTCCCGCAACTGCTGTCCACCGAGCCGATCGCCGTCGGCGGCGCCGTCATCAGCATCACGCAGATCCTCCTCTTGGCGCTGGCCGCGCTGTCGATGGGCGGCCTCGTGCTGCTGGTCGAAAGGACCAAGATGGGCCGCGCCATGCGCGCCGTCGCGGAAAATCCCCGCGTTGCCGGCCTGATGGGCGTCGATTCGAACCGCGTCATCGTCTACACGTTTGCCATCGGGGCCGCGCTGGCGGCCGTGGCCGGCGTGATGTGGGGCGCCAACTATGCGTCGATCCAGTTCGCCATGGGCACGATTCCCGGCCTGAAGGCGTTCTGCGCCGCGGTCCTGGGCGGCATCGGCAATATCTATGGCGCCATGATCGGTGGCATCGTGCTGGGCGTGATCGAGAGCCTGGGTGCCGGCTATATCGGCGACTTCACGGGCGGGTTCCTGGGCAGTCACTACCAGGACATCTTCGCATTCATCGTGCTGATCCTGGTGCTGACGGTCCGTCCGTCCGGCATCATGGGCGAGCGCGTGGCCGACCGCGCTTAAGGAGAGACCATGGCACTGCTGAATTTCGATACGCGCAAGAATCCGCAAAAGGCCTGGACCAGCATCGCGCTGCTGCTGGTCGTGATGATCGCGTTTCCGTTCCTGGCGCAGAACTACGGCAACTCGTGGGTCCGCATCGCCGACCTGGCGCTGCTGTACATCATGCTGGCGCTGGGCCTGAACGTCGTGGTCGGCTTTGCCGGCCTGCTCGACCTCGGCTACATCGCCTTCTACGCGCTGGGCGCCTACCTGACGGGCCTGCTGGCCTCGCCCCAGTTTGCCGCGCTGCTGGAATCGCTGATCAACCTGCATCCCGGCACCGGTGAGGCGCTGGCGGCCGTGCTGGGCGACGATATCCGCACCAACGGCATTCACCTGTCCGTCTGGGCCATCGTACCGCTGGCCGCGCTGCTGGCCGGCGTGTTCGGCGCCATCCTGGGCGCACCCACGCTGAAGCTGCGCGGCGACTACCTGGCCATCGTCACCCTGGGCTTCGGCGAGATCATCCGCATCTTCATGAACAACCTGAACGACCCGATCAACATCACCAACGGTCCGCAGGGCATCAACCTGATCGACCCGATCAAGGTGTTCGGTGTCGATCTGGCCGGTGCCGCCGGTTCGGGCGCGATGGTGCAGGTGGGTTCGTTCTCGATCCCGTCCGTGAATGCTTACTATTTCCTGTTCCTGCTGCTGACGATCGCCACGATCTTCATGACGTCGCGCCTGCAGCACTCGCGCCTGGGCCGTGCCTGGGTGGCGATCCGCGAGGACGAGATCGCGGCTAAGGCGATGGGCATCAACACCCGTAACGTCAAGCTGCTGGCGTTCTCGATGGGCGCGTCGTTCGGCGGCGTGGCCGGCGCGATGTTCGCGTCGTTCCAGGGTTTTGTTTCTCCCGAATCGTTCTCGCTGACGGAATCGATTGCCGTGCTGGCGATGGTGGTGCTGGGCGGTATCGGCCACATCCCCGGCGTCGTGCTGGGCGGCGCGCTGCTGGCGGCGTTGCCGGAAGTGCTGCGTCACGTCGTCGAGCCGCTGCAGCAGCAGTTGTTCGGCAAGATCCTGATCGAAGCGGAAGTGCTGCGCCAGCTGCTGTACGGCCTGGCGATGGTGCTGATCATGCTGACGCGCCCGGCCGGCCTGTGGCCGTCGCCAAAGCACGAGGACCGGCCCGATGCCGATTCCGACACCAAAGATCAATCGTCCGGCGTCGTGCCCGCCTGAGGAAGCGTATGAGCGAAGTCATTCTGAATATCCAGGGCGTCAACAAGCGGTTCGGCGGCCTGCAGGCGCTGACCGATGTCGGCATCAAGATTGAACGGGGCCAGATCTACGGCCTGATCGGCCCGAACGGCGCCGGCAAGACCACGTTCTTCAACGTCATCACGGGGCTGTACCAGCCGGATACCGGCACGTTCGAGCTGGCCGGCAAGCCGTATTCGCCGTCCGCGCCGCACACGGTGGCCAAGGCCGGCATTGCCCGCACGTTCCAGAACATCCGCCTGTTCGGCGAGATGACGGCGCTGGAAAACGTCATGGTGGGACGCCACGTGCGCTCGCACCAGGGCGTGTTCGGCGCCATCTTCCGCCACAAGGCGGCGCGCGAGGAAGAGGCGTCGATCCGTTTGCGCGCGCAGGAGCTGCTGGACTTCGTCGGCATCGGCCAGTTCGCCAGCCGCACGTCGAAATACCTGTCGTACGGCGACCAGCGCCGTCTGGAAATCGCCCGCGCGCTGGCGACCGACCCGCAACTGCTGGCGTTGGACGAACCCGCGGCCGGCATGAACGCCACCGAAAAGCTTGCGCTGCGCGAGCTGCTGGTGAAGATCAAGAACGAAGGCAAGACGGTGTTGCTGATCGAGCACGACGTCAAGCTGATGATGGGCCTGTGCGACCGCATCACGGTGCTGGAGTACGGCAAGCGCATCGCCGAAGGGCTGCCGCACGAAATACAAAGCAATCAGGCCGTCATCGACGCCTATCTGGGAGGGTCGCACTGATGGCCAACGCAGCAAACAATGTCCTCAAGATTTCCGGGCTGAAGGTGGCCTACGGCGGCATCAAGGCCGTCAAGGGCATCGACCTGGAAGTGAACGAGGGCGAACTCGTCACCTTGATCGGCGCCAACGGCGCGGGCAAGACGACGACACTGAAGGCCATCACGGGCACGCTGCCGGCCTGCAAGGTCGAGGGGACGATCTCGTACCTGGGCCAGTCGCTTAAAGTCACGCAGAGTTTCCACCTCGTCGAGCGCAAGCTGGCGATGGTGCCGGAAGGGCGGGGCGTGTTTACCCGCATGACGATCCAGGAAAACCTGATGATGGGTGCCTACACGCGCAACGACAAGGCGAGCATCGAGGCCGATATCGCCAAGTGGTTCGACATCTTCCCGCGCCTGAAGGAACGGGCGGGCCAGCTGGCCGGCACGCTGTCCGGCGGCGAGCAGCAGATGCTGGCCATGGCGCGCGCGCTGATGTGCCACCCGCACCTGCTGCTGCTGGACGAACCGTCGATGGGGCTGTCGCCGATCATGGTGGACAAGATCTTCGAAGTCATCCGCAACGTCTCGAAGGAGGGCATCACGATCCTGCTGGTGGAGCAGAACGCCAAGCTGGCCCTGCAGGCCGCCCACCGCGGCTACGTGATGGACTCGGGCGCCATCACGATGACGGGCAACGCCGAAGACATGCTGCACGACCCGCGCGTCAAGGCGGCCTACCTCGGCGAGTAAAGTTGCTTCAAAAATGGGGACAGACCCCATTTTTCGGGAAATGTTTCCTGGAAAATGGGGTCTGTCCTCATTTTGTGGGAAAGATTATTGCGCGAGCAGCTTGGCGTAGCGCTCGATGTCGACGTTGCCGCCACTGATCAGGATGCCCACTTTCTTGCCCTCCAGCTCATCCTTCATTTGCCGCGCCGCGGCCAGGCTCAGGCAGCCGGTTGGTTCCACGACGATTTTCATGCGTGATGCGTAGAAGCGCATTTCTTCGACCAGTTGCGCGTCGGTGACGGTCAGGATGTCGTCCACGTCGCGGCGGATGATCGGGAACGTCAGCTGGCCCACGTGCTGCGTCTGGGCGCCGTCGGCGATCGTCTGCGGCGTGTCGATGTGGACGATTTCTCCCTTGCGGAACGACTGCTGGCCGTCATTGCCCGCTTCCGGCTCGACGCCGTACAGCTTGCATTTCGGCGACAGCGCCCGCGTGGCCAGCGCCGAGCCGGACAGCAGGCCGCCACCGCCCATGCAGACAAAGAAGTAATCCAACTCGCCCACTTCCTCGAACAGCTCCTTCGCCGCCGTGCCCTGGCCGCAGATGACGTCGAAATGGTCGTATGGCGGAATCAACGTCAGCCCGTGTTTCTCCGCCAGGTCGCGGCCGATCTGTTCGCGGTCCTCCGTATAGCGGTCGTACGAGACAATGGTGGCGCCATAGCCGCGCGTGGCGGCCACTTTCATGGCCGGTGCGTCGTGCGGCATGACGATGGTCGCCGGCACGCCCAGCAGCCGCGCTGCCAGGGCCATCGCCTGGGCGTGGTTGCCGGACGAGAAAGCCACCACGCCGGCCGCCTTTTGTGCCGGCGACAGCCGCGCCAGCGCATTGCTGGCGCCACGGAACTTGAAGGCACCCGTGCGCTGCAGGTTTTCCGCCTTGAAGAAGACTTGCGCCCGAAATTGCTCGTTGATCGTGCGCGAAGTCAGCACGGGCGTACGGTGGGCGATACCGGCAATGCGGCCGGCCGCGGCCACCACGTCGTCATAAGTAGGCAAGGTCATGCTGTTCCTCCGAAGTTGAAATCCTTGTAGACGGTTGCGCGCGACACGCCCAGGTGCGCCGCCACGGTTTCCATGGCGCGGCGCATGTCGGTCAGGCCGGCGTCCTTCAGCTCGCGCAGCAGGGCGCGGCGGGCGTCGGCTTTCAGCGCGCGGGCCGTCGTGCCGTGGCGGGCGGCGAAACCGTCGATGTGCTGGCGGATCGCCGCGGCGCCGGCCGGGGCCAGCGATTCGGCCACCGGTGCCGAGCCGTCCGTGTTGCCGAACTGCGCCAGCAGCGCCTGCGCGGCGTGCACCGGCGTCAGGTCCATGTTCAGGCACAGGGCCGCCACGTAATTGCCGTGGCTGTCGCGGATGCCGACGGACGTGCCCTTGCACGGGCGCCCGTCGGGAAAACGGTTGGGGTAGTTGGCCAGCACCTGCGGCATGGCGGGGTCGGCAATGCGCGCCAGCCCCAGCTCGGTGGCGGGATCGCCCACGGCGCGGCCGGACAGGTTGTTGTGGATCGCCACCACGGCCCGGTCCGCATCGAGCAGGTCGTTGACGATCACCTCGCAGAAAGGCGCCAGCGAACGGCCGAGGCCTTCGGCGATCTGTTGTACCTGTTCGAGCAGGTGACGTTGTTCGGGAGTGCGTGTCGTCATGATACAGACAGATTATCTGAAACTGGATAATTTGTATACCGGCTGGACAAAAAAAGCCCCGGAAGATCCGGGGCCCTGAAGGACATCCGCTGAGAGGATCCACGGATGCCGAGGAGACCTGGTACAGCGATGGCCGGGGTCTGCCCCCGGCGATGACTTCGTAACTTAAGCGGCTGCTGCGTTGGCGGCGGCCGGTGCCGATTTCACGGCGCTCGAGAACTGGCTCACGGCGGCGTTGACGTTGGCTTCGATGGCGTCGCTGGCTTGCTTGGCGGTGCGGGTGAACTGCTCGTAACCGGCGTTGGCGCTGCCCAGGGCGGACTTGAACAGGGCCACGGCGTTTTCCGTACCGGCCGGTGCGTTCTTGCTGACTTCATCGACCAGCGAGATGACCTTGCGGTTCGTTTCCAGGATCTGCGATTCGGCGGCGCGCGAGAACTCGGCGGTCGTGCCCGAAGCGATCGATGCCAGGTTGCGGCTGTAGGCGATGGCTTTTTCAGCGTTCGGCTGGGCGCGTGCCGCGGTCAGCGAGAAGAACTCCTGCGGATCCTTGGCGGACAGCAGTTGCTTTGCGGTAGCCGAAGAATCTTCCAGCGATTGCTTCGCGGCGGACAGATTCAGTTCGACCAGCTTTTCGACGCCTTCGAACGCCTTGTTCGTCAGTGCGGAGAAAATGGCGAACTGACTTTCGAGGTTGGCCTTGGTCGCATTGGAAAATTGCTCAGGGATCGAAAACATATGACTCTCCAAATATAGTAGTGGACGTGAATGACCCCTTGCGGTTGCTTGGGGTTCTCAGCGGTTCCAGTGGGGAAACTTATAACTGAGTGTGTAGCTTGGTTGCAGCGAAATTGCATACTACGTTTGCATACCACGTGCTGTTTGCTACCTGCCGACAGCGATGCAGCGATCTTGACGACTTCTTATTTGCGGCAAATTGTTTCTGGTCCGAACAGCTTTTGTGCAACGCAACATGGTTCATTTTACGGGTGCTGAAATTTAAGTCAAGTGTATTTTGTGCGTTGCACAAGCGTATTCACGGGTGTTTTGTCGAGGGAGCGCAATCATTTCCTAGATGCATCGTGCTGCATTGCGTCAAAGCATTTTTAGAGACGCCTGCCGGGTGTTTTGACCCATGGTAGACTGCCGCGATGACCGATTCGTCCATTGCGGCGCCGACTGCAACGCGCCACACCTTCCTGTCGCCGATTCCGCTGTTCTTTGTGTTTCTATGGAGCACGGGTTTTATCGTCGCCAAATTCGGCCTGCCCTATGCGCCGCCGCTGACATTCCTGCTGCTGCGTTTTGCCGGCGTGCTGGCGATTCTGATTCCACTGATCCTGTTATTACGCGCGCCGTGGCCACGCGGCAAGATGCTGCATATTGCGGTAGCTGGCATATTGCTGCATGCCGGGTATCTGGCCGGTGTCTGGTGCGCCATCAAGCTGGGCACGCCTGCCGGGCTGACGGCGCTGATCGTCGGCATGCAACCCATCCTGACGGCGATGGCGGCACCGCTGGTGGGGGAGCGGGTCCGGCCGCGGCAATGGCTGGGCCTGATGTTCGGCATCGCCGGCGTGGCGCTGGTCGTGGCCGCCAAGATGACGCTCGTCGGTCTCGGTTGGCCGGCACTGGCGCTGTGCGTGGGCGCGCTGTGCTCGATCACGGCCGGCACGCTGTATCAGAAGCGCTATTGTCCGCAGTTCGACCTGCGCGTCGGCACGGTGATCCAGTTTGCCGCGTCCGGCGTCGTCGTGTTGCCGTTTGCCGTCGCGTTTGAAGGGTTAACGCCGGAACTGGCCGCCGTGAACTGGACACCCAGCTTCATCGGCGCGTTGCTGTGGTCGGTCCTGGCGCTGTCGATCGGCGCGATCTTCCTGCTGTTTGCCCTGATCCGTCGCAGCGACGCCACGCAAGTGACGAGCCTGCTGTACCTGACCCCGCCCACCACGGCCGTGATGGCCTGGCTGATGTTCGGCGAAGCGTTCAGCACGCTGGGCGTTGCCGGCATGGCGCTGGCCGTGCTGGGCGTGTATTTTGTTGTCGGCAGGAAGAACTGACTATTTCTACAAGAGGCCCAGATGATCCAGACACCCGAACAGCAGGCGGTCGACGCCGCCATCGCATCGCGCCGCTCGATCCGCGCATTCCTACCCACGCCGGTGCCGCGCGACGAGATCGCCGCCATCCTGGAAGTGGCGCGCCGGGCGCCGTCCGGCACCAACACGCAGCCGTGGAAAGTGTATGTGCTGACGGGCGCCGCGCGCGACGGGCTGTGCGACGCCGTAACGGCCGCCTACCTCGATCCGGAAGAGAACGCGCGCCACAAGGAAGAGTACGTGTATTACCCGCGCGAGTGGAAAGCGCCGTATATCGACCGGCGCCGCAAGGTGGGCTGGGACCTGTATGCGCTGCTGGGCCTGAAACGGGAGAACAAGGAAGGCATGGCCGCGCAGCACGCGCGCAACTTCCGCTTCTTCGACGCCCCCGTCGGCCTGATCTTCACCATCGACCGCGTCATGGAACAGGGCTCGTGGCTGGACTACGGCATGTTCCTGCAGAATGTCATGATCGCCGCGCGGGGCCGGGGCCTGGACACGTGTCCCCAGGCAGCGTGGACACAATTCCATCGCATTATTGCGCAACAGCTGGCATTGCCGGACAATGAAATGGTGGTGTGCGGGATGGCGCTGGGGGTTGCCGACGAGACAAAGATCGAGAACAGCCTGGTGACGGAACGTGAACCGCTGGACGGTTTCGTCACCTTTGTATAGCGCTAACACCGGGTTGTCATTGTGTTGCGACAATGTGGTAATTCCGTTGCGCGCTTGCATCAGGAATCGCCAAAGTGTTTTATGCTTGATCAGACTTTGAACGCAGGAATGTGAATTCACGTTGCGGGGCCTCCGTATTTTGCTACACTGCAACACATATTTTGGGACCTCGACAATCGCGGCCCGGCGCCACGCGCCGCCGCACATGCCGGTAAGCCACAGGGCGCCGGCCGTTTCGCCACCGCAGCGCGTCGCGCCGGTCGTGCGGACTCTCATCAAGGCAGCCGGGTTTTCGAGGAACCCGCAGCTGCCGTGTTTTGCGGAGATGAATGATGCATAAACTTGTCGTGGGTGCGCTGATCTCGGCGCTGTTCCTGGCGGCGCCGGTCGGTACCGTGCAGGCGGCGCAGGGCGCCAAGAAAGCCAGTGTCAAGAAGGTAACCGTCAAGAAGGCCAAGGTCGCCAAGGCCGGCGTGCGGCGTGCCGCTACGTTCTCGGCCGAGCCGCGCGACCGCATCGTGCGCCGTGTCGTCACGGAGCGCGGCAAGCGCAAGGTGGTGTATCAGCGCGTGACCAATGTCAGCGCCGCGGTGGCGCGCCCGACGATGGGCGACCTGGCCGGCCTGAACCTGACGCGCGATCCGCTCGACCTGAAGTCGAACGTGGCGCTGGTGCTGGACCAGAGCAATTCCGAAGTGCTGTTCGAGAAGAACGCCAACGTCGCGCTGCCGATCGCATCGATCACGAAGATGATGACGGGGCTCGTCGTCGTCGAGGCCAACCAGGACATGGAAGAGGTGCTGACGGTAACGGAAGACGACGTCGACCGCGCCAAATTCTCCAGCTCGCGCCTGAACGTGGGCGACCGCCTGACGCGCCGGAATATGCTGCATATCGCGCTGATGAGCTCGGAAAACCGTGCCGCGTCCGCCCTCGGCCGTAATTATCCCGGTGGCCTGCCGGCGTTTGTCGCGGCGATGAACGCGAAAGCCCAGGAGCTGGGCATGAACGACACGCGCTATGTGGATTCGAGCGGCCTGTCGAAGCAGAACGTGGCCAGCGCGCGCGACCTCGCCAGGCTGGCGCTGGCCGCCTACGAACATCCGATCCTGCGGGAATTCTCGACCGATCCGAAAGCGATCATCGAGCGCAACGGTCGTCCGGTCCAGTTCGGTACGACGAACGGTCTGGTGACGCCCAACTCCGGCTGGGAGATCGGCCTGCAGAAGACCGGCTTCATCAATGAGGCGGGGCGCTGCGTGATGATGCAGGCCGTCGTCGAAGGCCGCGCCGTGATCATGGTGCTGCTCGATGCGAAAGGCACGGCAGCACGCGTTGCCGACGCGATGCGCATGCGCAAATGGCTGGCGGCCCTGAAGCCGCCGGGCTTCTCGGATGTGACCAGCGGCGGCGGGACGCCCATCGGCGTGATGGCCGGCTCCGGCGGCTTCGGCAGCAGCATCGTCGCCCCCCGTCCCACCGCCGGCATGTAAAGAAGCAGGCAGCAGAAGCATTGGGGACAGGCACCTGTGGCCGCCCCATGGCGGCCACAGATGCCTGTCCCCGACTTTTAGCCAGCGCCGCCCGGGACCAGGTTACTCAACAGCCCGATACCCCAACGTCGCCGAAATCTGGTTGGCGGTATTCACCAGATCCTCCAGCCACTCTTCCTGCAGCCGGTCCGCCGGGGCCGAAATCGACAGCCCCGCGACAAGCTTGCCGCTGTCGTCGCGAATGCCGGCGGCCATGCAGCGCACCCCCAGCTCCAGCTCTTCATTGTCGCGCGCATAGCCGCGCGCCCGCACCAGCGACAGCTCGCGTTCCAGTTTCGCCAGGTCCGTGATCGAATTCTTGTTGTGCCCCGCCAGCCCCGTGCGGGTGGCATACGCGCGGATGGCCTTCGGCTCGTCCACGGACAGGAACAGCTTGCCGGTGGACGTCAGGTGCAGCGGGCCGCGCCCGCCGATGGCGCGCACGACCTGCATGCCGGAGCGCTCGGAAAAGGCGCGGTCAATGTAGACGATCTCGTCGCCCTGGCGCACGGACAGATTGATCGTCTGCTGCGTTTTCTTGTGCAGCGAGCGCATGAAATCGAGCGCCGCTTCGCGCACGGACAGCCGGCTCTTCACCACATTGCCCAGCTCCAGCAGCCGCATGCCCAGACGGTAGGTGCCCGGCTCGATACGGTCGACAAAGCGCGTCAGCACCATGTCGTTCAGGATGCGATGGGCGGTGGAGGGGTGCAGCCCGGACACCTTCGACAGTTCCTTCAGGCTGACCGGATCGGGATACTTTGCCAGCGCGTCGAGCAGCGCGACCATGCGTTCGATGACCTGAATGGCGGTCTTCTGTTCCGGGAGAGTTTCGATTTTCATGTTGTGCAGTGCAGTATCTGTGCCTCTCTTTATACCATGATGTGAAAAAAATGGGAATTCCGCCGCCGGTGGCCGACGTTATAATGGCGCACCTGAAACCAACCGGTCCGAAACGATCGGAGCAACCCCATGCAACCTGTCAGTGAATTCAAGAGCAAGAGCGGCCTGAAACGCATCCTGTCGGCATGCCTTTACTCGCTGGACGGACTGAAATCCGCGTGGCGCCACGAACACGCCTTTCGCCAGGAGCTGATGCTGTTTATCGTCGGCGCCGTCGTTGCGCTGGCGCTGCCCGTGTCGTCGTTCCAGAAGCTGGCATTGATGGGCGTGCTCGTCCTCGTCCTGATCGTCGAGCTCATCAATTCGGCCATCGAGGCCGTCGTGGACCGGGTTTCGCTGGAACGCCATCCGCTGTCGAAAAACGCCAAGGACTTCGGCAGTGCCGCCGTGCTGCTGAGCTGCATGCTGGCCGGGGCGACGTGGCTCGTGGTGCTGTTCAATCGATTTTATTAAAGCTATATAAGTTTGAGGTATATGGATGAAACTAAACATTAGTTCTCTTTCATAAGGCCGGCGGGTACGCTGCGATTTCCGAACATTAGGGGGTTGCTCATGCTGTCCAAAAAAATCATCGCTGTTGCCGCCGCGCTCGCGCTGTCCCTGACCGCGCAGGCGGCCGACATCAGCCTGCTCAACGTGTCGTACGACCCGACCCGCGAGCTGTACCAGGACGTCAACGAAGCGTTCGCCAAGGACTGGAAGGCGAAGACGGGCGACAACGTCAAGATCAAGCAGTCGCACGGCGGCTCGGGCAAGCAGGGCCGCGCCGTGATCGACGGGCTGGAAGCGGACGTCGTCACGCTGGCGCTGGCCTACGATATCGACGCCATCGCCGAACGCGGGCTCATCAACAAGGACTGGCAGAAGCGGCTGGGCAAGAATTCCACGCCGTACAGCTCGACGATCGTGTTCCTGGTCCGCAAGGGCAACCCGAAGGGCATCAAGGACTGGGGCGACCTCGTCAAGCCAGGCATCCAGGTCATCACGCCCAACCCCAAAACCTCCGGCGGCGCGCGCTGGAACCACCTGGCCGCCTACGGTTACGCGCTGCGCCAGCCGGGCGGCAGCGATGCCACGGCGCGCGAGTACCTGAAAAAACTGTACAAAAACGTGCCCGTGCTCGATTCCGGCGCCCGCGGCGCGACGACGACGTTTGTCGAGCGCGGCATTGGCGATGTGCTGATCGCCTGGGAAAACGAAGCGCTGCTGGCGATCAAGGAACTGGGCCCGGACAAGGTGCAGATCGTCGCCCCGTCCGTCTCCATCCTGGCCGAGCCGCCGGTGGCCGTCGTCGACAAGGTCGTCGACCGGCGCGGCACCCGCAAGGTGGCCGAGGCTTACCTGAACTTCCTGTACACGGATGCGGCGCAGGAACTGATCGCCAAGAACTACTACCGCCCGACGGTGGAAAAGGAAGCGAAAAAGTACGCGGCGCAGTTCCCCAACGTGAAGCTGTTCACCTTGGGCGATGTGGCCGGCGACTGGGCGCGCGCACAGAAAACGCACTTCGCCGACGGTGGCGTGTTCGACCAGATCTACCAGAAATAACGGACGCATGATGCCGACGCTTGCGCCATACCGCGTCCTCGTGGCGCCCGGGCTGCATAACAGCGGGCCGGACCATTGGCAAAGCCGTTGGCAGCGCCTGTATCCTTCGTTCCAGCGTGTGGAACAGCACGACTGGAGCGAGCCGGAGCTGCCGGCCTGGAGCGGGCGCGTGGATGCGGCCCGCGAGGACGACCGGCGCCCGACCTTGATCGTCGCGCACAGCTTCGGCTGCCTGGCGTCCGTGCGCAGCGTGGCGCGCGACCCGGACCACGTCGCGGGGCTGCTGCTGGTGGCGCCGGCCGACCCGGACAAGTTCGGCGTCGCGGACCTGCTGCCGCATGATGCACTGCCGTGTCCGTCGATCATGATCGCCAGCGCCAACGACCCGTGGATGACGCTGGAGCGGGCGCGCGGCTGGGCCGGACGCTGGGGCAGCACGTTCATCGAAGGCGGCGAGCTGGGCCATATCAACGCCGAATCCGGCCTGGGCGACTGGCTGTTCGGCCAGCAGCAGTTGCAAGCGCTGGCCGAACGGGCGCACAATGCATTGTCCGCTTATTGACGAACTTTTAAGATCACTTTCATCCGGAGACTTACATGACGCTACGCCTCGGCGATACCGCCCCCGATTTCGAACAGGACTCCAGCATCGGCCGCCTCAAATTTCATGAGTGGGCCGGCGACTCGTGGGTCGTGCTGTTTTCCCACCCGGCCGACTTCACGCCCGTCTGCACGACGGAACTGGGCCTGACCGCCAAGCTCAAGCCCGAGTTCGACAAACGCAACGTCAAGGCGATCGCGCTGTCCGTCGACACCGCCGATTCCCACACGGCGTGGATCAAGGACATCGAGGAGACGCAGAAGACCGTCGTCGGCTTCCCGATCATCGCCGACGCGGACCGCAAGGTCTCGACCTTGTACGACATGATCCACCCGGAACAGTCGGCCACCGCCACGGTGCGCTCGCTGTTCGTCATCGATCCGGCGAAAAAGATCCGCCTGCAGATCACGTACCCTTTGTCCACTGGCCGCAACTTCGACGAAATCCTGCGCGTCATCGACGCCCTGCAGCTGACGGACAAGCACACCGTCGCCACGCCGGGCAACTGGAAAGACGGCGACGACGTCATCATTCCTCTGACGGTGCAGGACCCGGAAGTCATCCAGCAGAAGTACCCGAAAGGCTTCACGGCGCCGAAGCCGTACCTGCGCCTGACGCCGCAACCGAACAAGTAAGCACGTCAAAACCGGTGACAGGCTCCTATTTCGCCTCGCGAAATAGGAGCCTGTCACCGGTTTTGTCATCGGCTTCGGTACCTTTTTTTGCTTCATATCCCATATGGCATCTAAGCAAATGACAAAAGCATAGTTTGGGTTATTACGCTCCTCTGCGATTATTCGGCCTCATTATCCGAAAATGTAATAAGAGGGGCCACCATGTCCGCAGTCCTGCCGGCCGCACAGCCGGTGCCGATCCAAGCCGCGACGAAGAGCAGGGCGCCGTACCGCGTCATGCCTGGCTTTAAGCTGTCGCTGGGCTTCACGATTTTCTACCTGACGCTGATCGTCCTGATCCCGCTGTCCGCCGTCTTCCTGAAGACGTTCACGATGACGTGGGAAGCCTTCTGGGCCGCCGTCACGTCCGAGCGCGTGATGGCGTCGTACCGTCTGACGTTCGGCGCATCCCTCATCGCCGCCTTCATCAACGTCATCTTCGGCGGCATCGTGGCCTGGGTGCTGGTGCGCTACCGCTTCCCCGGCAAGCGCTTCATCGACGCGCTGGTCGATCTGCCGTTCGCGCTGCCGACCGCCGTCGCCGGCATCACGCTGACCGCCCTGTATTCGTCCAACGGCTGGCTGGGCACGTTCATCGAAGGCACGCTGGGCATCAAGGTCGCGTTCACGCCGCTCGGTGTCGTGCTGGCGCTGACGTTCATCGGCCTGCCGTTCGTCGTGCGCACCGTGCAGCCCGTGCTGGAAGATGCGGAGCGCGAGCTGGAGGAAGCCGCCGCGTCGCTGGGCGCGTCGTCGCTGCAGACGTTCATCAAGGTCGTATTCCCGACGATCATGCCGTCGCTGATGACGGGTTTCGCGCTGGCCTTTGCCCGCGCCACCGGCGAATACGGCTCCGTCATCTTCATCGCGGGGAACATGCCGATGGTGTCCGAGATCACGCCGCTGTTCATCATCACCAAGCTGGAACAGTACGACTACGCGGGGGCCACGGCGATTGCCGTCGTCATGCTGATCGTCTCGTTCATCATGCTGCTGACCATCAACCTGCTGCAGGCCTGGGCGCGTGGCAAGTCGGGGAAATAATATGAGTACATCCTCTCGCCGCGGCGAACTGCCGACCGTTTCCGACGTCCTCGAACCCGCGTGGGTGCGCTGGGCGCTGCTGGCCGTCGCCCTGGCGTTCCTCACGCTGTTCCTGTTCGTGCCGCTCGTTGCCGTGTTTACCGAAGCGCTGCGCAAGGGCTGGCAGACGTACGTCGAGGCCATCGTCGACGAAGACGCCATCTCCGCCATCAAGCTGACATTGATCGCCGCCGGCATCGCCGTGCCGCTGAACCTCGTGTTCGGCGTTGCCGCGTCGTGGGCCGTGGCGAAATTCGAATTCCGCGGCAAGAGCCTGCTGCTGACGTTGATCGACCTGCCGTTTTCCGTGTCGCCCGTGATCTCGGGCCTGATCTACGTGCTGCTGTTCGGCGCGCAGGGCTGGTTCGGCGAATGGCTGATGGCGCACGACATCAAGATCCTGTTCGCGGTGCCGGGCATCGTGCTGGCGACGATCTTCATCACGTTCCCGTTCGTCGCGCGCGAACTGATCCCGCTGATGCAGGCGCAGGGCAGCGAGGAAGAGGAAGCGGCCGTGGTACTGGGTGCGTCGGGCTGGCAGACGTTTTTCCGCGTTACGCTGCCCAACATCAAATGGGGCCTGCTGTACGGCGTGATCCTGTGTAACGCCCGCGCGATGGGCGAGTTCGGCGCCGTCTCCGTGGTGTCGGGCCACATCCGCGGCGAGACCAACACGATGCCGCTGCAGGTCGAGATTCTCTACAACGAATACAACTTCGTGGCCGCCTTTGCCGTCGCCTCGCTGCTGGCGCTGCTGGCACTGGTCACGCTGGCCCTGAAATCCTTTATCGAATGGCGCCTGCACGAAAGCCGTGCCGACGACAGCACCGAACACTGAGCGGAGTACTGACATGACGATCGCAGTCAAGAACATCAACAAGCGTTTCGGCGACTTCACGGCGCTGAACAACGTGTCGCTGGACTTCCCGGCGGGCGAGCTGACGGCGCTGCTGGGCCCATCGGGCTGCGGCAAGACGACGCTGCTGCGCTGCATCGCCGGCCTGGAACACCCGGACTCCGGGCAGGTGCTGCTCGATGGCGAGGACGCGTCGGCGCGCCACGTGCGCGAGCGCCAGGTGGGCTTCGTGTTCCAGCACTATGCGCTGTTCAAGCACATGACCGTGTTCGAGAACGTCGCCTTCGGCCTGCGGGTGAAACCACGCGGCGAGCGTCCGTCCGAAGACCAGATCCGCAGGAAAGTGAAAGAGCTGTTGGAGCTGGTGCAGCTGGACTGGCTGGCCGACCGCTATCCGCCGCAGCTCTCCGGCGGCCAGCGCCAGCGCATCGCCCTGGCCCGTGCACTGGCGGTCGAACCGCGCGTGCTGCTGCTGGACGAGCCGTTCGGCGCGCTCGATGCGAAGGTGCGCAAGGAACTGCGCCGCTGGCTGCGCCGCCTGCATGACGACCTGCACGTGACGTCGATCTTCGTCACCCACGACCAGGAAGAGGCGCTGGAAGTGGCCGACCAGGTGGTCCTGATGAACAAGGGCCGCGTCGAGCAGCTGGGCGCCCCGGACGAGGTGTACAACCATCCCGCTTCGCCGTTCGTCTACGGCTTCCTCGGCAACGTCAACGTCTTCCACGGCCGCGTGCATGACGGCGTGCTGGCCAGCGAAGGCGTGCGGTTCGACGTGCCGGACCAGCACCGCGGCGTCCAGGACGGCAAGGGCACGGCCTACGTGCGCCCGCACGACCTGGAGATCGACCGCTATGCGCAAGGCGCGGAAGGCATCGTCGTCAAGCTCCGCCGCGCCCACGCGATCGGCCCGCTGGCCCAGCTGGACCTGGAACGCGCCGACAACGCCCAGATCATCGAAGCGACGATCTCGAACGACCGCTTCCGCCACCTCGAGCTCAAGGAGGGCGAGACGCTGGTGGTGCGGCCGAAGCGCCTGCACGTGTTTGTCGACGAAGGAGCCGCGATATGAATTTCCAACAACTGCGTTCCATCCGCGAGGCGGCGCGCCGCAATTACAACCTGACGGAAGTGGCCAACGCGCTGTTCACGTCGCAGCCCGGCGTGAGCCGCCAGATCCGCGAGCTGGAAGATGAACTGGGCGTCGTCATCTTCGAACGCAACGGCAAGCGGCTGACGGGCCTGACGGAACCCGGCAAAGGTATCCTGAAGATCATCGACCGGCTGCTGATCGAAGCGGAAAACCTGCAGCAGGCCAGCCTCGAATACAAGGGACAAAGCACCGGCACGCTGACAGTGGCCGCCACGCACACGCAGGCGCGCTACGCGCTGCCGCGCGCCGTGCAGCACTTCCGCAACGCGTTCCCGGACGTGCGCATCGCCCTGCAGCAAAGCTCACCGGAGCACATTGCGGACTGGGTCCTGTCGGGCAAGGCCGATATCGGCATCGCCACCGAAGGCCTGTCGCAATTCCCGGACCTGGTGTCGTTCCCGTGCTACCGCTGGAGCCACCTGATCGTCGTGCCGGACGGCCACCCGCTGCTGCATCGCCTGCCGGTGCGGCTGGAAGACCTGGCCGAGTTCCCGCTGATTACCTATGACGTGGGCTTCACGGGCCGCGGCCATATCGACGACGCGTTCGACAAGGCCGGCGTGCGTCCCGACATCGTGCTGACGGCGATGGATTCGGACGTCATCAAGCAGTACGTCTCGCTGGGACTGGGTGTGGGACTCGTCGCCTCGATGGCGTTCGATCACGGTCGCGACCAGGGCCTGCGGGCGATCGAAGCGTCGCACCTGTTCGCGTCGAATACCACGCGCCTGGCCGTGCGCCGCGGCGCCTACCTGCGCGCATATGCGTACGAATTCATCGCGCAGTTCGCGCCGGAGCTGAAACGTGGCGATATCGAGCAGGCATTGCTGGGAGCGGAAGCGGCTTGAAGGCGCAGGTTCGCGCGAAGATACCCAAGACCGGAAACCGGGGTCAGACCCGGCGGGTCTGACCCCAGCTCTCCGCCGTTGGGTTGGTTTGATGCCTGCGACCCGCTGCCGTCCTTGTCAGCTTGGAGGGCGTTAACGACAGACACGGGTCTTCTAACGTCACGGACTCTTGTCGCAGACCGCCAAAAAAAATCCCGATCGACGATCGGGATTTTTTTATGCCGAAAACCTTACCAGCTGTAAGCCACCTTGGCGTAGTAGTAGCGCCCATTGAACCCCGCCGGCGACCAGATGCTGTATGGGTAGATGCCGCCCACGTTCAGGTTGTTGGCCGACGTGGTCTTGTCCGGATAGCTGTCCGTCAGGTTGTCGATGCCCGCCGTGATGCGCCAGTTCCGCGCCAGCTTGATGCTGCCGGAAACGTCCAGCACCCACTGGCGGCCGTACGTCTGGTCGTAGGCCGGGTTGTTCTGCGGGACCGTGAACTTGCCGTACCCCGTCGCCTGCGCATGCGCGTTCCATACCGACGTCGTGTAGTCGACGCCGAGACTGAGCTTGTCCTTCGGCGAACCGACAGTCGTGCGCAGTACCGTCTGGCGGTCGATCAGCAGCAGGTTGTTGGCCGTCAGCAGCGCCGGGTTGGCGGCCACGTTTTCCACTTCGTTCTTGTTGTGGTTGTAGGCGGCCGTGAAGTCGACGCGGTCGCGGTTCGCCAGGTCGAGGCGATACGTGCTGACGATGTCGACACCCGTCGTCTTCGTATCGATCGCGTTGGTGAAGTAGCGGCCCGCGCCGACCTGCACGCCCTGTGCGACAAGCGCGTTGCGCAGGCTGGCCGGCAGCGTCATGTTGGCCGACAGCGCGATGCGGTCGTCCACGAAAATACGGTAGACGTCCACGCTGGTGTTGAAGTTACGCGTTGGCGACAACTGCAAACCGATGCTGTAGTTGCGCGCCTTTTCCGCTTTCAGCGGCGAAGAGCCAATCGCGCGCGCGGCGGCGCTGTTGACGGCGAACGTGCCCGTCTCGATCGGCGTGTTGACGCCTTCGATGACGGAGAAGTTGGTCGTCGTGATGGTATAGAACTGCTGCGCCAGCGACGGCGCGCGGAAGCCCGAGGAGGCCGTGCCGCGCAGCGATACCTTGTCGTTGAACGCATAGCGTGCGGACGCCTTGGCGGAGGTGGTGCTGCCGAAGTCCGTGTAGTGCTCATAGCGGGTGGCCAGCGCGGCGGACAGCTTCGGCGTCACCTGCGCTTCCAGGTTGACGTAGGCCGACTGATTGCTGCGGCTGTTCTTGCCCGCGTTGACGGGGCGGAAGCCGGCATAGCCCTGCGCGCCGCCGCCCGTGTACGACGCTTCGTCGCCGGCGCCGATCTCGTACTCTTCGTGACGGATCTCGATGCCGGTGGCCACCGTCAGCGGGCCGCTGAAGGCGGCGACGGGAATCTCGCGCGCCAGGTCGAAGTTCGCGACCGACTGCGTATTGGTCAGCTTCCCGAGGTGGAAGTGGGTGGGGCTCTGCGCGCCCAAGTCCTGGTTGACGGTGTTGTCGATGTCCAGCCAGAAGCTGTTGCGGCCGTAGTCCACGCTGGCATCCCAGCGCCAGCCGCCGAAGTCGCCCTTCAGGCCCGCCACCAGCGACGCATCCGTCGATTCGCTGTTCTGCAGCGGCAGGAAGCCGTTCGCGAACAACGGCGTGCGTGGGCGGTACTCGGTGCGCGCGGGACTGGTGGCGGTGGCCGGAATCGTGACTGCCACGAGGGCCGTACGCCACGTGGCCGCCGCTTCCGTATCGCGCTTGCCGTATTGGCCGAACGCGTACAGGTCGGTGTTCTCGCCCACCTGGTACTGCGCGTTGAACATCACGTTGCGCGGCTTCGTGTCCGAGTCGCCGTAGCGCTGCGTGACCTGGCCGGACAGCGGCTCGAGGGCATTGCGCGTGTCGGCGCCGGCGCGGTTGGTCGGATCGCGGTCGGCCGCTTCGGCCGCCAGGCGCAGCCAGCCCTTGTCGCCCAACGCAAAGCCGCCGGAGGCGCGCAGCGTGATCTGTTGGCCGTCGCCTTCCTTGTATTCGCCGTAGCCGATTTCGGCCTCGCCGCCTTGCGGCCCTTTTTTCAGGATGATGTTGACGACGCCGGCGATGGCATCCGAGCCGTATTGGGCGGAAGCGCCGTCGCGCAGCACTTCGATATGGTCGATGGCCGACAGCGGAATCGCGTTCAGGTCGACGGGCGCGGAGCCGCGGCCGGACGTGCCGTTGACGTTGATGACGGCCGACGTGTGGCGGCGCTTGCCGTTGACGAGCACCAGCACCTGGTCCGGCGCCAGGCCGCGCAGCTGCGCTGGGCGCACGGCGTCGGAGGCATCGGCACCGGACGGGCGCGGGAAGTTCATCGACGGCAGCACGTGCGCCAGCACGGAAGCCAGTTCCGTCGAGCCGGTCGCCTGCAGTTCCTTGGCGCCGATGATGTCGATCGGCGATTCGGAATCGGCGCTGCGGCGGTTTTTCGCGTAGGTGCCCGTGACCACGACGGTCTGCATGTCGCTCGCGGCCGGTGCTTCCTGCGCAAAGGCAGGCGCCGTGACTGCGGCGATCAGCGAAAAGACGAGGAGGGAATTCTTGTGACGTGTGCTCATCATTAGGGGGAAAAGGTTGACGACCACGCTATCTTAAAGCTTCGCCACCCGCGCACGAACGATTGCAAAGCGCTTTGCTTATGAATATTTCGTCTATGGATGAGTTTCCAAAAATCGGGGACAGTCCCCGATTTTTGGAAATATTGCTTGAAAAATGGGTCTGGGCGACCCCGTCTGTCCCCATTTTTTCAGCAACTTTTGGCGGGCTTACTGCCCCGGGTTGGGCAGGCTGGCGTGGATGGCGTCCACTGCTTCCAGCACGTGCTGCGGCAGCTTGACCGTGTACGCGGCGATGTTTTCCTCCAGCTGCACGAGCGTCGTGGCGCCGATGATGGTCGAGGCGACGAACCAGCGCGAGTAGCACCACGCCAGCGCCAGTTGGGTCGGCGTCAGGCCGTTGTCGCGTGCCAGTTGCGTGTATTGCGCCACGGCCGACAGCACCGTCGGGCGCAGGTAGCGCGGGCTCCATGTCGGCGGGAAGATGGTCAGGCGGCCGTGCGCCTTTGGATCGTCGTGGTATTTGGCCGTCAGCTGGCCAAAGGCGAGGGGGCTGTAGGCCAGCAGGCTGACGTCCTCGCGGAAGCACGTTTCGTCCAGCAGGCTGGTTTCGAAATGGCGCGCCGTCAGGTTGTACAGGTTCTGGATCGTCGCGATGCGCGGCAAGCCCTTCATCTCGGCCTGCTTGATAAATTCGCAGACGCCCCAGCACGACTCGTTCGACACGCCGATATGGCGGATCTTGCCTTCGTCAACCAGCTTGCCCAGCGCGGCCAGCGTGTCCTCGATGGCGACCGACTCACGTTCCTTCTGCGGCTCGAACGCGGTGGCGCCGAAGATCGGCACATTGCGGCTCGGCCAGTGCAGCTGGTACAGGTCGATGTAATCCGTCTGCAGCCGCTGCAGGCTGGTCTCGACGGCGGCGCGCAGGTTCGCTTCGTCAAAGTTCTGCTTGCCGCCGCGGATCCAGTGCGCGTTCGGATTCGGGCCGGCCGCTTTCGTCGCCAGCACTACCTTGTCGCGCTGGCCGGACTGCTTCAGCCATGTGCCGATGAAGCGCTCCGTCGAGCCCTGCGTGGCGGCACTCGGCATGACGGGGTACATTTCCGCCGTGTCGATGAAGTTGATGCCGCGCTCCAGTGCCAGGTCAAGCTGGCTGTGCGCGTCGCTTTCCGTATTCTGTTCGCCGAACGTCATTGTGCCGAGGCAGATGCGCGACACTTCCAGGTCGGTGCGACCCAGCTTGATCTTTTCCATGGGTTCTCCTTATGCTTTGCGCAGCGCGTCGGCGCAGTCGCGCACGAGGGCCGGGCCGGCGTAAATCAGGCCGCTGTACAGTTGCACCAGCTGGGCGCCCGCGGCGATCTTCGCCTGCGCATCGACGCCGCGCATGATGCCGC
>Ga0265797_10004456_pt1 | contig 21364 bp, 23 predicted proteins | sample P2T30metagenome_FD_192433 | JGI IMG/M metagenome (GOLD analysis project Ga0265797, IMG submission 192433) | Plant litter microbial communities from East Loma Ridge, Irvine, California - P2 T30 | ecosystem: Environmental > Terrestrial > Plant litter > Unclassified | place: USA: California...
TGTGTTATGCGAAGCTGCGCGACCATTATGCAGTCACTTTCGCGGAACGTCAATTAAATGGCCCGGTTCGCCGCGTCGTCTGGGTGTTGGCCGTTCACAACAGTTGACGTTTGCTGGCACAGAGACTACTTTTGGAAAGATACTTAAAGACACCGGTTGTCTTGAAGATCTTCTCTACCAACAAGCTATTTCACAGTACCAACCAACGCAACAATATGCCGGCCCTTCCAAGCTTGGGTCTTAGCAGGTTCGGCAGTGTTCGCACTGCCCGACCAACACAATCGGTGGCACCCTCGATCAACACCACAACGAAGGCGCCGTACTGGGCCCGTGATGAGGATGATGATCAACCTCAGGCTGTGCAAACCACAGCTACGCCCCTCATCAGGCGTAAGCCTGTGGGCATGAGCATTGAGACGTCCACCACGCCCAAGGTATCGACCCCACCGACTGCACAATCAATCCCTCGCAAGCCTGTGCCAACGACGCCAGCAGAAGAGCATGTCCTTGTGTACACACCGGTTCAGGGCAATCCCTACGACAATCGCACCGATTCAGTGCATCAATGGGTCAGCCAAGCCGGACCTGAATACTCTACGCCTGTTGCACAATTCGATGGCCACACCGCAGTCCAGCAGCCCGAGGTTTTGATCTCTCCAGAGCTTCAGCCAGCGCCGACCAAGAAGTCAAAGGCAACTGGCGTGCTCTCACGAGGTTTTGGCACGATCCGGAAAGCTGCTGGGAATGCCATGCGCTCTCTTGAGACTTCGGGCGAGGCAAAGATCTCGACACCTGTCGCAGGCAGCTTCCACAGAAGCGGCCTGAACAGCCCTGTCGTGATGCAGACGCCTCTTCAGCTTGTCGGGCTCGAAGTGGCTCAGGCCGATGTGCCTCGTTACGGCAAGCCGGATCACCTTCTTCCTGCCGGTCCTCGATCTGACTCTCTTGGCTGGCTCACTCACGAGTCAGCTCCGACGCAACCTTCGGCTGCTCCTGCTCCTGCTCCTGCTCCTCCTGCTGCGCCGGCCCCAAAGCGGTCAGCATCACGCAAAGTCGTGAACGATGCTGACCGTGAGACCTTGTTCGGCGACATCATTGCCGCCGCGCAAGACTCTTCGTGGGTGGATCAGTCTGAAGCCCAGGCTAAGGGTCAGGCCAGAGGCGAGGACCAGAGTAAACGCAAGCCCAATGGCATCAGAGCACCAGCTGCTATGCCACCATCATTCACGATGCCGTCGAAGGGCAACCCCTTCGCTGCCAGACCCCAGCCTTCTGCCGTACAGACATCTCTCCGCGTACCAAATCAACCAGCCAACCTCGACAAGTCGCTGCCTTCGTCACCAGCTCCAGCATCCATGCGCCGACAGACACCTGCCTACAACCCAGCTTACGCTGCTCAATCGGTCAACAGCCGCTTTGCAGAGGCTCTTGAATCTGATGGTGGGCGTCGAGCCAGCGAGGTCCCCGGCATCAAGTGCTCGGACTGCGGCAAGATGATCGACGCAGTCCAGGTCGCCGACCACCGCTGTGGTAGGAGAGCTGCGCAGGCTGTTGACCGTGGGAACAGGCAACCCGCCGGCCTCTCGCGCGCAGACACCTATGCCTCTAACTACGGCAGGCCTGCGGGACAGCCCCCAGCTACGGCGTGGGGACGCAGTTGCATGCAGACGTTGGAGGGCTGGAACACAGGCTTTGTCGATAGCAACGACGAGTCTGATGTCGTCGTGGACACCTTCGTTCGAGGTGACCACACCAGCTGGCGAGGGGTCGTGCATTCGGGCGTTGGCAGCGATGTGCAATCGATGAGAGGGCACATCGACGGCGGTTCTGATGAGGTGCGTAGGAGCAACGAGGCGGGCGCGGTGTATGGCTGGAATGGTCAGCCATACGGCATGAGCTGAGTTGTTTCGGGTTAAAAAAAAATGAAAACCCTTCAAAACAAATCATACTTTCCAATATTTCACTGTGTAATACGTGAATCTCGCAATTCGATCTTGTCGTCTCTTTGTGTCGGTCCTTTGTTCAGCTCGCAGCGCCAATCAAACCAAATCCCCACTGCGCCTCCCCTCGCTCCCCAACGTCTCCTGGCTCATCCGCGGCGTATTACACCCACTCGTCATAAACTCGCTTGAAGGCCTCGTCGTCTCATCATAGAACTTCAAGATCGGCTGACCGTTCATACCATCGACCGTCCGTCCAGTGTAAGCAGCATTCCTCTGCAGGCGCAAACACCCACTAGCACTGTCACAACAACAGCACAAATGTGCCCACTGGGTACGCAGGATTTGGATCCAGGCGTCGAGAGCGAGGTAGATGTGGATCATGCTGCGTGACTTGGTTAGCGGGAGAATTTCCTCATGGCTGGCAAGACAGAAACAGGTTTCGACTCACAGGTTAACCATCAAAGGCATCGTGCCATACGCAGCAAGCATAGTCATCGTAGCCAGATTATCATCCCAATACTCGTATCTTCCCTCGGCCATGTACACCCAACTAACAAGTAACAAAAAACGTCTAGTCAGCGTTTCGAACACACGACCACCATCACCCGAAAAAAGGAATTCGGAATGCTGACGAACCTAGGCACCAACAACCCCAACAAAAACGCTGCTAGGAGGGTATTCATGAACACCGTCATTTTGAGCGCACGCGGTCTGCTACCAATTGTTATGACCTGAAACAAGGATGAGCAGAACATGGGAGCGAGGCCGACGGCGGGCCATTCGCGGTGCGAGATCAGGCCGCAGGGGAGGAGGAGAGCGAGGGCTGGGATGAAAGAGAAGATTGATATGAGGCGGAGTTGGCGGTGGGGGTCGGGTGATGAGGGTTGGTGAACCATGGCTGTTGGAGGGAAGTAGGGAGACGGGAAAGAGTGTTTTTTGGTGTTGAGGCGTCTTGGATGTTTGATGTTTTATGGAAGGTTAGGTGATCGTGTAGATTTAAAGAACAGATTAACGAAACGATTTCTGGAGCATTGGTTGTAGGTTGTCTGGTTGACGTTTTAGGCTGCAGGATTCCCAAATGCCAATGCCGAAGGATCCACCTGTGATCCTTCGTTTAGGTTGGCAGATAAGACTAACCCTAGTCGATCTTGTATTGAAAGATTACATGTATGTGATCTGCGAACCTAAGGCCAATGGCGATTTCATTGATGAGTGCTTTGTCAAGAAAAGTGCTTCGATCGGTAGGACAGCACTCATTTCGCTCGCTGGAATCCGTGTTAACCGGCTCCAGTCCACTGAGGAAGAAAGCTTGGAGTTAAGTCGAACCGACCTAAAAACCATGCGAGCCTTATCCATTTCTGGCGTATGTTCGATTCGTTCATTTCCCCAAACCATATTTCGCTTTTTTGATCCCGTTATATCATCGTTATCAAATCCCACTCACCACTTAATCCCCCCGTTAAAATCCTCAAACCTAACCTTCCCCTCACTAACATCCGGATAAACATCAAACCTCCTCTGCCCATACACCGGAATATTCCTCCTCGTCTCCTCCAACTTCTCCGGCTCCAAATCCACATACAACACTCCCTCTTTCTCATCCAACTGCCCCGCGACCGCCGCATCCGGATCCACAACCATACTATGTCCCCACGCGTGATAATCCGCCGTCATATCCCGCGCCGGACTGCACAGCGCCACATAACACTGATTATCCACCGCGCGCGCCCGCGCCAGAAGTTCCCAGTGCCGCGCGCCAGTGGTCAGGTTGAAAGCGCCGGGGTAGACTAAAGCGAACGCGCCTTTGCGGGCAGCGATGAGGGCGAGCTCGGGGAATCGGATGTCGTAGCAGATTGCAATACCAACTTTTCCATAACCTGGGATTTCCGTGAGGGTGACTTTGTCGCCTGGCGATAGCACTTCGGACTCGTGGAAAGAGATTTTGCCGGGGATGTCGATGTCGAAGAGGTGTACTTTCCTGTGCCGCGCGAGCAAAGCGCCGTCTTCACCGAAGGTCAAACTGGTGTTGTACCATTTGTTCTTCTCTTTCGAGAACTCTGGGATACTGCCCCCGATCAACGTGACTTTTCCTTCTTTCGCAACAGCGCTGAGGACGTGGTAGCTAGGGCTCTTGTCTTCGCTGGGCGCACCGCCGGCTGTCGGGCTGCCGCCGATATCGAGAGGCGTGAGTTCTTCAGCGTATTTGGGGAAGTATTTTGTGCCGTAGGGCGAGTTGAAGCATTCTGGCAGGACGACGAGTTTGGCGCCGGCGTGGGCGGCTTCGAGGACTTTGGAGCGGGCGGCGGCGAGGTTGGCGGCTTTGTCGGCGCCGGCGGAGAGTTGGATGAGGGCGAGCTTGAGGGGCTTGGCGAGGAGTTTGGAGGCCATTGTTGGGGAAGACGTTTGTTGTTTCTTTGTCTTCGTGGATGGTTTCACGGAAGAGACGACTGAAGGTAAGCTAAGGTATCTTGAAGTGGGATGTCAACATATGACGACTTCTCGTTGAAATCCCGACCTCGGCGTCTGAAGCGAACCCTTGCCAGCTGTGGGACCAGAGGCACCAAAGCTGCCATTGGAAGAGTGGACGAGAGTGGACAATCATGGCAAGATCATAACGAAGACGGCTGGGTGAGAAGATGCATGGGAGCTTGCTAAATGATAAAGCAAAGGGCCGTCTTTCAGTCGAAGTCGCTGTTAACAGGCATCAATTTTTCTGACACCAATGCCCGTTGCCGAGAAGCAGAAACAGCAGTCTAGATCACACAGAATGCAGACAAATCTAAGATCGATCAAAAGACGACGAGACTGAGAAAAGTGAGTGCGAGCGCTTCAGCATCGCCCAAATAGACTGTGTGTGCCTTTACACTTCCTACTTATGCATTTTTGAATTAAGAAAAAGCAAATAAATAAAGAGTTTCTTGTTCGACTCTTCCGTGCTGTGATGGCCATATTATTCCCCCAAAACTCCAAATTTTGCACACGGCAGACGTTTAGTCGACTTTGATAGCGCCGTAAATCCTCCTCACAAAAGCGTACGCCGTCAAAAAGCCGACGGTGCCCATTAGTAGGCCGTAGACAGCGCACGCGAGGCCTGCGTAAGAGAAGAAGAGCACTGTGTTGGCGAAACCGGTGATGTGGAGTTGCGTGGCGAAGTAGTAAGCTGTGTACGCGAAGACCCAGAAGGCGGAGGAAGAGCCGAGGAGGAAGGAGTGCCATTGCCAGTTGTAGTTCTGCATGATATGTTAGTATGTGAGAACTGGGAAAGGGACTTTTGACGTGTGACATACCTCTGAGCAAAGTTGAATGTAGATGCCGATGATGGTGGTCTCCATCACGGCCAGGATTAAAATAGTGGAAACGACGGCAAGGAAACCGAAAACGTAGTAGTATCCGCTCTTGTCTTGCCACAGGCTGCGGAAGAGGAACAAGAGCTCGATGAAGATCACAGCGAAGGGGATCAAGCCGGCGACGAGAGCGGCCTGGAGGGAGCGAGCATACCACGGCTGATACGGGATCTGGCGTGAGACAGCGTTCGCTTTGATCGGCTGGCTGTATGCTCCGGCGCGGTTGAAGCCATACCAGCTGCCTACGTAGACGAGAGGCAGCTGGATGAGAAGCCAAAGGCAGACCAAGGCAATCAAGGTTCCGAGAGGGATCGCGGTCGATGATGCATTGGCCCAAACAAAGAGGTTAAGGATGAAGATCGTGGAGAACAGAAGGCCAGGAACCAGGGTAGCAGTAACCACTGCATTGTGTTTCCAGAGAGACCCGTTGAACGTCTTGTAGATGCGAGCAGAGAAGTAGCCACTGAAGGCACCGGCGAGGATGAACAGGGCAATTCCAACGCTGACGAAACCACCTCGGAAGCTGGGGTTCAGAATACCGAAGCAAGAGAGCGCGACCAGACCGATAGCCATGACAACCAGTTGCATGCCGGAACCGATCAAAGGAGCGAGCAGTTGGCCAAAGGCTGGTGCGCGGAACACATCGCCGTGAACTAGCTTCCAGCCGGTCGTGTCCTCAGGAATCTCGTCGTCAGAGCTTCCGTCGTCAACTGCATCGTTGTCGCCTTGATCCAAGAGACCGCCCTTCTCAAAGCTTTTACGTGGTGACTTGGGAGATCTGAAACCTTTGCCGCGCTTGCCAATTCTGAGCTTGCCTTCCTCCATGCCAGCATCCACATACCCCTTGATGTCTCCGCGGACTGTGCGGGCAAGAATAACTGCAACAACGGCAGAAAGCGCAGCGAAGATGACCAGTGAGTTGACGATAGCAAGCCAGTGGATCTTGGAGCTTTCTTCTTGGTTGATAAAGTACAAATCCCATCGGTTGTTCCACTGCAGAGTCTCGTCTTTGCGGAAGTAAACACTGTAAGTGTAAGGAATAGTAAGTGTTGCGTCCTCGTCGCCTTCATCGAACTCCTCTGGTTGGTACGAAGAGTTGAGATCCCTCGGAAGACTAGAATTCGAACCGTGGGACATGGTGAGCTCCATTCCGTTGCGAACGTCGTGAAGGTCCGGAGGAAGACCATCGGTATCGCGGTTGGACGCCTCGATCGACTTCGCATAGACCTCGAAACCAACGATGACCTTCTGGCCATCGTTCCCAGGCGCGCCATTGTATCGAATGACGATCGTGACGTGGTTGTTGATGAAATACCTCGGCCTGCCAGTGCTGGGCGAAGAGTCCTCGTAGCCCATCTTGAAACCCGAAGCGTAGTATTTCCTGCTCTTGTCGACCGTCACAAAGCTTGTAGCTCCAGGGAGGTTGTCCACAATCCATTCCGCGACATATCCATTCTTGACCACTTCAACGGCCTTCTTAAGTCCCGCGCGGTCGACCTTCTGGCTGCAGAGATAGTGTGCCTCATCGTCCTTGCCCATCTCTAGTTCGTAGTCCGAGACCATGATGCGGTCGCCGCGGAGCACTTCGCCCAAGTTGAGGGCGACATTGGATCCAGAGATGAGGCCTGTGCCTTGTCGTTGTCTTCCGCTTGGTGGGCAGACGAAGGGCAGTTCGGAGAAAGCGTATTGTATTTGGGTGTTGTCGCTGTAGACTTTGTTGACGAAAAGCGGTATTGAGTCGCCGTCTCTCCATGACTTAATTGACCAGCCTGTGATCGTATCAGTTCAATGCTCGGCGATTGTACATATCCAAGCGGCTCGCTCTTCTCTTACCAGGGATGTAGAAAGCTTGAGCACATTGTAAGCAAAGCAGCAACGCCGCCCAGCAAGCAGTGCTTACTCTGAAGTCGGGCGCCATGTGTGCGGTTTGGTGTGGCACGATGTGTGGTGTGGTGTTAAAAGAATGGCGCAGCGTCTGCTCGTGTCCACAGCGCGCCGACTCGAGGACGATGCAGTCGCGAGCGTGTCGCCGACTGAGTCCGGATCAGGCGATGCGAAAAGTAAAGAGGAGAATGTAATAAGCCGAGAGGTCGCGCGGTCTTATTCCAGGCGAGCAATCACGCAGCAGGTGCTGAGTGAGCAAGGGTAATGGCGAGGTGCAGACTGGTTGGGGCAGTCGCAAGCAGCTTACAGTGCACAACGCGGCGTCCCTGCAGAAGAGAGATGGATGGACCGAGGAGGAGAATAACTGTTGAACGAGTGTAATTGACGGCGACAAGTAAATGCGACGTCAGGGAGAGAAGTGGCGAGATGGTGGATAGGAGAAGGAGGAGCGGCCGTTATGGCAAATGCAATAACGAGTCTTGTGTCCAGCATCCAAATATCGCGATGGCAAAGGGCATAACTATGGCTGCATGCTCCTTCGGATGTCCCTGTGGCCAGTGCAGGAGGCTTGCAGCTGCCGTTGACATTAGGCGCGAAAAAGACTAGCCCCAGCACGGGGAGGGCGGGTTGAATGGCTTCTTTCGATGGGGATGGATAAGCTCATCTTCGGGTACCTAGGTACATGAATCTAAATAGCTTTATCGCCTTCAGTTATGCTGCAATATTTCGTGCATTCTAAGGGTTTGCCGTGAAGGTATGGCTTTCGAGGGGACGATGGAAATGCCTTCGCGGCACATCTGTTACCGCATCTCGAAAAGTGATATCCACCTCCTATCCAATATATCGCAAACACGTGCCTCGAGCGTGCGTACAGCGAATCCACCGGGTGGGCAATGCTTGCGCGTTCTAGCCTGCCGATCAGCGTGATCTTTCCCCTCTCCACGGACGTGCATCCGACTCGCCTTTTTATTTTCCAGCGCCGCGCGTGTGAAACACCACCATCTATATGAATTCACACTGCCATACCCGGCTCCTGAATGGACTATTGCTGCGTTGTTCATGCGTACGACTCACAACAACGCAGAATCTTATTCCGAAGTGCAGCCACTCGATTAAATACGACCACGGAAGCAGCACTAACATGCTTTCGCCCATACGCAATGCAATGTACATGTCGGGCCTTGTCTGACTTTGCATGTGCCCAGTATGGAATGGCTCCATGCGCGCAATCGTCGAGCTTCTGCCAATATATGCACTGCATTGGATTGGCCTCGGACTCAAGGAATACTACGCGTGTGTGCGACGCTGAGTTACTGACAAGCAGGCGACGATATCAAGCAACTGCTGACGCGAGTGGCAATGTCTTTTACCACCAGTCATATCTCTGTATCATGGACCATAGAAATGGGCGACTTCATAACATTCGAAGCCAACTAGCCAATCAATACAGCAACTGAGCGATGTGCCATCATATCGCAGTTGAGTTCGGTAGCTGAACATGACTTTCGAACGCGCCTGCCACTTGATGAATTGGATCAGGTAGGCAAGCGGCAAGCACCACTTCATAGCTGGAAGTAGCAAACTCCTACTACCAGGTGCTTCAACTCTCATTTACATTCTCTTCTGTCTCATCACTCACAACACCCGCCACCTCGTCACCTCACTCCTCGCTTCTCTCACTCTTTCGCGTCCTCAAGCCATCCTTTCCTGCCGCTATCTCATCCTACATCTTTCCCATCACCACACCAATGATAGCAACCTCATAGCCACCCTGACATGGCATTTACATCCCCTGCCGTCTCGAGTCAAGATGCCGCCCCAATCACGCCAGGAACAACTACCGGAGCGTCGCTCCTTTCTAAAGAAAAGCCGCTCAATGCCGCACCTGAAATTACAAGCCCTGCACCCGAACCTTCACTCGCAGCCCCTACCGAAAACGCAAACCTTCCCGACATTCGACCCGCAGGCTCCCAGGCTGCCTCGCTACCACTCGGACCGGAGCCCACGACGTCGGAATTCAGCCATCCGCCTGGCGAAGGAGGCCCACCAGCGACTCGAACAGAAGCGATCGAGAGGCCGCTTGAGGAGCAGAAGCTCACCGGACAGTCCACCACTGCCGGACCGCTCGACATCGCCCGGAGTCCTCCTCTGGAAGAAGAGGGGATCCCTGCGTCGCAGGCTGAGCGAGAGACTTTTGGGTACTGGAGATCCGGACGAAGCCAAGCAAAGAGGGCTCTCGAGAGCGTGGAGACGGCTGTTGGGATTCTCAAAGAAGAGGAAGATGTGATCGGCGAGAAATCGCTGGTCGACCCTGAGAAAATCACTTACTGGAGGCAAGGTCGAGTCGCCGACCCTGCGAAATTTGCACCAGCGGCGCTCGCTGCGGCCCTGCCAGATCTCCTGACAAGCCAAGCCAAAGCGGTCGCAGACGAGATGAAGACCGACGCCCACGTTCTGGACGAAGACCTCGATGGTGGAAAGCCTCTGATCGAGCCGGAGAAGATTACCTACTGGAGTCATGGAAGAGTGGCTGATCCGGCGAATTACGCACCAGCAGCCCTTGCAGCCTTGCCAAATGCTCTGACAAGTCAAGCAAAGGTGCTCGGAGATAAACTTGAGAGCCCTTTCAAATTCCTCGAAGAAGTCGATGGCGGCAAAGCGTTGATTGAGCCGGAGAAGATCACCTATTGGAGTCATGGAAGGGTAGCTGATCCTGCCAAGTATGCTCCGGCTGCGCTGGCAGCAGTGCCATCTGTGTTGCAGGATCTTGGTCAGGGCATCGTCAACCCACAAACCAGGCCAGGATCTGTACTTCCTTCGCTGCCAGCCGCACCAGCTCCTCCCATTGCTGCCCCGCCTGTTTCTGCTCCGCCTGTCCCTCCACTCAAAGCTGCTAGAAGTTACTCTCGCTCTGAGTACAGTGACTACCGCAGTTCAACTATCTCTTTCCACTCGTCGCACGCAACAATGTCTTCCGGACAAAAGAGACCACAGCCAGATGTGAGAAACGCATTCTCCTCGCCTTACTTGTAGCACGACCGTCGCAGGAGAAACGCCACGTCTAACTCGACTGAGCTCGACATGGAAGACCTGAGACAAACATCAACTCAGCTCAATCACGCTGTTCAAGGACTGAACGAACTCATGGAAGAAGCACTTCGGATCGCTGGGCAAGCGGCTCATAATGGAAGTCCGGAAGAGATTGCAACCATCTTCAATGATGCTACAGCCCACTTGCGGCATGCGACTGTTACACAGAAGCAACCTCGTCGTCGCCAACATTTGTCCGCGGACGAGCTACATGATGCTCAAGCGAAGCCATACAAGAACGTCATGCCGGTTGGACCACCTGAAGTACACCTTCCTAGCAGATATCAAAGCCAGCCAATACGCCGAACTGCCAGATATCGTGTGGATAATCACGTCGAGCAACACCACCTAGGTTTACCTGCTGCACTTTCCAGAGCGCATGTGCCCACTGCTCGCCCAAACCAGTCAATGCGTCGTCATGCAAGACCTCGTCTCGATGACCCTGTCGAACTCCACTATCAAAGCTTTCCAATCCGCGCCCAGCAATATCTTCGCGACGAGCGACACCCAGAACGTGTTTCAACCAAAGTCTACAATATACCGGACAAGCGACAGCCAGTTGCACCAATCCTGCAGCCTGTCCCTCCCGCCAGAGTAACACCCAGTCCAGAGTCTTCAACAACAAGTCATGGCTCTTCCAATGCTACGACTATAGGACCTGCTGATCTCGACCTCAAGCATCCACGAAAGCGTCACATCAGCATCCCTGCAGGTCAGGATGTTTCACTCGGGCGTCACCATCACCGCCAGCCAATTGCCCGAGAATGGCCGACGTACAAGAAGAGAATTACTGCCTTGATCGCTTGCTTGAACACAGTGTTCATTGGACTGATCGTTGGCATATACGTATGTTTGAATGATGCTTCATAAGAGTAGAATGACAATGCTGACACTTATAGGCTGGTGAAGTGCCACGAATCCAGTACCAGATCGAGGACACGAAGCATCGAGTCATCTTAGGCAACGTTCTGTAAGCCTCAAGCTCAGAGACACTTCCCATGTGGTGATCAAGTCTAACAGCTGTAGATTGTACATCGGCATCGCTATCTCAACCCTTCTTTTCTGGCCACTGCCGCTGCTTCATGGCCGCAAGACCTACACACTCGCAGCCTTCGCTGTGATGCTGCCACTCCAGTTCCCTCAGGCCATCGCAGTATCCGGTTACCGCGAGCCGTACTCTGTACTTGCTCGCGTCGGTCTCCTACTCCCGCGCGCCTTGACTGGCCTGGCCATGGGATTCGCGAATATGAATTTCCTTCCGACCCTACTCGACCTCTTTGGTGCTTCTTTGATGTCCGAGAAGCCCCATCAAGAAGTTGTGGTAAAGGAAGACATCCGCCGACAAGGTGGCGGCATAGGCCTTTGGCTTGGAATATGGTGCTGGTGCTACATCGGTTCGCTCTCCGTTGGCTTCTGCATTGGTGCATGCATCATCTCAAAGCTCAATCCGGCATGGGGATTCTACATCGTCATCATCCTTCTTGCGTTCTTCCTTTTCGTGAACGTCGTCGCTCCTGAGACTCGACCTTTCCCATATCGGCGCTCTCTGGTACACTTCTTCGATCTGTCGGGTACCACAATTAAACAACGTTTGGCTCGTGGCGAAGTCAAACTCCATGTCTCCAATACTGGACCCAAGTGGTGGCTTGAGGAAGTCAACGCTGGTATTGTTCTGACTTGTCGCATGTTCTTCCAACCCGGCTTCTTCCTGGTGGCAATCTACCTAGCCTGGATCTACGCCCAAGTGGTCCTCATCATCTGTCTACTCGGTGCTCTACTCTCGCGCGACTACAAATTCCGTGCTACCTACGTCGGCCTCGCCACCCTAAGCCTCGCAATCGGAGCATTCCTCGCCATACCTCTCACGCATGCCAACATGTTCTCCCGCTCCCGCTTCACCCCTCAAAGAACAGACAGCATGACTTTCAAGCACAAACACTTCATCTGGACCTCCCACATGCTCCGCCGCTGCATCTTCACCCTAACCCTGCCCCTCGCCGGCCTCGCCTACACCCTCACTTCCCCCGGCCCCATCATGCAATGGACAGCCCCGGTAATGTTCGCCGGCCTGATAGGTTTCCTCTCCAACCTCGCCATCTCCGAATGCATTGGCCTCATCATGGAGACTTTCGATACCTGCGACCTCCAGCCGGGGATTAATTCCCTGCATCCTTCCGCGCAAACCAAAAAGCGCCGCACGCATTACTCTTCCTTCCCTCGCGTTTGCGCCGGGTTCTTCGCCGCGCAAAGTCTGGGTTTCTTCCTCGCAGCCGCCGCCACAGCCGTCTCAGGCACGATGACACGAGCTATCGGCGCGCAAATCAGCACTGCTATCGTCGCGGGCATCTTGTTGCTTCTCACGTTGCTACTACTGATCGTGCTGTTCCGGTGGAAGAGCGTGCAGGTTATCCCCGATGGCGTCGTAGCGGAGATCCGTCGCAAGAGAGTTGTGGAGAGGTTTGCAGGGGGAGATGAGAAGAGTGAGTGGAAGGCTGTGGTTATCGGGAATCCGTCGGGCAAGATGCGGAGGATGAATTTCTTGGAGACAGGGACGTGGAGTCGGTGGAGTGAGATTAGGCGGTTGAATATGCTGGAGCAGGAGGAGAAGCTGGATGAGTAGAGGTTAAAGTGAGAGTCAGATTGATGGGTGTTTGACTTTACTTCACTTACTTAGGCTAGCGAATTGAACCTTTTCCTGCAGGTTTGGAAAGTCAGCCGGCTGTGTCACGTGTGGGGTTGATCTTAGCTCTGGCATTTAGTCGCGACTCCAACACATGTTCTGTTCTGCGACACTCCACACCACACCCTCGCCGCTGACAAGATGAGCAACAACAACAGACCCGCCTCGTCCTCACAAAGAGACACAAACACAAACAACTCGGGTACCAAAGCGAACGTCACACTCGACAAAGCTCGAGTACATTCGCAAAAGAGCACGCCTTCTGCTCATAACGACCACATGAGCGACAACATCACTTCGCCGGCACAAAGAGAGCAAAACACAGACCCTGCAAGTACTGATGTCAACGCAAGACTCGACCGAGTTCTGGCGCACTACTTTAGGGGAGCAACGCCTTTACACGCGCCACCATCAGCAAGTATGGCGTACGCAAGAGAGGAGGCGCTGGCGAACGACCAAAGCACCTGTCCATTATTTCGCTTGGCCCCGGAGCTGCGCAACACCATCTGCACCTACGTCGTTTACAGCAAGTTTGACTTGGCCTTTTTCCAGTGGGACGAGGAACACAACTCTCCTAAGCTCAGCTTGAAGCAAGCCCAGGCACGCGCACCTTCCAATGACCTCCTGAGGACCTGCCGACGCATCCACAACGAAAGTAAGGGGATTTTTGTCGAGGCCAAAACGCGATACTGGAGCGACACCACTTTCACTCTCGCGCTCGCGGGAGGCGCAAAATGGGCCCCTTCCAATTCGTTCCGTTATTTCGAATGTCTGCTTGACGACCAAGTCAACCACATGACCCGTGTCAACATCGAAATCCTAGGCTCGCGACTGTTCACGGTGCACCTGCGCTCTGGGTCCGACGCGGACGACAGTGTTACTGTGACGGATTCCTGCGATCATCGAGTCCCGGTCGCTGCGCCGTTGAGCTTCGTTGAGAGTGTGGAATCAGCCAACCAGGTCCAGGGCCAGTTGCGCTTCGAGGATGTTCGAGGAATTCTTCACGATTGGAGATCGAGGCCAGACAGTACTTATCTGCGCTTGTGCGTGGAACACCATCCGGAGCCCGTCATCCTCTCGGTGCGGGACTTGAGCAGGGCGGGATTTATGGCGGTTGTTGCGTGGACTTGTTGGGGTTGAAGTATAGGACTCCAGGATGATATTCCGCTTTCATCCGGATCAAGCAACCAGAGGGCCGATACGACCTTCGACCGCCGCCCAATCCACCCATTCATATGCCATCGCAATGGCACCTAAGAGGCCGTTTCTCATCGACAGCATCAAATTGGTGAAATTGGCATTGGACTCGACGAGTCTGCGAAAACACGAGCGGATGAGTTTTAAGCTCTTCCTCTTTATTCTGCGTGCGGCGATAAACAGGGTTTGTTCGGGGGGGAAGACGAGGTCAAATGTCGTACTCGCTTGGCCACACAGGACAGCTCAAGGTCATAGGTTTACATACACACTCGACTTTTGATAGAACTTTGGAATGCACGCAAACTTATGGTGTCTCAGTCCCTTACCAGGTCGAGCGAGGAGCACTCCTCTTCGACACAATACCATCCACCATGCACTTTGTGAACCAGAAGCGTTGTTTCAATCAGCCCTCGCTCCTATGGTATGCTCTGATCTATATTTAAACACCATATATGCAAAGCGCCGCAAACGCCAGTAGCGCGGTGTACTTGTTCAGCTCGCGGTATGTGCAATTGCTCAGCCCCGGTAGTGACGTTGATTAATGGGCACTACTGTCAGCATCCATCAGGCAGCGATTCTAGATAGAAGGTGGGCGATCCAATGCGACAGTACTGACTTCGCTACATCTGGCCAACGATGTCTTCTTCTCGTGCTAGCAGTGAGAACATTGATGAAAACACCGATGTCTCGCCTTCGGCGTTGCCGCTGTCGAAGCGCGTCAAGCGTGTCAAGACCGGGTGTGTAACTTGCAGGTAAGTTGAAATGATATAGACATACAGCATGCTAAGAGTTTCGAACTAAGAGATTCAAAGGATTCGACGTGTCAAGTGCGACGAGAAGAAGCCCTCCTGCGAGAAATGCTTGAGCACTGGGCGGAAATGCGATGGCTATACCAGCTTGCCCTTTTCTCGACGGGATTTGCATGCAGCGAGTCGAGCTTCTTCGGCGACAATTACTTCTGAGGATTCTTCTGGAAGCGAGTCAGCACCTTTGGCTCGTATCGTGAGCGATGTAAGTCCTGAATCCGCGAGCGAACGCAGAGACTACAATATGCTGATCTACATTCTTCCTCCGGACAGCCAGCTTTCAGTGATGTGTTGGAGAAACGCTACTTCCAATACTTCCGCCAAAAGACTGTCGCCAGTACCAACAGTTTGATGAACAGCCGTTTCTGGGACCGGATAGTGCTACAAGTCTGCCACGTCGAACCCGCGGTGAGGCATGCGGTATTAGCATTGAGCTCACTCCACCAAATATCAGAAGCCCGTCGAGATCCCAGCGTCGCTTTGCATCACCAAAGATATGCAGACCAACACTACTATCAAGCTCTGGGCGCCGCCCAAAGCCTCTTGCAATCGTCCGGTGCTGAAGACATCGACCGTGTCCTCATAGCATGTCTGGTGTTTACATGCTACGAGAATGTGCGCGGGAACTATGCTGCTAGTCAGCTACACACTAGCAGCGGCCGAGTCATCATGTCACAGCATCGCGAACGGCTGAACCGAGTGTCACGCCGCAACGAGCTCAACGAGATTCAACAACTTTTCGCCCGTCTCGATATAGGCGCGCTTGCTTTTTCGCCGTGGGACTCACGATACCCTTATGATGTGGCAAGCTTCTACGCTACCAGCCCCAATTTGATTCCAGATGCGTTCGACACCATTGAGGATGCTCGGGCGCCACTGATCGACCACATACGCTGGTCGCTTGTGGTCCGGCGAATTGATCTCGCTGAAGTTCTGCAAGATCCCGCTCTGTTCGCTCAGCTGGAGTCAGATCGATCAAAGGTCGCCGACCATCTTGCTCGCTGGTCGTCGCGTTTTGAGGAAGTAGCTGCGCGCGATTGCAATTCTTCGCCTATCCTGGTACGAACCCTGCGAATCTGGCACCAGCTGGTATCCATCGACATCGTGGCAAACTGGTATGGCTCCGAACTCCGCTACGACGACCACGTCGCTCAATACGAGGATTTAGTAGCTACCGCGGAGGAAGTCATCGAACTATTAGCACAAAAGTCCGAACGCGGCGCATTCAGTTTCGATCTCGGGATCACTATTCCTCTGTTCGCGACTGCGGAGCGCTGTCGAGACCCGCACATCCGCCGTCGAGCGCTGAACGCTATGCGCAACGGGCCACGGCAGGAAGGCACTTGGGGTCCTGGAGCCGCATTGGCGGTAGAAAAATGGATCATGTTTGAGGAACATGGACTCGGACATGTCGAGAAGGCCTCAGATGTCCCTGAGTGGCGACGGATACGAAGTATGGATGCGAGCATCAACGTCGAGACTGGAACCGCGGAAGTCATTTTCGAAGTCACGCCGAGCATAGGGCATGAGCAAGAGTTGCCAATCGGGTTTCTTGGCTGCACTCTCTTGGATGAAGAGGGTGCTTCTGCTGCGGTCAAACCTTTTTCAATGGGTTTCGGGCTCACTATGAGCTATAGCTCACGGTTTGCCAGCGACCCTGGGGATTTGCTGTTCATGTCTGAAGATGGAGATGTGCTTTCGGCTGCCGTGGAACCTCTGATATTGTAGAGAGCGACTAATTCGAATCAATACAACTAGCTTTGGGGCCAGAGAAAAAAAGCATTCACAGCGGCCAATGCCGAAATACAGATTCATGTGATGCATCGACCTCAAGAACCAGCGTACCGTCTGTCAGCACATGTCACTGAATGGCAGCGATATTGATTGGCATCTCTGCAAGCCACCAGCTACCAAATGCAAGCGCCACAAACATACGTTGCGAGCCTGCTCAACGGCGTCCCTCAGCTGATTATCGCAATGTGTCATCGTGCACGACCCTGCTTGAGAAGAAGGCTTCCTGGCTGACAAGGCTGCTTCACTAGCTTTCCATCCCGGTTTCACGATTGTTCCCGTTCGCTCCGGCCTTAGCCTCCATTGTAACTCCAGCTGTAGTATATGTCGCAGCAAGAACCAGAAGATGGACTCGGGCATCGTACATGACCACGAAGACCCATGTCCGACGGATCCAGATGTGGCGGGGATCGGGGTGAGTAAGGCTATGGCTGTCACCTGGGCGAGCTGACAATATCAGGTCATCGTGTCGTGTGTATTGGCCGCGCTCCTGACCACCGTGGCATCAATCGCGACTGCAATCCTAGACCAGATCTTGATGGCCGATGCGGCGTTTCTGCCGAAGAAATTGAATCGCCTGTTCAGCAAAAAACAAAAGCCCGAGAGGATCCGCACCTGTAGGTTTCGACGCAATGTTCTGGACAGACTGATTTTCTCTCTTGCGGATCAGCAGCTCGTCACAGGTTTCTCCCTCATGCTCACGGGCTGGATAGTCCATCATGATGACCTATACAGTGCGCACTTCGCTCTGATCATCTATCTCAGCTGCTTATCCAGCAGCTCGCACCTTGCTGCGATCGTGACACTACGGAAGTATTTCGAGGAGAACCAGACGTTGGCACTATTCCGCATTACGATAATAGGCCTTTTCGCTCTACTGTTGAGTCTGTCCATATCGTTGACAAGCGCGTTCGGGCCTTTCTACTTCGTCTTCTACTATGTGACGAAGGGTGCCAGCATCGCTTCGCTGCCATTCGAAGTCTTTCTCTCGATCATGCCCATACTCTGAACGTTCTGGACGGGAATATGGCAGATCGTGCCAGCATTGCGCGCTCGTTTCCAAGCCTGGCTGGAACGTGTGATGTGGTCTGGGGTGAGGCGTGCTGGGCTTGGCCGATGTTGGTCCTGGATCCAGAGAAGGCAGTCTGAGCGGAAGAGCCTGAAGCTCAAGGGAATTTTCTGGTCGACTTTGACTTATGTTTGCTTTCTCTCGCCAATGACTGTCTTTCTGATTCAAGTGGCATTTGCAACGATCAGTGTCTCGATGGCCCTGGCTCAAAAGTTCTCTCCCGGCAGCGAAGACGAATGCTCGTTGAACAGCCCTGGAGAGAACGAGATGGGCTACGGTCAGGTGCTAGCTATCTTTCTATTAGTTCTGCCTGCTATAGCGACCTTCGAAGCCTACAAAGGTACGTCAAGTCCCCAAAATTATAACCCTGCTTCAACTGATGCTATCGTAGAAGAGGAGCGCAAAGTGCGCGTCGAGGAAGCTAGAGAGGGTTTGCGACCATTGCTGGCAATTGTCCACAAGGTGGCAGTCAACTCTGACGAGCTGGCTTCGCAATCCGAGGTGAGATTTACAAACGAGCAAGTGCGTGCTCTTCGGAACATCATGGATGTGCAGTGGCCTGAAGCTCAGAATTTCTGTCTTCCATCACGGCGAGACACGGAGCAGCGTGTTGGGGATCAAGGCGATTCCACAACACGCTCAGCCACGGTGAATGCTCAGGGGCATACGGAAGGCTCGGGCATTATCGCAAGGAGAGGAACGTGGGAATCGTATGATTGATCAAAAATTCTCGCGCATACTCGCCACGAGTCTCATTATGTCTGCCATCACCATAATCAAACTCAGACCTCCGTAAGAGCTCTCTCGCCACACCTTAATCACAATCCGGTAGATCCATGCCACTCAATTGTTGGTATTGAACTTGTAAGAACACTTCGGGCATGTATAGAAGATCGTGGATCCCTCATCAGCGCCACGCGTCTGCGCCTCGCGGAACTGCATCTCCGGGTTGTGGCACTGTGGACATTCTTCGTTGGTGATCTGCTGTGCGCTCGCAATGTCTTGGGAGATCGGAAGCGTGGCGAAGCGATCGCGCTTGCGTTGGAGGGCTGAGGGGTAGTCGGTTGGACGAGAGGCTGTGCTTGTTTGGTCTGGCCATTCGTCTGGGAAGGTCAGTAGGATTCACGTCTGTGGTGGTATAATGTCTTGACTCGTCTCACTGATGGTCATGGTCGCGCAAAGGTCGCAGGCGATTTGAGGTGTCTTAGACTTGCTGACTCGAGGCAGCAAGTTGCCGCATGCTGTGCAAAACAGCAGACCGTTGAATGTCATATTTGCTAGGTGCTGTCGTCTGAGTTGGTTTTGGATGTTGCTGCCTGCCCATCGAGAGTCGCATTATGTACGCACGGACAACAATGCATGGGTTGCCTTGTGCAACACTGCCCCTCACTCGCTCGCACGCGCTTGTGAATGATGTACAATACTGCGAATGTGAATCTTTAACGATGAGTGTAATGTCGTAGATCTACATTCTCTATTTCATATCAGTACCTTGCTCTCTCCAACGCACAAGTCATTCCTTTGCGGACTCTGCGGAGTGTTGTCCTCAATATCCAGAGAATCACGATCAACAACGCACAACTGCACCCTAGGAGTCTCTCGTGATTTGAATGTTGCTTTCGCGATGAGCCAAGCTAGGAATCCTCTGCCTTTCTCGACTACGAAATTGCGCTCCCATATGTGATGAGTCGCTGTGAGTTCGCGCCGCGTCCCAGCGACCTCACTGCTCCCAAGCCCACTGAGATCTCTCACGGGAATGGATCCTTTGTGAACCACCGCCAGAGGATAGATCGTAGGGTCCGCGTGAGACGCTGGAATCACGCCGTCGTAAAGCTTTTCTGCGCCGGTGAAAAGAACCGCTTCCGCGAAGTCCTCATCTTCGATTGGCAGAGTGGGCGCATGGCGTTTCTGCCTGCTTCCCATCAAAGCTTGGAGCTTGGCCAGTCTGGCGCTTGAGTTGTTGTGGTAGTTGTTGAACGCAATCATGAGTGTGTCCGGTCGATCGGTATCTTCGTCTTCTTTGGGCAGGGTGCTCAGTCCGACCCACTCTGGTAGTCCAGCAAGGGCGGTTGTGCTCCTCCAATCCTTGCAGCCATCGTATCCAAACTCATTGATCGTTCCCACGGTGCGGAAGTGTTGCAAAGCCGCAATTTGTTGAGCGGCCTCCTGTGATGCGAATACAGGCACATCGGGATGAAGCTGTCGGAACGAGTCCTCATGGAATTCGCCTAGCGGTGTGACTACCACAGCATCTACCAGTGTCTCCAGCTTTCCTATACTGCTCTCAACCGTGGCATTGCTCTTTCTCCTGCTTTCTGGACGGAGGTCGTTGGCCAGTACCTCCAGATCCCTGAGAAGCTCCTCGAGCGCTGCGATGGTTTGTAGGTGGTCCGATGCAGGTGAAGATTTCGAGAACCAGCCGTTTGATGGACTCTGCTGCCTCACAAAGCAAGGGTCCACCAGAATATTGTAGTAGAAGCGTGCACCATGGGCTACGGCATTCGTGGGCCTTGGGATCTGTAGTACCCAGCTGCTGCCTTGTAGGCGATGGAGGAGTGGGCGGCGAGTCGCGAGTTCGTGCCGTATGGAGGATTTCAAATCCAGCTGGAGCTGGACAGATGGCTCATCCATTTACGAGATGTGCAAAGCGACATTGTTGTAGCATGTTCAATGTTGTGTAAAGAAACAAATGGGTGTCTCCCGCGACGCCGCTGCTTCGTCAATGCTCGCAGCCTCGCAGCTGCTCGGCACAGGCAAATCGGAAGCTGAGGGTGGAGACTTGACAGAAAGCATGTGCATTTGGTCTTTATTATGGTGCCAAACCATCCATCAGTGATACCCGTTAAGACTCAACAAATACAGATATCACTAAATTTGCAAGAGAGCTTTGCCGGCAGACATCGCGTGTTCGATAATCTCATCTATAACCTGGTTACAGTTGAGAAAGTGGACAGTTACACTGATTGCGTACATCACATTCGGACTCCCAAGGTTGAGTACAAGCGAGAGGCGCAAAAGAAGGTAACAGACACAATGACACAAATGTAAGCATCGCCCGAAGGTCTCGTAGCGACGCTTCAGAGGCCCATCTCTTGCCGGTCTATTTCAACCTCCATATTTCTCAACAACCATCACCTTCATCCCATCACGCTCCCAGAATCCAGCCTCGTCTGCCATTATCTTCTCGTTAGCACTCTCGGTAGACAATGCGGCAAAGAACCTCTGGGAGGCTGCCTCATCTTCGAATTCCATCAGTACAACAGCTGCATAAGATTTGTCGTCTGCGTCGCCTGCAAGAAGTACTGGCTTGCCGGTGCTGCTGTCAAGCTTGGGGTAGAATCTTGTGTGTGAAAGGGGAGCTGCGTCGCCGGCGAGGTCGGCCACCATTATCATGTGCCGCTCATAGCGACTCTTGAACTCTTCGTGCGTGACGCCTTCCTTGAGAGGCGCTAAGACCATCACGGTGTGGCCCATTGTGTCGGATGGGCTGATCAATGCCGCTGTCCGTTTGGATGGCGCAGATACTATGGTGCGCTATAGATGATGTTGGCGTAGTTGCG
>Ga0265797_10004457_pt1 | contig 21357 bp, 20 predicted proteins | sample P2T30metagenome_FD_192433 | JGI IMG/M metagenome (GOLD analysis project Ga0265797, IMG submission 192433) | Plant litter microbial communities from East Loma Ridge, Irvine, California - P2 T30 | ecosystem: Environmental > Terrestrial > Plant litter > Unclassified | place: USA: California...
GCCAATAGGACATCATGCTTATATTCTCCGGCCGACCAACACGGGCGATACTGATAATTGGGATGTGTTTGTACAGTCAAGCCGATTCTGCAAAGCTCTGTACAAACAGTTTCCGATTGTCAGTATCGCCCATGATGGCCGGCCGGGAATGTAATCATGATGTCCTATTGGCTTGGCTCTATAATCGAGAGAGTGCAGAGATGAAGCCGTTTCTGCGAAGCTCTGTACAGCGTTGAGCGAAAGAGGAACGTCTATAGATAGGTAAAGCCGTGCGCTAATTACGACCTCATAAACCTACGCTGATGTCAAAGGCTTTGAACTTGCGGTCACAAATTCTCTCACTATTCATTTCTCGCTTCATAGGGGGTCTGGGTACGAACTGATGACGAGACGCTCAAGCTCGGTTTCAAGAGATCTCAGATCGATGGGACTTCTCAGTCCTTCCAGACTGAGGAACTCAAAGCACACTTGAATCGATTGTAGTGGTAAAGATTCAAGACGTAGCAAATTTTGTAACCCGGTCTCATTATATCGGCGACCGAGATCTAGCGAAAAGAACAGTCCGAACACGAGGACATGCCTCACACCTCTTGCCGCCAACATCGCGTTCGACCCAATTGTCCCAGCTGTGATGGACTCCAACATGATGGCCCGTATAGCTCCAGCTTGGATCGTCGTGAGGGTGTTAAGAAATGTACTGAAAGTCTCACAAGTATCAAAAATGAAGGTGTTCAGCGTAAAGGGCATTAAGGCGGCTTCGTTGCGCACTTGCTGACATGTCAAGAGCAGCGCGAGCGGCACTACGCACCCTTGTCTATGTGACAAGTTGCTCTCGCGTGGCCTGTCCTCTTGCTTTTCGTAGCAGTAGTAATGAGGTGACCATGGTGTCACGCTGCAGCCGTCGCCACACGACTTCTTAATCTCTCTAGCCCTGCGTCGGTAAGATGTGGGATCTCCGCACACTCTAGCTTTGAGCTTTTTCCTAGACACATGCAAGTGTAAGTTCCCTAGGGCAAAGTTGTAAATGAGATTTCGAACTTCAGGAGGGAGATGAAGCAACGTCAGCTCCATGTGCAGTGCTGGGGTGCAAGACCAAGGAGTTGTTCGAGGAATAGATCAGAAATAGGGAAGGTAGGGATTTATGTGGATTATACTATCTGTACGGACGAAGAACGTCGCAATTGCTAAGATGTGACACTTTTGTATTACATGACGAAGATAACGAAGGTCAGTGTTCTCTCATAATTTGCGACGTGCTCGGCTATTGCTGGAGAAGAATCTCGTGTCAGATAAGAAATTAACTAAGTTACTCAACACATTTCTAGAACATGAGAGGAGAGCCAGCTCAAATGATCGACCTCTCAACAGCCTATGCTTCCGTATCCCCTCGAAGGCGTAACTCCATCAAGACTTGTCTTGACACGAAAGACGCTGATCAGACCTGCACCTGTAGTGTTACGGTGGTATTTCTCTAGCGGCTTGGAGATTACGCTACATTAGACATCCTCCCCTCATATCAGCTGCCTTACGGCTGTAATGCGGCTCGATGGAAGCATTCGAAGACTGACGATACAAACCCAGCAGCCTTCCATGTCGGAGTCGAAGATACATCCATGTCGTAGTCGAAGGTATGAATGTATATAAGTAGAGGCAAGTCGGCGAAGGTGGACTAGTCGTAAGAACTTCGAACGACCCGGGAGAACAGGTCATCTGCCACTAGTCGTGACTTGCATTGAGTACCATAGTAGGGGTCTTTAGACGAGACACCAACCCGACTTGGGATGCTCACCAGGGAGTCGTTGTATGATCCACGATGCTCGTTCTCCAGGCTTTAACCTTCCTCAGAAGAGCTTCGACCGCAGGATCGTGTCTCTCTGCGTATGATTTTTCGATGAAGTCGGTAAAGTCAAGCACGTCAACCTCTGTGTTTGTCGCTCCAAGGCTTAGACGAACCACGCGAGTGGACCCCTCAGACTGATGTGCTGCCTGGTTGACGTGTAACCAACGCGAAGGTTCAACTTTGCCGATATCCCATTGATGATTTGTCGCGAGACTTCTAGAATTGCATAAATCTCGACTTGAAACCCGAATATTATGGGTGACTGCTGCTTCGGCTACAGAACAAGAGTCAACAAAGCTTCCATCCGCACGTATCACGTTGATTGCGATTACAGGTCCATGTGTTGACGAGCTCCAGCAACCGGGTGAATCCGAATTGTAGATACGCACGACAGGGTTTCCACTTGCGTGGACAAGCTCTTGTAGCTTGTTCAAAAGCATCTGTGCGAGCGACATGGTGCGTCTGAAGATAGCCTCCATTGAACCGAAACCGTACAGCTCGCGGTGGATGTCAATCGCGTGACCAATGTCAAGGACCGACTCGAGCTCCAGACGGATCAGATGTGTCCTAGCTTGCAATGCTTTGCCCACGCTCGTGCCGACTTTTCCCTCCCAGCGAAGTTGGCCGTTCCGTGGCGAAGGTGAATCTTTGCGAATGAGAATAGCTCCAAGCTGCGTGGGACATCCAAAGATCTTTTCGAAACACAGAATCACGAGATCTGGCGCTGTATGTCCATCGTAAAGCTCTAGTGGAGCCGTACTAGCCAAAGATCTTGCATCGAGGAGCGTGAGAAACGCTGGGTGATGTTGTTTTTCGCGGATTTTCCATGCCCTGCTCGTATGAGATCGTTATCTTCCCGTGGGTATCGATGAGTTTGTGGGTGAAGAGTACCTACCAACCTCTGGGGAGTCTCCGACCATCGAAACTAGACTGTCCTGAATAAACAAACAGCCCCGATGATTGCGGTTCAAGTTTGGCTTTTTCGTCTCCATCGATCCATCGGTCAACTTCTTCATCAGTTTGGAAACATCGATACTGGTCGCTGGATTCTCTCAATCTCGCCAACGCACCGCCTGTCTCTTTGTGATAGTAGTACGAAAATAGTGCTTTCTCGTCCGCGGCGTACTCTTGAAAACATTCAATGGCCAGTTGGACGGCTGCCGTAGCTTCCGAGACAAATGCCAAGTCGAAGATGTCAGGATTCACTTGAAGAAAGCGAAGTACTTGGAATTTGACCACCTTCACCCGATCGTGCATTGCTTCTGTCGTCTGGAGGACGCATGCTCTATTTGGTGAAGTCGGGTTAATGTTGAGGCGTCGATCGACCGTGGGACCTTCTCGAACTCTTTCTATTGGTAACTTCGTGCAGGGCTACCCTCTTCTGTCAGTGTTTCGGTGTGAAAACGTAGACGCCGGGACCAACCAACAGTAAAACTTCCACGGTAAAGATAAGGCACTTCTACCGGACAAAAATTCTCTAGCTTTGCTTCGCAATGGTGTTCCATAACTTGGTTCTTGTTGAGCCGTGCCGAGACGACGCTCTCGAAACCTATAATATGGCGCTTCGTAGGCGCACTGATCACGATGTATCTGCTTAGGTGGGATTTGCGCCCGCAAGTCGCCTTTACGAGGCTATAATTTGATTTGAGCACCAAGATTGAAGCAACTTATAACGTTTGCACATTGGTGGCATGTACAGTGCTTTGCATAATTGGCTCCATTTTTGTACTCGTGCGAAGTTGTAGCGGAGCCAATAGGACATCATGACCACATTCCCCGGCCGACCAACACAGGTAGGATTGACAATCGGAAAGAGTTTTTTCAGTCAAGCCGATATTGCAAAGCACTGCACTATCGATAGATTGAGAGTAGTTGTGCGATCTTAGCGGACAAGTTCGGCAAATTCATCTCCGCATCCGAGATACCTTCCGCCGGATATCCTGCAGCTTTACCCTCCCACATCGGTAGCGAGGATGTAATCAGGCATCCATCGCACATTTCCAAGGGCTGGAAGCGCGCTCAGTAAATGGTCTTTGTTTTGCCGCTGCCGTCCTGATGACATATCTTGAATCTACCAAGGAAAATTGCACCTGATGAGGGGAAATGAGGCGTGTGGGTGCGACCACGCTCGCATATTAACATTTACTAGGGTTGAGCACCCCCAACTTCGGTCCGAGCATACGAATTAGACATTGCGAACAATCATTTTTGCTCGCGTTTTTAAACTCAGCTCAGCACTATTGCTGAACGGATGTATAACGTTATAGACTCTAGTCGAGCCCCTATAAAATGGTGCCTAAGGCTTCGATGTTGACATTATTCCACTCGTGTGAGACGCAAGACTCTCAACACAAGCCCGGTTATTGTTGTTACAGATGCTGACAATATCACCGTAAACATCGCTTCCAGTAGATCATAGACACCATCTGTAATGCGATTGTACTGATAAAATTATATGTTGCACGGAATAGTAGTGTGAGAAACTGGCTCTCGAACATAACGTTCCTTTCGCTTACTGTACACTGTAGTGTGTAAACGCTGCATTCTTGCATTTCGCTCCTGGATCTCACAATACCTTCGGGAAGCCACTTTCTGACACTATTATAGTCTGCTCAAGTCCCACTAAAGACCCAAACGCATACATAGCTTTGCAGAATCGTCTTCATCTATGCACACTTTCGAATATACAGCCGAGCCAATGGGACATCGTGATTACATTTTCCGGCGGACCGAAATAGGCGAGACTGACAGTCGGAAGGAGTTTGTACAGTGAAGCTGATACTGCAACCGGTGTCCCGAACGTCGAGATTCTGTTCTGTTACCCCACGCCCAGATTCTGCCTAGGTTATTGCGCACAGATGTGACCTCAATTCATATCTATCTTGAGACACCGGACTTTATATTTGACTGTACTGAAACACACGGACGCTTTCCTCTAAGCACCGGTTTTACAAGTAAGAAACAAGCATCCTAAGCACACTGGGATAAGGGGCGACAGATAGGATTCTTCCTCCTTGTGTTAAGTTATGGATGTGAATCGAAAAGCTGATTGCTTGTTTGACACCAGCTTCGTAGCCTATGAAAGCCTTTCGTTTTTCCATCGCATGAAGCTACCTTCCTCACAGCCGAGACTTTTCTTTGGCGCCCTCCACAGATCGTTGTTGGAATAGAGTACTCACGGACGAGGTTTCCGAACACATGGAATCCATCTTATCAGGGAGAGGTAGATTGCTTCCTCCATACGGGCAGAAACCATGAAGATCAATAGAGCAATGGACCCGCATGCAGTTCCCAGCCAGAAGACGTTCTTGTAGCTTTGTGCCTTCCCTTGATACACAGTAAGCGTTTCCACCATTGCTGCAGCACCTAGAAGTAGAGCAATGCTACTCTGTGCCAAAGCATTGGTTAAGGTCCCGGTAAGGCTTCGTTCTGAAGTTGGCAGTGTTGTTGCCAGAAGCTCGAAGAATACGTGGAAGATCAGGTCTAGGGCAATCGCGGCGCATAGCATTGCTGGGAAGACATAAGCCCAGTAACTAGCTTCCAGTGGCGCCAGAGCAAAAAGCAGCGGTGCAACAACAGCAGCGCAGGCAGTCAGGATCAAGACGATAGTGTTGCTTACGACATGTAAGAACAGCCCTTTGCAGATTGCCAGAAAGCAGCCTGCAATGGTCATTGGTGCGAACCACCCCACCAGTTGCAAAGGTCCAACCTCCATTATGTTTCGAATGCTACAAAGGGTTAATAAGATTCCTAAGATAGAAAACTATACGCACGATAGGGGCTTACTAAAATACCGTATATAGCACATACAGTCCCATGGCGCCATAACCGAAGAATAGCCCAACTAGAAGTGGTCCGACCCGCCTTGTTCCCAAGATCGTAAGTGGAAGTAGTGGTTTTTGGGCAACCCAGCCTTCCACGTAAATCGCGAAACCAAGTGAGGCCATGCTCAGCACTTCTGTCGCAAGAAGATAGGGCGTCCGCCACCCTTGTGGCGCGTGAGGAAACTCGACCACCCAGCAAGCAGTCAAGACCAGCGCAGATGCGGTAGCGACACAGCCCAACAAGTCCATCGGGACTTTGGCGTTTTTGCTGCAGGGTTTGAGGGATTCTGGTGCTGTGAAAGAGGATCCAACCAACGCTTGCAGAGCAAACATGGCAGCCACCCAGAAGAACCACCGCCAACACAGATACTGCGATGATAGTCCTGCAACGAGAATCCCTAAGAACGAACCCAAGATTTCCATCAATTCGTGCAGGAGGAAAACCCTGTCTTTCCGCACCCCTGGCGAATATAAGTTGCTCAGTAGCGTCGCACCTGAGAAGAAGTGTGCTGCACCTCCGAGACCTTGCATAGCGCGACATGCTATTAGCATCACATGGTTGGTGGAAATTCCAGCAAACAATGTCCAGATAAGAGTCCAGGCCAGTCCACATTGAAAGACCGGTAGGGGTCCGATCCTTTCCACTAAACGCCTGAAGGGGAGGAGGGATGTTGCCAACGCTAGTGGAACAACGATAGTAAGCCACGTGCTTGATGCGCCTTCTAGGCGGAATGCATCGACCAGTGTCGGCAGGAGTGCCGGGAATCCGATCAGAGTGTATCCGCATAGGGACCTAGAGAGTGATACGGACACGACAAAGATTACCTCACTCCGAGTTGACTTGAATCTTCGTAAATGAGTTTTACCGGAATGGTCGTCGAGAAAGCTTTGCGGGTGCTCCGGGTTGCATAAAGTCTCACCAGAGAGGTCGGACTTAGCATCGTCCACGGGGTCGACATCGATCGCCATGACAATTAATTGTGTGTAACCAGATGGGCTGCAGTTGTACAACAGTGCCAGGAAGTGGCGTCCTAGAGCTTATGTAAATTCCAAAAGCAAGATACGATTATCAAAACACGGTGCGCTGATGGCAATATCTGTCCGCGGTTCGGGAACTCAAAAGGAGTTCGGACTCCGGCCGTCGAGTTACGACGCCGGACGTCGTTTCGGCCGAGACACCAGCTGTCTACTCTCTTAATCACACAACTTGATGCGCAAGAAGAGTAGATTTGCCCGCAGCTACAGAGTTTTACAGAATCGGCCTGATCTCTGCACTCTTTCGAAAATACAACCGAGCCAATAGGACATCACGCTTACATTCTCTGGCCGACCAACACGGGCGATACTGATAACCCGAATGTGTTTGTACAGTCAAGCCGATTCTGCAAAGCTCTGTATCAGGTGTTGCGTTTTTAACGACGCTAATCAGCAGGCCCGCGTGTGCAATTTCGGACACTTGAAACCATAGCGCTCCAGCCGGTGGGTTCTAGAAAGACCTTCCCAATCATGCAGTAGAATGCAACATCGTCCCTTGTGCTGGTCGGCCGGAAAATGCAACCGTGATTTCCCATAAGCTCCGCTGGGCTATCGTAACAAGAGTGCAAGGATGAAGCCGATCCTGCAAAGCACCGTAAAGGTAGCAGAAGAGAAGGAGTAAGCTGCACATGTTCATCATCTTGGATTGATAACTATGTGATTGACATAACTTCACTAGGATCAGGCTCCATCGATCAGACGATCTCAATTTAGCAGGTGAATATTCACTTGTAGACGTATCTGCAATTATCAGCCTCTAGAGTTTGTAGACACGACGGCGAAAAGTTGACGGGCTGAGAGCGCCAGGTGACCCCTTCTACATAACAATCGTGATTGACTGAAAGTGCTCAGGGTCAGTAAAGGAAGTCTCTGGTGTTCTTGACTCGTTGTCCTACGTTGCATGTTCACCAAAACAACATTCGAACTTGGAGATATTTCTATGCACCGGCTCAACCTGGAAGGGGAAGGCAAATGCGTGGATCGCAATTTCATTCTATCTCACTTGAGCACCTCTAGATAGTCTGCGCGGACTGGTCGCCTTCAATTCTTGAGACTCACCGCTACTTCGATGTGGGAATGTTGCCAACCTCGCACCAGATTGGCTGGTGATCGTCATGAATCTCAACTCGTCGTATGCCAACAAATTTGCGCATTTATGGATCTTTCTCGACCATCCGACGTCCGTTCTATAATATTCACACAACTCTAATTGCGGTCCTGGGTCTCCCAATGCGGATCATACAGCTGACATCAACCGAACGCCTTTTCAGCCCGAAGTTTGAGACTGGCAATGCAGCCGCGTACTTCGAGGGGGAGCGATTACTGAAAGTAAGATTTCGCTCTCTGGTCGTGAGTGTCAAGATGCTAAAAAGAAGTGTATCTATGCTCATTCTCTTCAAAAAGATGAACGCATGTACGACTGTGTGTGACAACCGTGCGAAGGAAGGTCATCATCACTGTGGCGATATACTTTATTCTGCTCTGGTACTCCGTCACACCATTTTCTGAGCTTCTGTGAAAACCGCTAATCCAGAGGTTGCAGGTGCATTGCGTGGAGCAGATTGTTGATGTTGTTGTCCAACAAGGCGAAGTCCTCAACGCGGATGAAGAAATCAACTTGTGGTATCCTATGAGGGACACTCGCGTCTGGAAGGCGAACGCTCAACTTGGAGGTATCGTGCAATTATCTGTGGAGATCCTTAAGATGTTCAGAGGCGTTCATTTGCCGGATGCCGAGATTATGTCGAAAGTGCTTGGGGATTTCGAGGAGATATGGCGGTACATGATTGACCCTTTGTTCGAAAGAGAGCAAATCCTCCTACGCCAATTCGTCGGAGGCGGCTGGCTTCGCAAAGATCTCCTGGGCGACCACTTGCACCAATGGATGACAGAGATAAGGAGTTCGAAGAAGAAAAACTACAAGAAGAGCATTGAGAGTAGTGGCACTAGCTGAGGCAGAAAGGGTTAGACCATTGCATATTGCAGTTTCCAATCCAAGTAAAAATCATGATCAATAGATATTACCTATTTGAGCGAAAGTCCCCGTAATTTTCAGACTGTTGACTTTGTATATATTCATGTTCGCCTCTTTAATTCGTGTGGTTTCTAGACAGAGCCTCTCGTATTGTAGCGGCGCCACGTGCCTGAGAAGGAGGTCAAGGATTGTGGACCTGTGGGGCTAACCTTGATCGCACAAAGGGTTGATGCCCTGACGTAGATGTGCCACAAAAGGTTATATTGTGTAATGGACTATGTAATCTATACCCGCAGGACGTGAGGTAGGTCGTGTAGCAAGTGCGCTGCCTGATCTTCTTGCAGTACTTGCAAGTTCTTCACTTTTCGTGATCGTACGTAGAAAAAGGTCAGTCACTGGACCCGAAATGGATATAATTGGATTTAGTAGCTCGTATGCACTTCGCTGCCATCCTGGAATTTCATGAATATATACACTGAATGTCTTGTGGCCGAGTCACATCTAGAGATGTAGGTGATAAATGACTAGCACTCCTGCAGAATGCTGCATATGGTGGCTGCTTCCGTTCGCTTTACAGTCCTCGCCCCATAGTTCGTCCAAGCCTATTCCCGGCTACTCAAGGATCTCGAGAGCCCGGAAGGGGCGCGTAAAGCTTTTGAAGTCCCATAGGATAGGTGTCTCATAGAGGATCCCGGACGACAGGTACTCGTGATGGGTTTCAGGGATGATCTCAAGCACTAAGTGGCTCCGTTGTGCGCAACTTCCCTTTCTTCACTCCGCAACGACTCCCTAGTCTTCGTTACCGAGGTTGATGGAAATGGCTCGCCCTGGCGGCGTTTGCTGACGTGAGGGTGAGGAGGAGGGTACGGGCGTGTTGACTGTCGAACTTTCAGGATCTCGCGTTGGTTTCTCTGTTCCAGATCCAGGAGATCTAGTTGGAGTTTTTCCAGCTGACCCTCTTGTTCAATCGCACCTGCGACGTTACACATGGTTATGTTTCCGGTCTTCGTTTTTTGTGATGACTTTGAGGTTGTCCTGACGTAGATTCTCCAGACGTTCAGTTCAAGCTTCTCGTCCTGACGCGTACGAGTGCCGCTGGTGTGAGTTTGGTTGTACCAGACGATCACGGATGTTCCTCAGTGTAGCTATATGACAAGAGAATCGCCCATACAATTGGTTGCAACATCGGCTTCATTGTACAAACATTTTCCGATCGTCAGTGTCGCCCGTGTTGTTCGGCCGAAGAATGGCACCACAATGTCCTATTGGCTCCGCTGCTACTTCGCAAGAGTGCAAAAGTGAAACCGATTGTACAATTATGCGAAAAAAGAACGTGCTACGGAGATCATCACTTTCGGCCGAATGCTCAACCCCACATTTCTTTAGGTAAGTTAACTTATGCAGCTTAGTTAACCAATGGTTGATCCGAGCTGCGAGGTTGGATGTAATTTAACCCATATAGTGGTACAGTACATTACCGATGCGGTCAAACAAATTTGTAAAGAAATCGGGTTTAGCCGCTCCTCCTCCGACCGTTATGGGTTTCATAGAGTATTGCGAAATCTGCTATACTTGCCCTTTGCACCCACTCTAATCAACTGGAGACCAGCAAGCTTCATTAACAAGCCTTGATCTGAGTAGAAAGATTTGTTATGTGCGTCTCGAGCTATTTCGTAAAAAGCGCAGATACTGCAGACGAAGTGGAGCTGTCATCCCTTGTAGAAGCTGGACACTTGGAATCGGCTTGGTCTGCGACGTTCTCACTTTCGTATGAATGGATGATTGCCTCGTATATCTTGGAAGTAGACAAACTTATCGTAAGGCGAGCACTTCAAGTAAAAAAGATTTGCGTTCCTGTTCCTTTTACTGGCTCTTGTGATGAATATCATGAGGTTCTGCCCACTTTGTCTGCGTAGTGGGTACTGATGCTGATATTGTTATTCATGCGGATCTTCCCCACTTGCACATTCCGTCTCAACACAACACCAATGGCTCAGGCCAAGAACGTCAAGCAGATTTTTTTCGAGTTCGGCCTCGTAAGCAACAAAAAGCCCGAGCGCCAAGCCCTGACCAGCCAGCGTGTCTACCGTTCGCCACACCTTGAAATGGAATACGGTCTTGATGGCAATGTAACTCCATGACATCCAACGCTGAAAGGCTGTCAACCACGTACTGACTGACTGTAAGCTTCTGGAATATCTCACATTGTCCGCTTGGTGGATAAGCTATTGGTGTCTGAAAGTGTTCGGTGGGAGCTCCCACGCATACTGTTGGGGTTGTATTTTTCATCCCGCTTCAATGCAGGTAGCAGCTGGCAAGATTGTCTCTGCAGCTGATGTGAGATGCGGAGCCATATCGCATTGGTATTAACGAATCGAAACCCCTGTTTTATATGGACGACGCTGTACACGCTACGGACATACGTGGGAGCCCAGTATTTTGACAATCGTTTGGATGATTTCCCGTGACACCATGAAAGCAGGTCCTGGTGCCTTACTGATTGGCGTCTCCTAAGGAAACGGTGACTTGGACTAGACCATTAGCCGCTTCGATTTTTCAGAACCCTCACTCTCTAGTTTGTACATTTTTACTCTGTCATCAGACTCGTCGCTTCCGTGAAATCCCTTACTTTCATTACTTTGGCTATCCACCTCAACCCCATAGGTCAAGAAGAAGTGCCAGCCAAACTCCAAGTCTATCCTCTCATCTCCAATATTTGGACGAAGTGTAGCGGCGGCTATATCATATGCCAGGCCCTTCGTGATCCCATTTCTGTCGTATATGGTGGTGAAGACGTATGTCAAGTCACTGTCCTCAGGCTCGCTTTGTCCCACGTCTTCTCCGCTGTAGGCATGCAGCCTGGCCGTGGTGATCGGAGGAGAACAGATCTGCATAGAGTACCATGACAGATCACAACAATCCAGGAAGACCGGTCTTCCTTCCAGATTAGTCTCCGAAGCGGCGGACCTCACGTAGAAATCGCATTCAACGTATCCATCACCAGACCGGAGTGCAGAACAAGATATGCAACAGTCTTGGTGCAGGTGGCAGGCGTCTGTGAGCATATCATTTGTCACGGTTGGCATCTTGTAAACCGGTATGCCAAAATCTCTCTTCGGAAACCGCAGCGGAGGTTGTGCTGGCTTCTTTGCCTTACTCCTCCAGGGCAATTGATGCTTTCCGGGTGCGAGATACCAGTTGGATGTGTGTAAGAATGTACCGCTTCGGTAAGAAGCAGATGATGATTTCGCGTAATTCTGGCAAGCCAAACACTTTTGTCGTCGCTGAGGTCGACGTGATCAATTCCATCCTACTAAACTGATATCGAGGAGGGGTGAAAGCGGCGACGGCTGAGTCAATATGCTATGACTTTACGAAGGTTCCAGGTAGTGGCTGTGCGTTGCGAGTGGAATCGTCATGAAAACGTGAGGACTTTTGCGATAGTGGTCCAGGCAGGGTGCTCACTTGGAATCGAGGGGTGGGATGAAACCTAGAGCGTCCTACTTGGAACCGGAAGCAAAGTCCTTCGGTTATCACCCTTCCCAGATTAACGCCCTACTGATTCGATACATGCGACTAACGACTATATACCCACGTCATTGGTTCTTGGAAACGAACTGCCGCTCTCGTAAATCGAGAAAGTTTGAATGTACATTAGCACAATGACGCGGGTCAAGCACGAATCAACTACTTCGCTCGCACAAGCGTATGAAGGAAAATCGTCGCACCTGAAATGTTGAACAACCCTCTGCGTAGGCATCAGTAATAGCCTGTAAGACACGGACCGGTTTATGCGCTGGACTAGAGATGACGAGTAGGATCACCGTGGGCGGGCCATATGCCAGCTCGTACTCGCTTGGAAGAGATTACCAGCTGTTGGGATGCCTGACATCGCCAAGGTAAAGACTCTCGCCACGAGAGCTTCTGACTTGGCGTCCGCATCACAGGCGGAAGTGAGTGCAACGGCGGGACAGGTCGAGATGAGCTTTCCTCCCGCCGCCACGCGGTACGCTCGCTTAAAGGCCTCACGCATGATGTACGTAAGATGTGATGAACCGTACCAGCAAGCTATTCGCGCGTACGGTCACCCGAGTAGGGCATCCGTGGGTGACCGGACTCGGAGGGATGATGGGAAGGTTTGAGTGAAGACAGTGATGGGAGTCGTGGCGATGGCCTAGACGTTGCGATATTTGGGAGAAGACGGTTTAGCCAGCGGAACAGGTATGGAAAGGTTGCATTTCAGGGACAATATAATTTCACCAGTCCCAGCTTCTCTCATTGAGAGAAATCGTGTCTTCCTTTCAGGAGATCATGCTATCTACTATTATTGCATTGTGCACGTCATGCACCTCGCATCCACACACATGTGCACAACCTCACCATCCACTATCAAACGTCTTGCATCGTTTTCCTCCCATTTGAAGTAGCTCTTGAAATCGTTCAATAGAGGCTTCCGCTGCAGCACTTTTTCGAAGAACTTCAGGACCTTCTGTGGAGACAAGTCTCCCATCAGAAAGTACGCGGACCTCCACCTGACTTGTACTTTTTGCTGAGTCGCTCTTGTGATTCCGTTCTTCCCCTGCTGTATCTCTTGTCCACCATCCAGATGAACAACTTCTTCCACATGGGTATGGGGCGGAAGATTTTCCGCCATGGCCTCGTATTCCTGCTTGCTCATCACTCGAGGTTCGAAGCTTGCTTGGACCATGATCGATGAGCCATCGACATAGTGAATCCCAGCAAGCCGATATTCAGCACGCTGAAGTGGTTTATCGGGAATAGAACGCCCGGTCTTGTGAAGTAACGACGAGGCAGCTTCGTAATTGGAGAGAATTATCTCGTGGCAAGTGTGGTGTTTTGGCATGTCTGGATATCGGACCAGCGGAAATTTCGTTCCAATTACTCCATGAAGAGTTCCTCGAGGTAGTGCTAGACGTACCGACCTCAATGCAAGTAATGAAGCGTATGGCCTTGTTTCCATCCACTTGTCTGTGTGCGACGTCCAGCTAGAGGTTAAAACCGTGGTACACAAGAAGTGAAACTCAAGATGGGCTCTGAGCCCGCGTTGTAGAGGAGTTGTGACATTTCAAGTTTGAGAACCTGGAAGTGCATAAGAGCTAAAGAAATACAAGGGTGGCCGTTGTGCCAGCTCGTTTGCCATAAGCCACACCATATGATAATTGATTAATCTACATCTGCTTGACGCAAGAACAGAGAGGTTATGTGCCGTCCGAGACTGGCCGATGTATGTGTGAAACTTCTCGAGCTCTTTTGGCAAGTCCCATACGCATGGCGTCGATAGTCGCGATGCGTGCGTTTAAAGGTCATTTCCTGCTTACGTGAGTATGAGAAGGTCGATCGCTGCACTTGGAACGTTTGACAGCGTACTGCATAGGCATCAATTGAAGCCGTGGTACGTACATACTGGACTATGAACGACAAGATGGTATTGTTGACCATAAGATCACGGAGTTAGGGCGCTAGCTCCCACCTGTTGAAAGAGATAGCTAGGAAGTGAAATCCAGAGGAAGAGATGCTACATCAGATGCTGCTGCCAAGGCAGAGTCTCTCGTCACGAGAGCTTTTGACTTGGCGTACACATCAGCACGCATGAAAGACGGTTGAGACGAATGCGGCACCCTCGCTTACATGCCGCTCGCGTAGTACAGCTGAGATGAAATCTCCTGCAATCGCGAGACTTATACCCTTATTGTCGCAAGGATCCATGTATGCATGTATCATCTCGAGGCACCGAAAATCAATGTACGACTGGCAGTCTGGTCAGACAGGTAATGTGAGCATCGGCCCTTGAACATAGCTGCAAGCAGGCAAGAATGAAGATCTAGAAAGGATTATGTAAGGAGGGCTCGAACGAACAGTCTAGACGAAACGAGATTTAAAGGAAGGTCAGTTTTCATCAAGCCCCAACCGCATCCTTCCATCTTCCCCTTCAGACCCATCTCTGGTGTGAACGCCAAGTCGAAAGCTCTCGTGGCGAGAGAGTTTGTCTTGTCAACAGCAGTGGATGCTGGGATCTTGCTGGTGGACCAACGCATTGGCCTTCAAGCCATACATTGGGGGCGGGAGGGAGTAGAGTTCGTAAGCAAGCTAGCGTGGCTCGTTAGGCTGGGTAGAGGGTATCCCTGATCGCGTCAAGCAGGTGGCAGTGGATTCTCACCTAGGGTGAAACCACGACGGGGCCGAAATCTCAGTTGAGGCGCTGATTGGAATGCCAGGCCGTTTGTTCCCTCTTTGTGTAGTCGGTCCGATGTGCCATATAGTCTTCCCAGTACGTTGGTATAGTTGACATAGGAGGATTCTCAATCGATTGGCCCTAACGGTGCAGGAGTTGAACGCCTATTACAAAGTGGTGTGATCATATCGGTAGATCGAAAGCGGTTTTTGCTGGAAGGCTCCACCAGGAACAACTGAGCGCAAGAGACTTGATGCACCAGAGGTTCAACGCCGTTCCGCTTCAAGTTGAAGACACTACGGCGAAACCAAGATGTGACCCAACCGTTCTATCGTTCAAGACCTTCTTGATCGCATCTTCAGAGACCGGCCCAGCTGCATTCAAGTCAACTTCTCAGATGACTCTATCTGGACATACCAGAACAGCCACGGAAACGCCACATCCAATGCACAGAGCTGCATCAGCCTGATGATTGCGGGATTATGTCGTCGCTCGCTCTATGTAGCATGGCTGCCGGTTTGATACTGACGAATCCCTGCTGTTCACCCCAGCTTGCGAAAGGGTCGCCATCCCGTCGTCTATCATCACACTGTTCCAGAAAGGAGTCGACGCGCGTACGTTAACTTATGCGTTCAGTCAGTCGGTGGTAATCGGCTATCTTGGTAATCATCACATGAAGACCTGCAGCGTGTCTTTATCTAATTACAGGACTACCAGTTCTCGTAAACACAGGGACGTAGTCGCCTATTGCTGCGGAGTCTCATCGTAACAGCGTTCATGTATTTGGTCGGGTACTTCGGATAATATCTATTCCCTGCAGTATCCAGCACCCTCCCGCCTCACTTACTCTGCATGTATGGTCATTTCCCATATATCTAACGAACAGGTCTTTCCAAAGCGTTGTAGTGCTATTACCCGGCTTCAATCCTACTCCATTGGTCGATCACCTTGGCGTTGTCGACAGACTCAGTCTAGTCGTTCTCCGAGAACCTAATTTAGTTGCACATGTTTACCTCGAAGCACAAGTCAACTTGGCGATCGTGACCTGATCTCACTGTGTTTACTTCGAAGTATTTCCAGCCAATTGGAAAATCGAACGCTCCTTGTCATCACCTGCACGCTTCGCACAACCTTGCACCTCGGCATCATCTCAGCCTGTAACTCACTGACCGCCGTTGCCTAGCCGAACTCCCTCGCCGTTGGAGTCCATGACTTGGCATTTATTGGATTCATTTACGCTCGGACGCACGAATGCCACGCGGGCTCGTACCGTTAGTGTGTGCATATATCTATTCGTGAGTTTAATATCGATGCCTCGATCGCGTATGGTGCATCTCTGACCTCGCGTCCTCTTGCATATTGATGACTTTCTGGAATTACTCGCTTTAAGTGTTGGAGGCCCATGGGTCCTGACTTATGATGAATCATCCCTCCAATGATCAAGTCACCCGGCACTTCTCAGAAGCCGCCAGACTTGGTTCCAGACGACCATCGTATACACAAACAAACATGGACACTGACTCTCATGCTTGGCACCACGGCTCGGAGAACCCAAACACTGAAGCCTGAATACGGCAGCGCAGCGTAGAGGCCGAGACTCCCTCCGAAGATGGTCAACAAAGGAAAGATGTGGAAGGTCTATCTGAATACGCCGGACCGCCCAGATAAAGCGCCAGAAGTGACTATCACTTGCGGGACAACCTACAAGTTTCCGGAAGTACACGCAACAACTACTAGGAGTCTGATGGCGTACTTTTACTAAGGGCTCCAAGCAAGAAAGAAGAGGACTGGAAGATCACGCTGGATCTGGATGCCGTGCCCAGGAAAGAAGGGCAAACAATATCTTGGTGTGGGCCAGAGAGACTTGCAACCGATTCCAGTCTTGCGATAATGTCATTCTTGAATGGAGGCTCATCCGTCGTACATCTCCGAGGGTGGAGCTTCGCAAACAAAGACTTCGCCGACCACGTTTGCAATGGCTTTGCTCGGCGTTGAGAAGCTTCTACTTGTATCTCCCCGCGGCTGCGTACAAAACCTAACGAGCACGGTAACGACGTGGACCGGCCGGCCATGGCATCGGGGAGAATCAGTCAAGGCGTGGTAGAGGTCATCGCCTAAAAGAGGTCAAATCACCACACTGCTCATATTCAGCTGGTCTTTCAGCTGTTGACAATTCCGAAAAACGTCAGGTTCGATGTCTAGCGACACTGGACAGTGACCTAGACCAAAAAAAAGGGAGGCTCCTTAGGTCAAAAGATTTTTCGCGCGGACTCGCTGCTTGTGATTAGATTCGGATCCACTTGCTGGATAATCCATCCCTAAGATCGTTGGTCTATTCTTGAAGATGGTGAAGTATTGTGAGAGTTCTCCTCCATCAATGGTCGAATTTTGATCTCCGCAAAAACAAGACGCTATAAAGAATGCTTACACTCTTATCCAGTAACGGCGTTGCATCCGTCGGAAGGCTCGATCGATTCAGGCGTTACGAGACTACACGATCATCATTTCGGAAAGAGTGTCCAACCTCACCAAAGAGAGCCTCGCTCGCAACTTTCGGAACACGTGACGAGCCCTTGGCGCTGTGTCAACACAGCCCTGATTTGAACATCGAAGGCATAAGCATCGACCATCACAGCGCCTACCTTGACGGCCTTGTTTCGACATCCAGAGACTGTGGAAAAGCCTCTGTATCTATGAATCTGGGAGATTTGGAAGTCTGAACTTGCCAAAGTACAATATGATACTCGCTACAACGCGCGTGCACGGACCAGTTGCGACAATACTCTACACTAACCGAGGCACGTCCCAAATCGTACAAAGTGCAGGGTTTCTGGCAAACCGACGAGCGCGTACGCTCTTTCTACCATTCTCGCCAAATCTGACATAAATGTCACCAGTGACAGGAGAGAAACGAAAAGGTGAGTTGACTTGCTGACTTGACGATGCGTGTAATTCGACTAATGCACTGTTACAGGGGAGGCGCTCGCGCGCGAGATGGGCGCAGGAAGAGATCGGAGGAGCGCCGCAGAACCACGCACGACCACACTGACCTCGCAAGAGCGTCGCAACACTCCTTCCAAAGGCTCACCATCCGCATCGGCTTCTGCAAAGAAAGCGTCAATCACATATGGCGACACGATCTGTGGGATCGTGAAGAATTGGCCCGGACTTAGCAAGCAGGTCATCATGAGTGAAGGTGAAAAATTGCGCGAGGCACAACATCCGGGAAAGAGTGCGGACGCTGTCAGGGCAGGATTCAACAACTTTTTCAGTACTCAGTCGAAGAATAGCAAAAACCCAAGAATCCAGGGGTGGGACGTTAGCGGAACAGATGCTCAAGGAAGGGTTGCATCGGTGAACCGATGGCTCCCGTTTGGAGTACACCCGAAAGATGTTCAGTTGTGGGAAACTACTTCAGTCCCACTTACACGTGGCAATTGCGACCAAACGACAACTCGTAATGCACAGCATAACGACACGATTGAGGTCGTCCCGCAGGACACGATCGCTGATACATGCAATCAAGATAACACAACATCACCAATCGCGGGCAGCGCGATCACTGGAGATATATCAGCCCCAACAAACGAACCGGCAACGACCGCCTACGATGCGTGGTCTGAGGGAGCGCAGGGCAACTTCTGGGGCCTTCAAGTGAAGCTGAAGAGGGACAATCTTAGGGAGCTTCGAGTTGTGAATAGACGTTTAGAAGAGCTGTCAAGCCGCTCGACCCAACTGAAGGAGTCTCAGGACAAAGACATGACGCGGTTGAAGCACCTCGAGGACGAGGTGAAAGATCTCCGCGAAAAGATAAGTCAACGGGCAATGAAAACCGATGACATTGACCGAGAAGTGTCTTCTACATTGGAGGTGGCCAATGGTTTGGACGGGAAAATACGTGACCTCGATGAAGAATTCGCAAAATACTTTGCAGAAGAAGACGACTGAAGAGAAATTGCCCATTTTATACTTTCTTTCAGCCGATCGCACAGCCTGATCCTATCTTCATACGCCGTCTGACTGCCAGGGCTCGTTGCGGCCCTCGTATAACGGCTTGGATGGACAGTCCCAGCGACATGTGCATTCGCCCAGAGTAGATACTCGCTGTAGCTTTTCTTGTTTCCCAAAAGCTTGAGCTCTGCGACGGTTCCAGCCAACGTTGTCGATGGCTATAACTTAGGTGTATAGATATCATGCAATGTTTACTAGGTTAAAATTACGTCGCACATCACGATCATAACCCGTACGGAAGCGAAACTTCCGTACAGGTTGTAAGGCTAAGTGAAGATATCAGCCCATATCAGAACGGTCCGATGTCTATATCATATCGGTGCGTAAATCATGCAGATCATAGGAGTGGGACGAGAAATGTACATCATCAGCCTCTTGCACTACTTCTTGAAGTCCATCTGGCTATCCCGTTGAGATCTTGAATACTCAACAGTCTGAATATATTGAAAGCTCTTCTGCCCCTTATAGACCCCCTCGATTGAAAATAGCGGATAAAGCAAAAGGAGAACGAAAGTCTACGAGAGCGACAAGTCAGGCCTCGGGACTGGAATCGAGGGCGGGAGCTGCGAAGTGTTGGAGAAGGGTAAGTCTAGAAGAAAAAAGTATGTGCATGCAAGGCGTCGATCAGCTAGTGACTAGAACCTGGGCCCACGATATCAAGTAGTGATCGCAGAGCAGGGCTTTCCAGCTTCCATTATCTAACAAAGCTATCAGGCTCTGTGTAGAACACTGTAAGTGGTCCTCCGTCCTCTCCCTCTTGACCCAAATACCGATCACTGTGTCTTTGTTTTCGTGCATAATCCATGGTCAATCACTTCAGGTGCAGGAGGCAGTGCCTTGATGTTGGTTTGTGTGTAAGTGACAAGCAAATGAAATGTAGTGCGTTAGGTATCAGGCGAGGGTCTCATGACAAATATATCTCAGGGCGCAAGAGGTTGGTGGAGCTCGGTGGAAATTGCGCTCCTCTGTGTGCCTATAGGCTGAAAGAATGAAGTCGCGTTTGACCTGGCTCCGAACATTTAGATCGAGTCGAGGAGAAAGCCACATTTCGGGATTAGATGCTCTGCACGGCAGAGATTCATTCTGGCAAAGATACGATGTCTGCTCAGATACGGCCTGATGAATAGACCCAATTACGCGAAGCATTATTCCAATGGGATGATCGCGTCTGTATGACAATGGCGGCAGCTGCCTAGAACCGCTCGATTTGCAATATAGTTGATATTATGCCTCGGGCCCATCCAAGGATTCCTCAGGCTGCTGGCATCGTTTACGACGTGATCTTTCCAATAGACTTATGTAGGTTAGTAGAGTTCGTGCCTATCACTTCAACCCCTACTCCCTGACCTCTAAGAACGTGCGAAAATCCGTAGCCGGCTTCGATCACCTCTTAATCCTCGAGGAAAGAGGCTAAGATAGTTTACGATTAATGAAGATCTGATCATATGCGCTTACCAGGGTGGGGGAACATGGTATGCGCGTGGAATGATGTTCAGGACGCGGATAGCAACGAAAAGAACGATCATCTTCCAGAGTGCAATGGGCCACTTTATCGCTTGTATCATAGTAATTTTGTATGGTGCTTTGTATATATGTGTTGGAAGTGATACCATGAACTGATATCCTAGTAGTCCTCGCTCTTTCACACTTTCGCTCGTATCTCAATTGTTATTATTACAGGGTATTCTAAAAGATTTGTCCATCCATAAAAGGAGGAGAGCGTACCTGATCCGGACCATCTTGCATGACATTTGAGTCCATTGTGGCTGTTCAGCCTTCAAAGGCTTGCCGGCTTCTGATACCTGATTCACTAAGCGCACGTTCGAAAAACATCTGACGTTTCACAAAGAACTCCGCTGATTCTTTGTAATTCACGCCCGTAGCCATGTCCTCCAGCTTTCGTTTCAAGGAAAAACACTTTGAATCGAGCTTGTTGTAGCAGGTAGGCATATTTCCTCGAGTGTGCTGGATGGACCACGTCGTCTCGAGTATTTGTGAAGATCAAGACCGGAGGACAATTCAAGGCGGGAGGCGGAATCTGATGGCACGGTGAGATCTTGATTCGGTCTTCGAGACTATGCGGATACTCCGCCGTCCACGCCGAGCCCATGGGTAAAGTCTCCATCAGCTCCAGGTCTGTAAGTCCTAGCTCCAAAGACAAGGCAGCAAAACGTTCTGGAAATTTCGATAACATTATGCCAATCAGCAATCCGCAATTGGATGCACCGGCAGCAACAATATTCTCTGGCTTAACCACTCCACGATGAACGAGGTGTTTCACAACTGCGGCGAAAGCGTCATGGGATTGGTGCTTCTGCTCCTTGCGTCCTGCATCCTCGTAGGCAAGACCATTGCCACCATCACCTGGCAGGCATGTAACGATAGTGGTCCAGCCGTACTTGAGGGCAAGCACGCCGAGTATCTTGTCGTACCTTGGCAAGTTCAAACTTCCGAATCCTCCATATCCGTGGATATAGAG
>Ga0265797_10004458_pt1 | contig 21349 bp, 22 predicted proteins | sample P2T30metagenome_FD_192433 | JGI IMG/M metagenome (GOLD analysis project Ga0265797, IMG submission 192433) | Plant litter microbial communities from East Loma Ridge, Irvine, California - P2 T30 | ecosystem: Environmental > Terrestrial > Plant litter > Unclassified | place: USA: California...
CAGCATCGCCCACGTGGCCTTCCAGGCGGCGCGCAAGCGCGGCAACCGTGTCACCAGCGTCGACAAGGCCAACGTGCTGGAAACCTTCCAGTTCTGGCGCGACATCGTCACCGACGTCCACCAGGAGTACCAGGACGTCGAGCTCGAGCACATGTACGTCGACAACGCGGCGATGCAGCTGGTGCGCGCACCGAAGAAATTCGACGTCATCGTGACCGGCAACATGTTCGGCGACATCCTGTCGGATGCGGCCGCGATGCTGACCGGCTCGATCGGCATGCTGCCGTCGGCCTCGCTCGACGCCAACAACAAGGGCCTGTACGAGCCGTCGCACGGTTCGGCGCCTGACATCGCCGGCAAGGGCGTCGCGAATCCGCTGGCAACGATCCTGTCCGCCGCGATGATGCTGCGTTTCTCGCTGGGCAAGACGGAACAGGCCGACCGCATCGAAACCGCGGTCAAGAAGGTGCTGGCGCAGGGCCTGCGCACCGCCGACATCTTCGAGGAAGGCACCACCCGTGTCGGTACCGAACAGATGGGCGACGCCGTCGTCAACGCGCTGGCCTGAAGCGGCGTTACTACGAAACGCTTAGAATAATTTTGTAAACCCGAGGGAAAAAAATGAAACTTGTAGGTCTGGTTGGTTGGCGCGGCATGGTCGGCTCGGTCCTGATGAAGCGCATGCAGGACGAGGGCGATTTCGATCATATCGAGCCGGTATTCTTCACCACGTCGAACCCGGGCGGCGACGCCCCGAAGATGGCGAAGAACGAGACCAAGCTGAAGAGCGCGACCGACATCGCCGAACTGTCCAAGTGCGAGATCATCATCTCGTGCCAGGGCGGCGACTACACGACCGAAGTGTTCCCGCAGCTGCGCGCCGCTGGCTGGAACGGCTACTGGATCGACGCCGCGTCGACCCTGCGCATGAAGGACGACGCCATCATCGTGCTGGATCCGGTCAACCTGGACGTGATCAAGAGCGCGATGTCGCGCGGCGTCAAGAATTTCATCGGCGGTAACTGCACCGTGTCGTGCATGCTGATGGGCCTGGGCGGCCTGTTCAAGAACGACCTGGTCGACTGGATGACCTCGATGACCTACCAGGCGGCATCGGGCGGCGGCGCCCAGCACATGCGCGAACTGCTGACCCAGTTCGGCACCATCAACGGCGCGGTCAAGCACCTGCTGGACGACCCGGCATCGGCCATCCTGGAAATCGACCGCACCGTGCTGGCCACCCAGCATGGGCTGTCCGCCGATGAAACCAAACAGTTCGGCGTGCCGCTGGGCGGCAACCTGATCCCCTGGATCGACAAGGACCTGGGCAACGGCCAGTCGAAGGAAGAGTGGAAGGCCGGCGCCGAGACCAACAAGATCCTCGGCCGCGGACCTGGCTTCGGGACGGCCGATGTTGCGCCAATCGCGATCGACGGCCTGTGCGTGCGCATCGGCGCCATGCGCTGCCACTCGCAGGCGCTGACCATCAAGCTGAAGAAAGACGTGCCGCTGGACGAGATCAACGACATCATCGCCTCGGACAACGAGTGGGTGAAGTTCGTGCCCAATACGCGCGAAGCCTCGGTGGTCGACCTGACCCCGGCCGCCGTCACCGGCACCCTGCGCATCCCGGTCGGCCGCGTGCGCAAGATGGCGATGGGCCCGGAATACCTGTCAGCCTTTACCGTCGGCGACCAGCTGCTGTGGGGCGCGGCCGAGCCGCTGCGCCGCATGCTGCGCATCGTGCTGGACAAGTAGTCCGAAAGCTTTAGTTAGCACTTGAATGTCGTCCCTGCGAAGGCAGGGACCCAAGGTCCGCCTGAGTCGCCGTTAAACTCACGAACCTGGGTCCCCGCCGACGCAGGGACGACGCTTTTGGGGCCTGTTTTCATTGGCGCGCGCGCCCCGCGGCAGGTGATTGGTATCATGACGATTCATCATCACGAAGGCCAAAAAACATCACTTATCGATGCGCACACTCTACCTAGCTCATGGACGGCAAGTGTTTCCCCGGTAAAACTTGCATGCCATAATGCATGATGATATGTTCCTGAGACCTCCGGGCAACATCTTTCTCCCCGCTCAACTCACTCGGTTCCGAATATGCACTCCACCCACCGCCTCCCGTTGAAATCGTCCGCGCTGAAGAAGCTTACTGCGGCGGTCGCCAGTGCGTTGGTCCTGAGCTCGGCCGCCCATGCCGCCGGCCTGGGCAAGCTGACCGTGCTGTCCGCGCTTGGCCAGCCGCTGCGCGCCGAGATCGAGTTGACGTCGGTGTCGCCCGAAGAGGCGTCCGGCCTGGTGGCCAAGCTGGCCTCGCCCGAGGCCTTCAAGACCGCCAACATCGAATTCAATCCGGCCCTGCTGTCGCTGCGCTTCAACGTCGAGCAGCGCGGCGGGCGCCAGTTCATCCGCGTCAGCTCGAGCCAGCCGCTGAACGAGCCCTTCGTCGACCTGCTGCTGGAACTGTCCTGGAATAACGGGCGCCTGGTGCGTGAATACACCTTCCTGCTCGATCCGGCCGAGCTGCGCGCGACGCAGTCGGCCCAGGTGGCGGCGGCCGACAGCGCGCGGCCGCGCAGCGAAGCGGCGCCCGCACCCGAGCGCGCCCGCGCGGAAGACACACGCCAGGCTGGCGAACGTCCGGCCCGCCCGCGCCGCACGCCCGAAGAACGTACAGAGGCACCAGCGCGCAGCCGTGCCGCCGCGGCCTCGGAATACCGCGTCCGCCCGGGCGACAGCCTCGGCAAGATCGCCGCCCAGCTCAAGCCGGCCGAAGTCTCGCTGGATATGATGCTGGTCGCGCTGTACCGCGCCAACCCGGATGCCTTCATGGGCAACAACATGAACCGCCTGAAGTCGGGCCGCATCCTGGCGGTGCCGGGCGCGGATGCCGTCGGCGCCATCGGCGACGGCGAAGCGCATGGCGTCGTGGTCGCGCACGCGGCCGACTTCAATGCCTACCGCAACAAGCTGGCCGGCCAGGTCGGCGCCGCCGACGCCGAAAAGACCCCGCGCGCCAGCCAGAGCGGCGCCGGCAAGATCACCGCCAAGGTCGAGGAACGCCCGACCGCGGCCAACGAATCGCAGGACCAGCTGCGCCTGTCGAAGGCGGCACCGACCGCCCCTGGCGGCAAGGGCGCCACCGCCAGCACCGAAGACACCATCGCCAAGCAGCGCGAGCTGGAAGAGTCGCAGACCCGCGTCAAGGAACTCGAACGCAACATCACCGACCTGCAGAAGCTGGCCGAGGTCAAGAACAAGGCCGGCGCCGAAGCGCAGAACAATGCCTCGGCACCGGCAGCGACAGCCAAGGCGCCGGACGCGGTCGTGGTCGAAGACAAGGCAGCGCCCAAGAAGCTGCCGGCCATCAAGCCCGCTGTGAAGCCGGTCGAACCTGCTCCGCAACCGGGTCTGTTCGACTTCATCATGGACAACCTGACCTACCTCGGTGCCGGCGCCGCCGTGCTGCTGCTGGCCGCCCTCGGCATTTCCCAGCGCCGCAAGAAGGCCACGGCCAAGGCAGTGGGCGAGCCGTCGATCCTGGGCGTGCCGACCGAACCGCAGCACTCGATGTTTGCCGAAACCGGCGGCCAGAGCGTGGACACCAACAACAGCGTGTTCAATTCCAGCTTCGCGCCGTCGGCCAGCCAGCTCGACACCAATGAAGTCGACCCGGTGGCCGAAGCCGACGTCTACATCGCCTATGGCCGCGATGCCCAGGCCGAGGAAATCCTGAAGGAAGCGCTGCGCACCCATCCGGAACGCCTGCCGGTGCGCCTGAAACTGCTCGAGATTTATGCCGCGCGCAAGGACCAGCGCGCCTTCGAAACCCAGGCCGGCGAGTTGTACGGCATCACCCGCGGCCAGGGCGACGAGTGGGCGCAGGCCGCGGCGCTGGGCCAGTCCATCGATCCGCACAATCCGCTGTACGCCAACAGCGCGCCGCTGGGGGCGGGGGCGCGTGATGCTTCCCTGGGTGGCCTGGCAGCCGCCGGTGTGGCGGGTGCCGCCGTCGGCGCCGGCGTGGCCGCGGCCGCGGCGCCGGGCCGCGACGACCTGCTGTCGAAAGACCTCGACGATGCCTTCCTGGCCGCCGATGCCGCCGACAGCGCGCACCACGGCGCCGCCGACGCCGCGCGCGAGCCGATGAGCTTCGACCAGCATTTCGCCGATGCGATGGCCACCGCCCAGCCGGCCGCGACGCCGCCTGCCGCGCCGGCTGCCGCCGGAACGCAAGCCGACGACGACAACCTGCTCGACTTCGACCTCGGCGGCCTGGCCTTCGAGCCGCACGCCGCCGACCAGACCGCGCTGCCGAGCGCGGACGTGAAGGACATCACCGCTTCCAACGATGTGCCGGACCTGGAGTTCGACATGGGTGCCTTCGACCCGGCCCCGGCCGCCGCAGTCCCGGCCGCCGAGCAGCCGCTGGCCTCGGCCGCCGACGAGCCGCTCGATTTCTCGTTCGACATGGACTTCGGCGCCACCGCGGCACCGAACCCGGTGCCGCAGCTGGATCCGCATCCGTCGGACGATGACCTGCTGGCGCACGACCTGCAGGCACACGACCTGGACGGCGACTTCGGCGTTGAACCGGGCACCGCGCCGAATACCGACATCGACATGGCCAACCTGGCGCGCGAATTCGACCTGCCGGACCTGCCGACCGAACTGCACGAAGGCATCCCGGCCACGCCGGAAACCGCAACGCCGGCCAACGAACTGAAGGACCCGCTGTTCGACCTCGACGCCATGGACTTCGGCCTGGAAGAGCAGCGCCCGGCGGCCGAGGGCAAGCCGGCACCGGACCTGGCCTTCGACTTCGACGACACCCCGGCTGCCCCGGCCCCGGCACTGTCGCTGGACGACGATCCGTTCGTGCTGCCGGCACTGGACGGCCTGCCGCCCGCGACCCCGGCCCCGGTCGCCAGCGCCCCATACGCGCCGCACGACATGATCGAGCCGCAGCTGGACGCGCCGGGCTTCGACCTCGACCTGGCCGACAGCCCGTTGCCGCTGCCTGAAGTGCATGATGTCGGCGCGGACCTCGACACGGACATCGACGCCGGCAGCCCCGCAGCTGCGCCGGCCGGCGAGCTGTCGCCGGCCCACATGGAGATGGAGACCAAGCTCGACCTGGCCATCGCCTACCAGGAAATCGGCGACAAGGAAGGCGCGCGCGAGCTGCTCGACGAAGTGATCAAGGGTGGCACGGGCGAACAGATCGGCCGCGCCAACGCCATGCGCGCGGCTTTAGCATAAGGTTTTCAGTTGAGAAGAATTGCAATGGGTGTCCAGTACGTGGGCACCGCCTGGAACGGGTACCAGAAACAACCCTCGCGCGATACGGTCCAGGACAAGCTGGAAATCGCGCTCGAAAAATTTGCCTGCACGCCGATCGCCACCGCCTGCGCCGGCCGCACCGACGCCGGCGTGCACGCGATCGAGCAGGTCATCCACTTCGACACCGACCTGGTGCGCCCGACCCAGTCCTGGGTGCGCGGTACCAATGCCTTCTTGCCGGAGTCGATCGTGGTGCGCTGGGCGCACGAAGTCGCGCCCGACATCGAGGGGCAGGATTTCCACGCGCGCTTCTCGGCGCGCTCGCGCACCTATCATTATGTGCTGTATAACCACCCGAACCCGTCGGCGCTGCTGGCCGGCCGTGCCGGCTGGGTGTTCCGCCCGCTCGACGTCGACCGCATGCGGGAGGCCGCGCGCTACCTGATCGGCACCCACGATTTTTCCAGCTTCCGCGCCTCCGGCTGCCAGGCCAACACGCCGGTCAAGCAGATGCACCGGGTCGACATTGCGCGCCATGGCGACGTCATCGTGTTCACGGTGCAGGCCTCGGCCTTTTTGCACCACATGGTGCGCAACATCGTCGGCTCGCTGATCTACGTGGGCACCGGGCGCAACGAGCCGGACTGGATGCTTGACGTGCTGGCCGCCCGCTCGCGCGACGCCGCCGCACCGACCTTCATGCCCGACGGTTTATACCTTGCTACAATCGACTACGATGCGAAGTGGGGGTTGCCGCAAGAGCCGGCGGCTCCGCTTCCCTGGTTGTAAACCACCACTGCGTCGCCCCTGCGCAGGCAGGGGCCCAAGTTTTGCATGAGCTGCCGTGATGCCGGCAAACTTGGACCCCTGCCTTCGCAGGGGCGACGGACGAGAACATCATGCAACGCACCCGAATCAAAATCTGCGGCATTACCCGAGAACAAGACCTCCACGACGCCGTCGCGGCCGGCGCCGACGCCCTTGGCTTCGTGTTCTACAACAAGAGCCCGCGCTGCGTCAGCCCCGAGCAGTTCGCCGCGCTGGCACCCGCGCTGCCGCCCTACGTCAGCGGCGTCGGCCTGTTCGTCAACCCGACCGTCAGCCAGGTGCGCCAGGCGGTCGACGCCGGCCCGATCGCGCTGCTGCAATTCCACGGCGACGAGACGGTCGAGGAGTGCGCGGCCATCGCGGCGACGGTGAAACGCCCCTTCGTGCGGGCGTTCCGGGTCAAACCCGACACAACTCCGCTTGAACTGCTAGAATCCGAAGCTCAATACCGCGCCGCCAGCCCCTGGTTCACGGGCCTCCTGCTCGACACCTGGGTCGATGCCTACGGCGGCGCAGGAAAGGTCTTCGATTGGTCAGTTATTCCAAAAGAGCTCGCGCCTCGGGTCGTTTTGAGTGGTGGCTTGAGCGTGCAAAACGCGACTAGCGCGGTGGCGCAAGTACGCCCCTATGCGGTCGACATCAGCAGCGGTGTCGAGGAAAGCAAGGGGATCAAGGATGCCCGCAAGATCGCCGCGTTCATTGCCGCGGTGCGGGCTGCCGATGCCACACCCTGAATAGCCGAGCAGACCATGAAAGACATACCAGACAGCGGCACGAAAGTGCTGTTCAAGACCCCCGATTACCAATTGCCCGACGCAAGCGGCCACTTCGGCCCCTATGGCGGCTCCTTCGTCGCCGAAACGCTGAGCCACGCGCTGGCCGAGCTGAACGAGGCCTACGCGCGCTACAGCCAGGATCCCGAGTTCCTGGAAGAGTTCCGCTACGAGCTGGCCCACTTCGTCGGCCGTCCGTCGCCGGTCTACCACGCCAAGCGATGGTCGCAACAACAGGGCGGTGCGCAAATCTTCTTCAAACGCGAAGACCTGAACCACACCGGTGCCCACAAGATCAACAACGTGATCGGCCAGGCCCTGCTGGCGCGCCGCATGGGCAAGCCGCGCATCATCGCCGAGACCGGCGCCGGCCAGCACGGCGTCGCCACCGCCACCATCTGCGCCCGCTTCGGCCTCGAATGCGTGATCTACATGGGCAGCGAAGACGTCAAGCGCCAGGCCCAGAACGTCTACCGCATGAAACTGCTGGGCGCGACCGTGGTGCCGGTGGAATCCGGCTCCAAGACCCTCAAGGACGCGCTCAATGAAGCGATGCGCGACTGGGTCACCAACATCGAAAACACCTTCTACATCATCGGTACCGTGGCCGGCCCGCACCCTTATCCGATGATGGTGCGCGATTTCCAGTCGGTCATCGGCGAAGAATGCCGCGTGCAGATGCCGCAGATGACCGGCCGCCAGCCGGACTACGTGGTCGCCTGCATCGGCGGCGGTTCGAATGCCATGGGCATCTTCTATCCCTACATCGACGAGCCGGGCGTGAAGCTGGTCGGCGTCGAGGCGGCGGGCGAGGGCATCGCCAGCGGCAAGCATGCGGCTTCGCTGAGCGCCGGCTTCCCGGGTGTCTTGCATGGCAACCGCACTTATCTGCTGCAGGACGAACACGGCCAGATCATCGAGACCCACTCGGTGTCGGCCGGCCTGGATTATCCGGGCGTCGGCCCCGAGCACGCCTGGCTGAAGGATATCGAGCGCGCCCAGTACGTGTCGATCACCGACGACGAAGCGCTGCAGGCCTTCCACGACACCTGCCGCATCGAAGGCATCATCCCGGCGCTGGAATCCTCGCACGCGATCGCGTACGCGGCCAAGCTGGCGCCGACGCTGCCCAAGGACCAGATCATCCTGGTCAACCTGTCCGGCCGCGGCGACAAGGACATGCACACCGTCGCCCAGCGCGCCGGCCTCGATTTCAGCTGATCAGAAAGAGAACATGTCCAGAATCGAACAGACTTTCAGCGCCCTCAAGGAACAGGGCAAGACCGGCCTCGTCACCTTCATCACCGCCGGCGACCCCGGCCCGGAACTGACCGTGCCCCTGTTGCACGCGCTGGTGGCGGGCGGCGCCGACGTGCTGGAACTCGGCGTCCCATTTTCCGACCCGATGGCCGAAGGCCCGGTCATCCAGCGCGCCTGCGAACGCGCGCTGGCCTTCGGCATCAGCATGAAAGACGTGCTGAATTACGTGCGCGAATTCCGCCAGACCAACCAGCACACGCCGGTGGTGCTGATGGGCTACGCCAATCCGATCGAGCGCATGGGCCAGAAGGAATTCGTGCGCCAGGCGAAGGAAGCCGGTGCCGACGGCGCCATCGTGGTCGATTATCCGCCGGAAGAGTGCGCGGACTTCGCCGCCGAGATGAAGGCCAGCGGCCTCGACCTGATCTTCCTGCTGGCACCGACCTCGACGGTCGAGCGCATCCAGCAGGTGGCGCGCCATGGCGGCGGTTTCAGCTATTACGTGTCGCTGAAGGGCGTGACCGGCGCCGGCAGCATCGACACGCTCGAGGTGGCACGCCGGGTGGCGGCGATCCGCGAGCACGTCAAGCTGCCGATCGGCGTCGGCTTCGGCATCCGCGATGCCCAGACTGCCAGGTCGGTCGCCGAGGTGGCCGACGCGGTGGTGATCGGCAGCCGCATCATCCAGGAACTGGAAAACACCCCGAAGGAGCAGGGGCCGGCGGCGGTGCAGGCTTTCGTGGCCGGCATCCGCACGGCGCTCGACAGCAAATAAGCCGGAACATCAGGCGGCATACCAGCTGTTCAAGAACCGGGGCCACGTGCCCCGGTTTTTATTTCCTGACAAGAAAAACTGGGTTATATTGATAGTTGGTAAAATTTTCCTGTTTACAGCATGATCCGTGCCTTGACGCTTGCCATCCCTTTCCTGCTCGCCGCCGCGCCTGCCCTGGCGGTGGAATTGTCCGGTGCCATCTTCAGCTCGACGGGCACGCTGCCGCCCGGCGTCAAGGTCGTGGCCCAGGGGGAATCCATGGGGGAGCCCATGGTCGGCAAGGTCGAGGGCGGGCGCTACCGTATTCAGGTGCCGGACAGCGGCCGCTACCATGTATTGGCGCAGGCCGAGGGCTGGGAGGCGGCGCCCAAACTGGTCTGGGACCCGAAGACGGCCGGCGGCCTCGATATCCTGGTCTATCCGGCCGAGGTGCCCGAGCCAGCCTTGGCGGCCGAGCTGATCGAGATGGGCCGGCAGGATCGCGCGAAGCCGGGCGAGCGTGCGCGCGAACAGCGCCTGGGCGCCATCATCGACGCCAAGGGCTGGCCAACGGTATCCATGGTCGGCTACGAAGCCGCCGCCGGCGCCTGGACGGTCGCCCAGCATGCCTCGCCCGCCTTCCTGAAGCGCTCCCTGCCGCTGATGCAGGCCGCCGCCGCCAAGCTGGAAATCAACCCGCAGCATCTGGCGCTCTCGATCGACCGCGCCCGTGTCGAGGACGGCAAGCCGCAGGTGTACGGCAGCCAGCTGCGCGACGGCAAGGGCGGTAAAGTGGAGCCGGATCCGATCGAAGACCGCGCCCACGTGGATGCACGCCGCGCGGCGATGGGGATGGAGCCGCTGGCCGCCTACCTGGCCCGCTTCAAATAAATTGAACCAGCACCCCACGGTCGTAATTTTTGTTTGTTTTTTGGTAACGCTGAGCTAGAGTAAGAGGGCAGTTTCCCTCAACCCTTTAATTCGGCGCAAACAACATGAAAAAGCAAATCGTGCAGGTGTCCATTCTTCAGTCGGCCAAGGTCATGGCTGCCTTGTACTTCGTCATCTCGATTCCGATTGCCCTGCTGATGATGATTCCGGCGATGTTGTCCCCTGCGCCGGGCATGGGTGTCGGCATGCTGATCCTGATGCCGGTCTTCTACACGATCTTCGGTTTCCTGTTTTCCCTGTTCGGCGCCTGGATCTACAACCTGGTGGCGGCGCGCATCGGCGGCTTCGAGTTCCAGACCCTTGAAGTCGGCGCCGACCCCATTCGCTCCGCATGACGCGGACCAAGCGCCTGACCTTCTGGGGCGCCGACGATGACGACGACAGCCTGGTGCGCGCGGTGATCGCCGACCGCAAGACTGTCACCTCCGACGTCGTCGCCGATTACTACGCCGGCTATGGCGAACTCGGCGCGTAAAACCCGCATCGGGACTGGCTTTCAAGCTTGTCGAACAGGCAAGGGCTTACCCGCAAGAATTCGACAAGCGGAATCCGAACGGCTACACTACGCCCAAATTCAGCTATGCCGCAAAGGAGAACAATATGAGTTGGTTGGAAAAACTGCTGCCCCCACGGATCCAGCGCTCCGATGCCGCCAAAAAACAGACCATGCCCGAGGGCCTGTGGGTCAAGTGCCCGTCGTGCGAAGCCGTGCTGTACCGCACCGACCTCGAATCGAACCTGCATGTCTGCCCCAAGTGCAACCATCACATGCGCATCCGCGCCCGCGCGCGCCTCGACGCGCTGCTCGATGAAGGCGGCCGCTACGAGATCGGCCAGGACGCGCTGCCGGTCGATACCCTGAAGTTCAAGGATTCGAAAAAATACCCGGACCGCCTGAAAGCCGCGATGGACGCCACCGGCGAGACCGATGCGCTGATCGTGCAGGGCGGCTCGATCATGAGCCTGCCGGTGGTCGTTGCCTGCTTCGAATTCGAATTCATGGGCGGTTCGATGGGTTCCGTCGTCGGCGAGCGTTTCGCGCGCGGCGCCCAGATCGCGCTGGAACAGAAGGTGCCCTTCATCTGCATCACCGCCACCGGCGGCGCGCGCATGCAGGAAGGCCTGCTGTCGCTGCTGCAGATGGCCAAGACCACCGCCATGCTGACCAAGCTGGCCGAGAAAAAACTGCCCTTTATCAGTGTGCTGACCGACCCGACCATGGGCGGCGTGTCGGCCTCGTTCGCCTTCATGGGCGACGTCGTGATCGCGGAACCGAAGGCGTTGATCGGCTTTGCCGGCCCGCGCGTGATCGAGAACACCGTGCGCGAAAAGCTGCCGGAAGGCTTCCAGCGCGCCGAGTTCCTGGTGCAGAAGGGCGCCGTCGACATGATCGTCGACCGCCGCAAGATGCGCGAAGAAATCGCGCGTTTGCTGGCCCTGCTGCAGAACCAGCCGGCTGACGTCATCGCCTAATACGTCGCCCCCGCGCAGGCGGGGGCCCATGCTGAGCAACAGGATTCAGTCTGCCTGGAGTTGCCCGACCATTTCAGGAATATGGACTTCGGACACTCAGCATGGATCCCCGCCTTCGCGGGGACGACGTTTACAGGCTAACAAAGCGGTATCGCTCCTAAAATCCGCTGCTTGCTTCACGCACCAACCATCATGCAAAACCTCCCCACCACCTTGCCCGACTGGCTGGCGCTGCTCGAATCGCGCCACGCCGAAACCCATATCGACATGGGCCTGGACCGCGTACGCGCCGTCAAGGAACGCATGCAGCTCGCTTTCGAGTGCCCCGTGATCATGGTCGCCGGCACCAACGGCAAGGGGTCGACCTGCGCCATGCTGGAAGCCGTGATACTGCAATCCGGCTACCGCGTCGGCCTGTACATCAAGCCGCACTTCCTCGACTTCAACGAGCGCGCCCGCATCAACGGCGACATGGCCAGCGACGAAGCGCTGGTGGCAAGCTTCGATGTGGTCGAGCAGGCGCGCGGCGATACCGATCTGACCTATTTCGAGTTCACCACGCTGGCGATCATGCACCTGATCTCGAAGGCTGGTGTCGACGTCGCGATCCTCGAAGTCGGCCTGGGCGGGCGCCTGGATGCGGTCAACGTGATCGACGCCGATGTGGCCATCGTCACCAGCATCGACATCGACCACAAGGATTACCTGGGCGACACGCGCGAGGAAATCGGCTTCGAAAAGGCCGGCATCTTCCGCGCCGGCAAACCGGCGATCTGCAGCGACCCGGTGCCGCCGCAATCGCTGATCGAGCACGCCGAGAAGATCGGCGCCGACCTGTGGTTGCTGGGCCGCGACTTCAACTACCAGGGCGACCAGCAGCAGTGGGCCTTTGCCGGACGCAGCCAGCGCCGCAACTCGCTGGCCTATCCGGCCCTGCGCGGCGCGAACCAGCTGCTGAACGCCTCGGCCGCGCTGGCCGCACTCGAAGCGCTGCGCATGCGGCTGCCGGTCGGTGCCCAGGAGGTGCGCGCCGGCCTGGCCATGGTCGAACTGCCGGGCCGCTTCCAGGTCCTGCCGGGCCGTCCGACTACGGTGCTCGACGTCGCCCACAACCCGCACGCGGCGGCGGCGCTGGCCCAGAACCTGGGCAACATGGGCTTCCACCGCTTTACGTATGCGGTGTTCGGCATCATGCAGGACAAGGATATCGAGGCCGTCATCGCGCACGTGGCGCCGCTGGTCGACCACTGGTGCCTGAGCACGCTGCCGTCGCCGCGCACGGCCGACGTGCAGGAACTGGCTGCGCTGCTGGAAGCGAAGAAGCCGGCCGGGGCCAAGGCTGACGAGTTTTCCGTAAAAACCTTCGCCGATCCGGCGGCGGCGTTCGCAGATGCAACTAGCCGTGCTGGTCAGGATGATAGAATAGTGGTCTTTGGCTCGTTCTACACGGTGGCCGGCGTCATGGCCGCCCGCAAATCCTCTCTTCACTGATCTGACATCGCATGGGCTTGTTCTCGTTCTTCAGTAAAAACAAGCAAGGCCGCGCAGCCGAAGACAGCGGCCGTTTCTACAGCAAGGACGACGACGCCGCCATCGGCGAGCGCGCCCGGGCCAAACGCGCGAGCAATGCGGGCGGTGCCGCCGCGCGCCGCAGCGGCAACGACCCGATGCTGCCCGAGAAAAAGCGTGCACGGCGCCGCCTGGTCGGCGCCATCGCACTGGCGCTGGCGGCCGCGGTCGGCCTGCCGATGCTGCTCGACTCCGAACCCAAGCCGCTGGCCGGCGACATCGCGATCCAGATTCCGTCCAAGGACAAGGCAGCGCCGCTGCCGGTGCCCGGCGAACCGGGTGCCTCGACGTCCGGCGCATCGCCGGGGCAGCCGGCTGCGGCCGACAAGGCGGTGGCCGCCGAGGACAGCGTCGACAAGGACGAGGAAATCATCGAGGCTCCTCCGTCTGTGCCGGCAAAGGCGGAGGTGGCCAAGGCAAAGTCTGAATCCAAGGCCGAATCGAAGCCTGAATCTAAACCCGACACCCGCGTAGCCGAACGTGCCGAGCACGAGCGCGCCGAGAAGCAGCGCGCCGACCGTGAGCGTGCCGACCGCGAACGTGCGGAGCGTGCAGAACGTGCGGAACGCGCCGAGCGCGAGCGCACCGAAAAAGCCGAACGCCTGGCGCGCGAGCGTGCCGACAAGGCCGAGAAGGCCGACCGCGCAGCGCGCCTCGAGAAGTTGCGTGCCGAAGAAAAAGCCCGCCAGAAGGCCGACGACAAGCCGGTGAAACCGGTCCCGGCCCAGGGCGCGTCGCACAGCGACAACCGCGCCGTGGCCATCCTCGAAGGCAAGGGCGCCGACAAGCCGTCCGGCAGAGACCAGGACAAGACGTCTGACGCGGGCGGACCGAAGGTCACGCTGCAGGTCGCGGCCATGTCGAGCCAGGAAAAGGCGGCCGACCTGCAGGCGCGCCTGCGCGGCGCCGGCATCAGCTCGCACACCGAAAAGTTCGGCGACCTGATCCGCGTGAAGGTGGGCCCCCTCAGCAAGGACGAGGCCGCCAGCGTGCGCGCCAAGTTGAGCAAGCTGGGCCTGTGATCCCGCCCCTGGCCCATCCCGCCATCGCGCCGTGACGATCTTCGACTACCTGGTCCTGTTCATCCTGATTTCATCGGTCGTCATCAGCACCCTGCGCGGCCTGGTCAAGGAAATCCTGTCGCTGGTCGGCTGGGTTGCCGCCTTCGTGGTGGCGAACGCCTTCGGCGCCAAACTGGCACCCATGCTACCATCCGTGTTTCCGGGCGAGACGGTGCGCTTGATCGTCGCCTTCATCGCCTTGTTCCTCGGCGTACGCGTGCTGATGGGTTTGCTTTCGCTGGCGATCGGCGCCCTGATCGACGCCACCGGCCTGACGCTGGCGGATCGCGGCCTCGGCGGTTTGTTCGGACTCGGCCGGGGCATTGTGATCGTGCTGGCCGGCGTCATATTGTGCGGGATGACATCCATCCCCCAACAGGCTTTCTGGAAAGACGCGCTGCTGTCGCCCATGGCGGAGACCGGCGCCCGGACCGTGAAACCCTTCTTGCCTGCTGCCCTGGCGCAGCATGTTCAGTTCTGATTTTCTTTCGTTTAGCTGTTTAGGAGTGCACCATGTGTGGCATCGTCGGCGTCGTCTCGCAAGCCCCCGTCAACCAGCTGTTGTATGACGCATTGCTGCTGTTGCAGCACCGCGGCCAGGATGCGGCAGGCATTGCAACCAATCACAGCAGCATGTTCTCGATGTACAAGGCCAACGGCCTCGTACGCGACGTGTTCCGCACGCGTAACATGCGTTCGCTGCAAGGCAATTCCGGCATCGGCCACTGCCGCTACCCGACCGCCGGCTCGTCCAGCGAAGAGGAAGCGCAGCCGTTCTACGTCAACGCGCCGTTCGGCATCACGCTGGCGCACAATGGCAACCTGACCAACCAGGCCCAGTTGAAGGATGAGCTGTTCCGCAACGACCGCCGCCACATCAACACCGATTCCGACTCCGAAGTGCTGCTGAACGTGCTGGCCCACGAGATCCAGACCGCCGCCAGCGGCCTGTCGCTCGACCAGGAATCCGTGTTCAAGGCGGTCGAAGTGGTGCACAAGCGCGTGCGCGGCGCCTACGCCGTGATCGCCCAGATCGCCGGCCACGGCCTGCTCGCCTTCCGCGACCCCTTCGGCATCCGGCCGCTGTGCATCGGCGTCAATGAAACCGAAAACGGCCCGGAATACCTGGTCGCCAGCGAATCGGTGGCCCTCGAAGGTCTGGGCTTCCGCTTCATGCGCGACATCGCGCCGGGCGAGGCGGTCTGGATCGACCAGGACAGCAACATGCATGCGCGCCAGTGCGCCGCGACCTCGTCGCTGAACCCGTGCGCCTTCGAATACGTCTACCTGGCACGTCCGGACTCCGTGATCGACGGCGCTTCCGTGTACGCCACCCGCCTCAAGATGGGCGAATACCTGGCCGACAAGATTCGCAAGGAAATCCCGCTCGACGAGATCGACGTCGTGATGCCGATCCCGGATTCCTCGCGTCCGGCCGCGATCCAGCTGGCGCTGAAGCTCGGCGTGGAATACCGCGAAGGCTTCATCAAGAACCGCTACATCGGCCGTACCTTCATCATGCCGGGGCAGGGCATGCGCAAGAAGTCGGTGCGCCAGAAGCTGAACGCGATCGCCTCCGAATTCAAGGACAAGAACGTGCTGCTGGTCGACGATTCGATCGTGCGCGGCACCACCAGCCGCGAAATCGTGCAGATGGCGCGCGAAGCCGGCGCCCGTAAAGTGTTCTTTGCCTCGGCCGCGCCGCCGGTGCTGTACCCGAACGTCTACGGCATCGACATGCCGACCCGCGACGAGCTGATCGCCCACGGCCGCACGGTGGAAGAGGTCTGCCGCGAAATCACGGCCGACCGCCTGGTCTACCAGGACATCGAAGCCCTGAAAAAGTCGATCATGGACGTGAATCCGGCGCTGACCAGCGTGGAAGCCTCGTGCTTCGACGGCGTGTACATCACCGGCGACATCACCCCGGATTACCTGGACAAGCTGGAGAACCATCGCCACAAGAGCGACGGCAAATCGTCCGAGGATCTGGTGCGGACCCAGCTGAACCTGAATCCGGCGGTCGCCGCGGAGTAAAGCGAACTGGCCGCGAACTTAGACGTAGGGTGGACGGCTGTGCCGTCCACGCGGCGATCGTTGGCGGCAAGATCATTCGGCACGAAAACAGGGCCGATATCAATCGACGCGTGGACGGGGAACCCGTCCACCCTACATCCCATGACCGACAAACCTTCCTACGGCTTCACCACCACAATCCTCCACAACGATCGCCGCAAGCCGATCGAACACAACTCCCTGCACAAGCCGGTCCACACCTCGGTCGCCTTCGGCTATACCGATGCGCGCCAGCTGGCCTCGGTCTTCCAGGGCAAGGAGCCGGGCTTCCGCTACGGCCGCCAGGGCAACCCGACCGTGTCGGCGCTGGAAGACAAGATCGCGCAGATGGAAGACGGCACCGCCACCCTGTGCTTCGGCACCGGCATGGCGGCGATCGGCGCGCTGGCCCAGGCGCTGCTGAAGGATGGGGACCACGTGGTGTCCTCGTCCTTCCTGTTCGGTAACACCAACAGCCTGTGGAACACGGTGGCGGGGCAGGGCACCGAGGTGTCCTTCGTGGATGCCACCGACGTGGCGAATGTCGAAGCCGCGCTGCAGCCGAACACGCGCCTTGTGTTCGTCGAAACCATCGCCAACCCGCGCACCCAGGTGGCCGACCTGGCCCGCATCGGCGACCTGTGCCGCGAACGCGGCATCCTGTACGTGGTCGACAACACCATGACCACGCCCTATCTGTTCCGCCCGAAGGCGGTCGGCGCCGGCCTGGTGATCAATTCGCTGACCAAGTCGATCGGCGGCCACGGCATGGCGCTGGGCGGCGCGCTCACCGACACCGGCCTGTACGACTGGAGCGCCTTCCCCAACATCGCCGCCAACTTCCGCAAGCTGGACCCTACGGCCCAGGGCATGGCCCAGCTGCGCGCCAAATCGCTGCGCGACTTCGGCGCTTCGCTGGCCCCGGAAGCGGCGCACCACATCGCGGTCGGCGCCGAGACCCTGGCGCTGCGCATGGAGCGCACCTGTGCGAATGCGCTGGCGCTGGCGCAGATGCTCGAAGCCGATGAACGTGTGGCGGCGGTCCACTACCCGGGCCTGGCCTCGCACCCGCAGCACGCGCTGGCGGGCGAGCTGTTCCGCGCCTACGGTTCTCTGTTCTCGTTCGAGCTGAAAGAGGGCATCGACTGCTTCGATTACCTGAACCGCCTGCAGGTGGCGATTCCGGCCTCGAACCTGGGCGACACCCGCACGCTGGTGATCCCGGTGGCGCACACGATCTTCTTCGAGATGGGGGCGGAGCGCCGCGCCAGCATGGGCATCGCCGAATCGCTGATCCGGGTCTCGGTCGGTATCGAAGATACGGCCGACCTGCTGCGCGACTTCGGCGATGCGCTCGGCGCCTGATTCGGATAGTCAATACTGACGCCGTCACGGCGGCGCGCTAAGATGTCGAACATTCCTGTCATCAAGGATTCGACCCTATGCGCCGCCTGTCCGCCTGCTTCGCCTTGTTCCTGTTCTGCGCCGGCAGTAGTATCGCGGGCGAGTACCACGGCTTCCGGATCGACGAGCGCGCCCAGCCGCTGGCGCCGGAGGCGCTGGCCTCGCTCACGGCCCAGCTCGACATTGTGGAAGCGGTCGGCTTGCCGCCCGCCGTCCTCGACGCGCTGAAGGGCACGCCGATCGTGGTCGATCCCGACTTGCGTGGCAATCCGGGCATCTTTGCCGTGCGCCACGATGCCGGCGCCGTCTATGTGCGCCCGATCGTGTTCGAGTCAAACAAACCGATCCTGCTGCACGAGCTGTTGCATGCTTACCATTTCCGCGTGCTGCACATGGGGCAGCCGGAAATCGCCCAAGCCTATAACGACATCAAAGCATCCAGCATCTTCCCTCCGCGCTTCCAGTCCTCGCATTTTTTGGAGAACGACAAGGAATTCTTTGCCGTGACCGGCACGCTGTATTTGTTCGGCGACATCCAGCAGCCGCCGTTCAGTTGCAGCGCGCTCGACAAGCTGCCTGCCGCCTATCTCGCCTTCCTGGCCGCGCAATTCGGCCCTCACTCATGCCATGCCCACTCATAAACCACGCCCGATGAAGACGCTCCTGTTTTGCGCCGCACTGCTGTGCAGTACCGCCGTCATGGCGGACGAGCTCGCCGACGCCGACGCCCTGTTCGCCAAGAAAGCCTATCCCGCAGCCCTGCAGAAGTACACCAAGCTGGCCAATGCCGGCAACGTGATGGCCCAGCAGCACCTGGGCGAGATGTATTTTTATGGCGAAGCCGGCGCCGAAGACATGGACAAGGCCGGCGAATGGTTCCGCAAGGCGGCAGCCAAGGGCAATGCGGTGGCGATCGCCACGCTTGAGCTGATGAAGCAGCGCGACGCGCGCCGCGCCGACATCGATTACTGGATCGTCAAGTACGACGGCTCGGACTTGCGCAGCGCAGACTACCGCTGCCCGGCACCGCGCTTCCCGGCCATGTCCAAGGTCAACGACGACATCGACCGCTACAGCGCGAAGATGAAGGAATGGGAGGCTTGCCACAACCGCTTCGTCAAATACCTGAACGCGTCGATCCCGCTGACCAAGCGCATCCCCGAGGATGTGAGCAAGCTGATGACCGGCAGCGAACTGGAAAAGGCGACCGCGCACCTGGATGAGGTGGGCAAGCGGGTGTCGGAAGATACCCAGGTTAGCGGCAAGCTGGTGGTGGCGGATTTTACGGCCTGGCGCAATGCGACCGAGGCTTACGTGAGCGAGCACAACGAGATGGTGAAAAACGCGCCGCCGCCGGAGCCGCAGGACGGCCGTTAGCCCAAAAAACGTCGTCCCCGCCCTAGCCGGGCGCCTTGGCGGGGACGACGGATTTTACGTACGTGGTATTAGTTTCAGCTCGCTGCCGAACTCAGTGCCAGGACCGCATCAAACCAACCGCCAGCCCTTCGAGCGCGAACTCGTCGGTTTGCGGATCGACGGTAATCACGGAAAAGTCCGGATTTTCCGGCAGCAGTTCGATCACGGCGCCGTTCTTGCGGTAACGCTTGACGGTGACTTCCTCGCCGATGCGCGCCACCACGATCTGGCCGTTCTTGGCGCTGTCGACCTTCTTGACGGCCAGGATGTCGCCGTCGCAGATGCCGGCGTCGCGCATCGACCAGCCCTTGACCTTCAGCAGGAAGTCGGGCTTGCTCGAAAACATGGCCGGGTCGACCGAGTAATTGGCTTCGACGTGTTCCTGGGCCAGGATCGGCGAACCGGCGGCGACGCGGCCGACCAGCGGCAGCGACATCAGCAGGGCGGCCGGCACGTGCGGGATCGCCACGGGCTCGGGTGCGGCCGGGGCGACGGCGCCGATCAGGCGGATGCCGCGCGAGGTGCCGGGGGAGATTTCGATCGCGCCCTTGCGCGCCAGGGCCTGCAGGTGCTCCTCGGCCGCGTTGGCCGAGCGGAAGCCAAGCTCGCTCGCGATTTCGGCGCGGGTCGGCGGGAAACCGGTGTTGTCGATGGCTTCCTTGATCAGGTTAAGGATCTGTTCTTGCCTTGCGGTGAGCTTAAGCATGGGGTAAGTGAATCATGGGTGCTGGGACAGACTGTATTTTTGTACAGTATTGCGCCGCACGCAAGAGGATTCGCAAGTTTCGGCGATATTTTTGTCACAGACCAGTGCATCACAAACCGATTGAGCGCTTGACGTTTTTCCGGTTATAATGTTTGGCTTTCCCTTCCCACACTCGTCTTGACGCCGAGGTGGGCATCTGTTTAACGTCCTCAAGGAGTAATGCATGCGTCATTATGAAATCGTGTTTATCGTCCACCCGGACCAAAGCGAGCAGGTCCCGGCGATGATCGAACGCTACAAGACCACGGTCACCTCGCGCGGCGGCAACATCCACCGCGTTGAAGATTGGGGCCGTCGTCAAATGGCTTACCAGATCCAGAAGCTGCCGAAGGCACACTACATCTGCCTGAACATCGAGTGCGACAACGAGACCCTGGTCGAGCTGGAAACCGCATTCAAATTCAATGATGCCGTGCTGCGTCACCTGACCGTGAAAATGAAGAAGGCTGAAACCGCACCGTCGCCGATGATGAAATCGGTCCAGCGCGAAGACGCAGCCAAGAGCCACCGCGCCGAGCAGGCAGCCGCTCCGGCCGCCGCTGCAGCCTAAGGCTAAAGCGAACGGGTAGTGAACGAGCTGTTGCTGGTAGCAAGCATCCTCGAGCGCGATACCCTGCGTTACACCCCGGCCGGCATCCCGATCGTTGGCGCGACCCTGCAGCATGGTTCGCAACAGCTCGAGGCGGGCATCGCCAGGCAGGTGGAGTTCGAAATCGGCGCGGTCGCCGCGGGAGAAATCTCCGGCCGCTTCGCCAATGCCGAACTGGGCGCAGTGCATCGTTTCACAGGATTTCTCGCCAGGAAAAGCCGTCACAGTAAAGCCCTGGTGTTTCACATCATTGATTTCAGTGCCGCCGAATAAGTCCATCGACTGGCGCGCACGTTTATAGATACAGGAGCCTCAAATGGCATTCGGTAAAAAGTTCGACAAAAACAAAGCCAAAGAAAAACTGAAGCGCAAACAGCAGAACCCGCTGTTCAAGCGCAAGAAGTTCTGCCGCTTCACCGCTGCAGGCGTGGAACAGGTTGACTACAAAGACGTCGACACCCTGAAAGATTTCGTCCAGGAAAACGGCAAGATCATGCCGGCACGCCTGACCGGCACCAAGGCGCACTACCAGCGTCAAGTGGACACCGCGATCAAGCGCGCACGTTACCTGGCCCTGCTGCCGTACACCGACCTGCACAACGCTTAAGTCGCCACGGCAACGAGCACAAGTAAATACTGGAGAATAATATGCAAGTTATCCTGCTGGAAAAAGTCGTCAACGTCGGCAATCTGGGCGACGTGGTCAAGGTCAAGGACGGTTACGCACGTAACTTCCTGATCCCGCAAAAAATGGCCCGCCGCGCCACCACCTCGGCTGTCGCCGAGTTCGAAGTCAAGCGCGCCGAGCTGGAAAAAGCCGCTGCTGAAAAGCTGTCCGCTTCGCAAGCCCAAGGCGAGAAGCTGAACGGCATGACCGTCACCGTGTCGCAGAAAGCCGGCGTCGATGGCCGTCTGTTCGGTTCGGTCACCAACTTCGACATCGCTGAAGCCCTGAGCAAGCAAGGTTTCGCCGTCGAAAAGGCTCAGGTTCGCATGCCGACCGGCCCGCTGAAGACCACCGGCGAGCACGCTGTTGCCGTCGCACTGCACACCGACGTCGTCGTTGACGTCACCATCGCCGTCGTCGGCGAAGCTGCTTAAGAAGCTTCGAGAAACCTACTGCGCGTTGCATTTTTGGACTGCGATGCTCGCTGTACATCAGTA
>Ga0265797_10004459_pt1 | contig 21345 bp, 17 predicted proteins | sample P2T30metagenome_FD_192433 | JGI IMG/M metagenome (GOLD analysis project Ga0265797, IMG submission 192433) | Plant litter microbial communities from East Loma Ridge, Irvine, California - P2 T30 | ecosystem: Environmental > Terrestrial > Plant litter > Unclassified | place: USA: California...
CGGAGACGGAAGTGCAGTCGTCACCGGCGCACTTGGCCAGGTAGTCCAAGACGGGACCGTGGTGAGACTCGGGCCAGGTGTCCCACTGGAGCTTGATGGAGCCACCAGCGGCGACAGTGGCGACCTTGGCACCGGGCTTGCCGTCCTGTAATGATATCGTTAGGAATTGAAGGAGCAAACGATCATGTCCAAGTGCTTACCTTGTGGCAGGCAATGTCGGAGGAGGAGTAGCTGTCAGGGCCAACGAAGCCGTTGTCCTGGTTGGAAGCGCTCCAGGCAATGCCATCAGACTTGCCAGAGCCAACCATGGCGGAGGTGAAGCCCTCGTACTCGGTGCCGTCAACCTCGATGGAGATGACACGGCCGTGGGCGTAGGCCGAAGCGGCAAGGGAGCCCAAAAGGGCGGCGGTCTTCATGAAGGACATGTTGATTGATTTGTTTGGTTTGATAGAGGGTTGCTTGGTGAAAAGATGCAAGTTGCTGCGACGGATGTGTGTGTTGTAGAGAGCGAATGGACGATATCACCAGGATATCGAGAATGAGTGACTGTGGTACGGTGACCAAGAGGGCTGCTGCACTGCAGAAATGGAAGCTGAAGCTGGACGAGAAGATTGAATGGATGAGGAAAAAGAAGAAGCCCTACCTTTGGGGCTGTCGCAGCAGTCTATATACCACGGCGAGGAAGAGCTCGTGTACTACGGTGCTTCGCTTGTCATCACGGCGACGGCGCCTAAACAGGGCGATAGATTAGACCCAGCCCTGCCAGCACTATAGTGTATGGACTGTGCCGCTTCGACTGTGAATCCGTGATTGCTGACAGCCCACATGGCTCGGCGGCGGTGGCAGCGTGGAGATCAGAGGAAAGATGCCACTGCGGTCAAGCCGTTTCACGCAAGTTCGAAGCGACGAGCAACCCAGGCGACGTCGAGCCCTAGCGGATACCAGCCGTCTTGGGAGAGGTCGGATGGCGTTCAAGCGCCGGCAGACTGGATCCTCGATGTCGCAAGTAGAGCCCGCTCTGGCCCGACCAGCCCGAAAGCAGCAACTCCAAATTGCTTAACAGAGGGCGCGATTCACCGCAAGCGACCGGGGGTGGTGGTCTCGGTGGTGTAGTAGCGGAGGCGCCAAGCGTGGTGTTTATGAAGGGGGTGACAAGGAAGGGCAAGGGAGCTGCGGTCAAGGATGAGAGGATGAGGCAAACGCGGAGACCAACGTCTGAGAACTGGCGCTTGCGGCGAAGCGAGCGTTGCAGAGTGGATATACCGCCAAAGGCCCATAGCCGCAGTCCAATATATCGCTTCTGGCAGTCATCACCGCTTGTTGTACACACGTTAAGATTACAGTTATACTTTTGATGCTTCTCGTGAAATAATAGGCCATATGCTTTGACAAACGGCCTCATTGTAGGGCTGATTGCGGGCAAGGTTCGCTACCGTTCGAAGCACATCTAGGCGCGGAAAACCTACAGTCGCTTGTCCGGTGTAATCTTAACGGCGCTAGCGTTCGGCAATCTATTCCATGCCGCCACTTCCTGCAGGTACAGAAACCGCAACCGACCTCCCCCCCTCGCGTACCTGACACAGCAAGAGTCGTTCTCGTCACTATAAACAAAATAGATACCGATGCGCCTTGGCCGCGCGATCGCCAGCAGGGCGAAGGCGCCGAAAATCTGATTTGCACGAAGCGAAGGACGGTCGGACATTTATTGCATATCATCTTTATATTACCCTGCAAATAGCCGGTTAAACGGCGTAAGCGGCGTCGAACTGTGGTTCATGGAAGCGCTTAGTGTATCAGAAAGGAAGCGAGCTGGAAGGCGCGCCGTAAACTGCAGATGTTCCACTACTACTCTATCTCTTCCATCGCCTCCACGCCCAGAGCATCACGAGCGCACCGGCGCCAATCCTACCAATGAGTGCGAACGCAACGGCCTTGCGCACAATGTCGTAGTACCTGCCTCTGTCAGTGACTTCTGGCAACATGATCTCGGCGACTGGCGATACCAACCCTTCCAGCAGGGTGGACACAGCAGCCTTTTTGCTCTTGTTCTCTCCCAGACCAGTGCCGAGGCCGTGGAAGCCCGTTTCATCGGGTCGCTCTTGAGTTGTGGGAACGACAGACTCGGTCGCTGCACCGAACGAGCGCCTGCGTGCGTCATCTCCCGATCTAAGGCGTCCAGTGGAAGAATCCGAACCAGGTGGTGGAAGAGTTGTGCCTGCTTGGAGCTCAGCTCGCTTGCGATCTTTAAAGCGGTAGGTGAGAAGCCAGATGGCAGCGCGAACATCTATCGGTGTAAAAGTTGGGTATGTCCAGAGAGTCAAGGCATTATGAGGAGGAAGCAGGTCGAGGAAGTCGGCTACAACACCGAGAGTGAGGCCCCAGAGGAGAAGTGGATGTTCGGGCGCAGGAGTATATGTCTGGTTGAAAGGGTCGAAGCGGATCGCACGCATAATTAGAGCTTCTAGTTTTGAGGCAGTAGTCGCTGGTGAATAGCGGTTGTTCTGTAGCAAAGGTGCAGCAGGTGTCTCAAACGAGTGTACAGTCTCGGTGGGAGCTAGATGAATAGCAGCAAACATCATCTTCCCAAGTACAAGGCTAAGCATCCACTTTTTGACACCAGTCTCTTGATTTGCAAGGCGACTGGAAACATCTTCGAAGACCACTGTCCTTTGCGATGGCGCGAGGAGAGAGCGTAGAGGCACCCAGTGCGTTGCTGCGACTTCTGTGGGCTGGAGCTTCAAGGGTGGTGTACTGTGCTCGGTGATCAGGAAGACATAAGGGCATAACACCATCAACGGTGTCTTTCCCCAGTGTGTGGTGACGAGTCGTTGTGGGAGATTGCCGCACTCTATGGCATATTTGTTCAGGTCCAGTCCTACTTCTTCCCACGTCTCACGTATAGCGGCAGCTTTGTCGTCCTCATCGGTAGGGTCGCGCCTGCCGCCAGGGAAAGCTACGTGCGATGTCCATCGGTCACCCTTGCGAGAGGCTCTTTTGATGAAGAGGACTTCGGGGTCTCCGTGCTTGACCCAGTCCTGTTTGTAGAAGTCGTCTAGGTTCTCAGCGCGAGGTGCGGATGGGTCGGGCCAATGTGAGAAAGATGGGCTGATGCGGACGATGCAAGCTACAGAGGCGCGCTTCTTGGTTGTCTCTGAGGTAAGGACAGGATATTGTGTGGCAGTAAGGGTAGACAGGACTTTTTGAAGATGCAGGACGAGGGTTTGGTTTTCCGGTGGACTGTCGGGAGATGTCATTTTGGTAGATGATCAGGGCATGGCCTGAGAAGAGAAGCTCGACTGAGTATGTTGTAATGAAGCAGGTAATATAGCAGCTCTATAACATGTAATTGTATATGTAGTAAGATTTGTTGTTGTTTGGGTGAGATGTAGATGGAAATAATTGTACACTAGTATGAGTGCAGTATGAGGCTGAGTGTCGCGTGCCTCGGTCTGGAAGAGCACGAATATCAGCTTGAGATGTTATGTCATGGTATACCATTCACAGCAGGTGTAGCGAATGATTGTCTGAGACACGTGAAGAGCAGACGACACTTTCATTGGTCAATGGCATAGCAAAAGTTCGAGGCGCGATGGTCGACGCGGGTGGGGCTGGGGAGCGTGCTCGTGCGCTTGCTGCCAGTCCAGAGCGAGCATGCAGGCAGGCATGCGATACCCAATGCATTGTTTCTTTTTGCTCTCAACAAAATAAAATACCAGCAGCCTGCCGTTGTCACCAGACTTCACTCCCCAACACAGCCAAGATGCGTTTCGGCCGGACTCTCGAAAAGTCCATCTACCAGCCGTGGCGCGACAACTACATCGACTACGCCAAGCTCAAGAAGCTGCTGCGCGAGGACGACTCCGCCAGTAACTCGCCCAACCGACAAACCTCCGACCGCTGGACTGAGGACGATGAGGGTGCTTTCGTCGACGAGCTCGTGAACGTACAGCTGGAGCAGGTCCACGCCTTCCACAAGGACACCTACGAGAAGCTGGGCGACCAGACGGCCAAATGCGAGGCCAGGCTTGACTCGATTGCTTTGGCTGATAAGGGCAAGGACGGCGAGGCGGACAAGGATGCTGAGGGAAGCAATGGCAAGAAGGCTGTGCCCAGCGAGGATGAGAAGAAGACAATCCTTCAAGACGTCTTGAAGCAGCTCGACCAAATCACCAAGGAGACCAATGAGCTCGAGACATATGCTCGCATCAACTATGCTGGTTTTCTCAAGGCGGCTAAGAAGCACGACCGCAAGCGAGGCCATGCCTACCGAGTCCGTCCCTTGCTACAGGTGCGATTGGCTGCCCTGCCCTTCAACAAGGAAGATTACAACCCATTGCTGTACCGTCTGAGTTCAATGTACAACTTCGTTCGACAACACTTGGAGGGTGGTGACGTGCAGCGCGGCCTTAGCATAAGCTCCACTGGACCAGGGAAAGAGGAGTACGTGTCGCACAAGTTCTGGGTGCACCCCGAGAACTTGCTGGAAGTCAAGACGGTCATTCTTCGTCGCCTGCCAGTGCTTGTCTACAACCCGCAGACGTCCAAGGTTGCTGAGGGCACTGAACCCGACCCTTCCATTACCAGTATCTACTTCGACAATCCTGCCTTCAACCTATACTCAAAGAAGGTCGAGCATGGAGAAGCATCCAGCCTGCGTATGAGGTGGTACGGTCAATTGAAAGACAGGCCTGAGATCTTCATTGAGAAGAAGACAGTCTCTGAGGATGACACCAGCCGTGAGTCTCGCTTCAAGACCAAGGAGAAGTACGTCCAGCGCTTCATCGAGGGCGAATACAAGATGGAGAAGCAGATTGAGAAGCTCTCAAACCAAGCTGGAGCCGACAGCCCCGAAGCCAAGCACTTCAAGCAATCCGTCGAAGAGATCCAGGACTTCATCAAGTCCAACGACCTTCAGCCTGTCCTCAGAGCGAACTACACTCGCACTGCTTTCCAAGTGCCTGGCGACGATCGTATTCGTATCTCTCTCGATACCGATCTTGCCTTCATTCGCGAAGATGCCATCGACAGCGGCCGTCCTTGTCGTGACCCCGAGTCATGGCATCGCGCCGATATTGACGACAACGAGCTGTCGTACCCCTTCTCTTCCATCCGCAAGGGTGAGGTTAGCCGCTTCCCCTTCGCACTTTTGGAGATCAAGATTCGCTCTTCGGACCGCAAGCGCCTCGAATGGGTACAGGACCTTATGAACTCTCATCTTGTCAGGGAGTCGCCGCGCTTCAGCAAATTTGTCCACGGTGTCGCCGGATTGTTCGAAGATTACGTCAACACATTCCCCTTCTGGTTGTCCGAAATGGAGACCGATATTCGCCGTGACCCACAGCAGGCCTTCGAGGAAGAGCAAGCCAAGAAGCGCAAAGAGCGAGACGATGAGTTCGCTGTTGGCAGCTTGGTCAAGTCTCGCCCAAGTCAATCGTACGGTGCTGGCGACGCTATCATCAGCCCCGTCGGTTCGCCGTCCACTGCCACCATCAAGGCCCGCAGCCCAGATGACCGCCGCAAGTCACACCTCGCCTCCGTGACATCTCGTTCATCTGCCCACATGCCTACACAAAACGCCGAGACTGCCGAGGAGCCTGACGAAGACGAGACTGGCGTACGCAACTACGGTACCACCCAGCCAGCATCGACCGGCTCTCGCCTCGCCGACCTCCTGCCGTCCTTCAGCACTTCCAAGTACGCCACTGCCCGTAGAAAGGGGCAGCTCCCTCCTGGCGTCGAAGAACCAGCCTTCTGGATCAAAGACTCGGGACCCGTCAAGGTGGAAGCCAAGGTCTGGCTCGCGAACCAGCGTACCTTCATCAAGTGGCAACACGTCAGTGTGCTCCTTGGTTCGCTCGGCCTCGGTCTCTACAACGCTGCTGGCGTCGACAACGACATCGCTCGCGGCCTTGCTCTGGTGTACACTCTTGTTGCTGTGTTCACTGGCGCTTGGGGTTACGGCGTTTACATGTGGCGACAGAGCTTGATCTACGGACGCAGTGGTCGCGACTTTGATGCTATTACTGGTCCCGTTGTCGTCTGTGTTGGCTTGATTGTGGCGCTGTTACTCAACTTTGCTTTCAAGGTAAGCCATGATCCCTCCCTTTGACAAACCAAAAGACTTCCACTAACAAGTATTGTAGTACCGCGCGGCTATGGAAAATCGCGATCATCATCACCACCACTCAGGATCTTCTTTCGCGAACGAGACTATGCTGCTGCCGCATGGTGGCGACCTGAGGTTGTAAGAGTTCGTTGACAGTAATTATGTGCATAAACTTGTGGAAAAGAGATAGACTAGTGAGAATTGTACAGCAATGTATATGCTTTTGAGCAGTGGCGCCTGGTGTATATATGTGGATAGTGTACTCAGTACTGAACAGCGTGTACTTGCTAAAATTCATTGTGCTCCGGCTATGGAGGTATTACCACAAAGCGTGAATTAGGATAGACAAACACGATCCATCATCCGACACTCTCATTCTGCGTCATCTCCCTCCGATCCCTCCGAACCCTCCATCATTTCCTCCTCCAACTCCTCCTCCGACTCGTCCTCGGATTCATACTCGGATTCCTGCTCCGATACCTCCTCCAACCCCTCCTGAGCCTCATGATCCTCCCTATCCTTGATGTCTCTATAGACCCGAATGATCTCTCGCACAATATCGCCAATCTCGCCTTCGCCCTTGCTGTAGGGGTCGAACAGCAATATGAACATCCTCAGCGCCTCCCTGTCCTCCACACCCTCGACATCTGCGTTGCGCTTCAACTCGTAAGCGACATTGACCTTCCTCCCGGCCTTTTCCTCGGCCGCCCTCCACTTGAGCCACCGACTAAGCCCAATTTCATTCTTCGTCCTCTGCACGTCTCGCCCCGCCAGCCACCTCATCTTTCCGATCTCCCCTCCTTCGCGTGCGAAGAACGACGGCGTGAGCGTCAAGTGAATGGTAACAACACCAGGGCCAGCGTTGAAGAACGCGCGGTGCGAGTCCTTGAAATTGCGGAACAGGTCGCGGATGAAAGGCGCGAAGTCGAAATCACGCACGTGCAGGTCCAAATTCGGGATTTTGCAGCTCATGACTTGGGACTCGAGCTCGTCGGCGTACCGGACGTGCAGGTCGTGGCAGGTTTTCGACAGGGCGGCTCTTGTGGCGAAGACCAGTGAAGACTCGCTGGAGGTGGCGGCTAGGACGACGTCGTCTTCGTCATCAATAGTTGATTTGGCGACGATGGCGACTTTTCGGGGGTTCTGGAGCTGGAGCTGGATGATGGCGAGGCGGAGTTCGGCTGGGAGGGTTTTGATGGGGGAGTTCTCGAGGCCGTTGCGGTCATTTTGGGGTTGGGCTGCGGCCACGGGCGGGTTGTTCTGGACAGTAAGGGTGTTCTCCTGGTCCGAGTCGGTGTCCTCCAGGGCCGAGATGGTGTGCTCTGGGGACGCGAGGGGTCTCTTTTTGGCACTGGCCGGGTTGTTTTGGGCGGCGGTGCGCTTCCTTTTGGTGCCGGTTGGGTTGTTCTGGGCAAGAGGGTTTTCTTTCTGGACGCTCTTGTTGTGTGCGTCGCGATGATAGCGCATTTTGGCGGTCGAGTCTCGAGTCTGGTCTGTAGAGTGGTGAGATGTGTAGTGGTGAGCGAGGTTGCAAGTTTTCGAGGTTCTGTTGCAGCGGTGTGAGCAGGTTGCGGACTGAAGGGCGGGTGGTTGAAAAGAAAGTGTGGGCGCAGTCGATGCTCGGAAGTGTTGGCGGCAGAAGTGAAAGCACGTGCTTCCGCAGGTCGCGCGCCAAGAGCGTGGAGTGAAGTGAATTGCAATCAGAACCCAATGGTAAAAGTGAAGAAGTCACACACTTGATTTGCACCAATTGGTTCATGTATGCTTCACAAAAGAACATTTGACTTCAATTAAAGCAGTGTAAATATAAAAACTCAATACCCAATCGCTAAGTTTCTAGTCGTTTGGTCTTCGACGGTCGCCCCATCCTACAGCAATAGAGAGCTCATCTGGAGTGGTAAGGGAGTTTGGGAGCAGTGCGAGGGGTGTAGGTAGAGGGTTTGGGGGCGTGAGGAAGACTGGTTGAGTTCCACCCGGCCGGAAGGGGAGATGGACAATGCCTTCACAGGCCATGCATTGCATCACCGTGGCCTCTGCGAGCGTGTCGACAGGATCCTCCCCACATCTGCAAGCTCGATGAAGCCTCCGGAGGAGGTTTGGTCTCCGACGCGCTATAGTCTGGGGTGTCACATTCACTCTGTTTCCGTTCCCATCTCGTTCGGTGTTTATGAGGTAATTCCTGTTATGCCTCCTCTTCACGTCGTTTTGTTTCTTGAAGTCCTCCCAGTGCTTTTTGCGGTGCGGAAGACACAAAATGCCGTTGTAGAGACCTTTCTTCTCGCATGTACACCTGTTTGATGGCCAGGATGACGACCAGTCGAGTTCGGCTTGTGTTGGGTGGTTTTGTAGTGGTACAATCCAAGGAGGAATTGGAACGTTTGGTGCGTTTGGTGGACGACCTCCGAGTTGAGCGAGCAGAATCTCCTCTCTGTATTCGCAAAGTCTGCACATCCGAGTGAGGTAGTGGCTGGAACGGTTGCTCTCAGAACCGCCTGTCGGCGGGTTGTTGGTGGCTATGTAGTCATAGGCCTTCCTGAACCATTTCTGGTCTTCTGTGGCAGCGATACAGTATCTGCACATGCGGTGGTCGTTTACGTGCATTCCAGTGCATCGTCTACGCCGGCCATCGAGAGGGCCGCCATCTTCTGTGAGCGAGTAGTGCTGCGCTACGGCCGCTGTCCGCGTGAAGTTTACCCTATAGTTCAGCTGGCTCGAACAAGGGTTAATGTAGTCGAATCTGCTTTTCTCGTCGCATGGTCTACGAGGGAGCGTGTGCGGGACTCGGGCTGGTGCGTTGAAAGGCATGTTTACACTCGTCAGCAAAACGATGTACAAGTCACCAGAAATGCTACTTACACTTGGATGTATACTGTAGTTCGGTATGTCGTATGAGCAGCGACAACAAAGACTCCGCCGGATGCGTCGAATAGGTATCGGCACGCTTGCATTGTTTGATATGTGGGCACATTCCTGTCAATCCCCTTTCCGGTAAAGCTTGCGAAATCCATATGGCTGCAGTCTTGCAGAATTATCAATGTTCTGTAGACTCATATGTGTAGGGCGTTTTTATCAAATATGATTAATGGATATCCATGCATATTTGATTGATGCATCATATTTCTTGAATGCCACCGCGTTGCAGAGAAATTGTCGTGCGGGACTTCAGCAGCAAGCACTCTTCGTAGGATGGCTTTGTCGTCACAAAGAAACCCTTCTTAACAATGCTAAATGCGGTCCTCAGTCTTATGGTACTCCTCAGTCGAAGGTGCTGTGCCAGCGAAAAACGTTGCTGTGCGAGCAGATGCCTTCGATCGGTCAATCTACTTGTAGCTGAACGTGTGGTACGGCCTGTGCGAGTAAAATCGTGTAAATACAGGTTTGCTTCTATTGCACTTTCCGATACGATAATCTGCCGTCCGACTTGTAGCGTCGGTCTTTCACACCGATCCTCGAGACGTTTCATCGCCGGATCCAGGAGGTAATCCTGCACGGACACTCGCATGCGTGAAAATTGGGCAATTATGTAATGCCTATATCACAATTTTGCTGCAGCGTATGATGTCGAATCGACACCTTTTTGGCCCGATGATCCACTGACTTGTTGTCGGACCCTTGCGGCGCAAATTGTGTGCTCCTCTCACGGATCCAGTTGCCGTCTTGATCGTCTTGAACACTCAAACCCATCGCCGGTGTAAGATGCGACGGGAGCTAGAATGCAGAGTATGTTTTCGCTCCATGGGAAGCCGGGAGGTATCCGATGATTAAGACCAGCCATTGGGTACACCCCGTAAAGACTAAGCCATTGTTGCAGCGACGTGAATTAGTCCAGTGGGCTTGTCTACCGTCCAAAGAATCCACCGAACAGGCTGCCTCCAGCACCACCCTTTCCTTGCCTTGCAGCTTCCGTCTCGATCCACTTCTTCAAGAAGGCTCGGTTCTTCAGGTCATCCAGCCTCGAAACCTTAGTCTCTTGCTGCGGCTCCTGCCTATCGAACGCCAACAACGTCGGGATCGAATTGATCATGTACCGCAGAGGGATGCCGCCCACACCGCCGAGATCCGGGCTGTCCATTTCCACTTCCACGAACGACACTCCGCCTTCTTCCTCTCCGATTCCATTTTTCTCCACCAGCTCCCTGATCAAGGGAGCGACGATCTTGCACGAGCTGCACCAGTTGGTCTTCCAGAAAGTCAGGAGCGGCGTTCTGGTGCTTGCTGACATGAGCAGGAGGGTCTGTAGCTCATCCTCAGAGCGTACAGGGGCAGGATAAATGCGATTCTTCGCTTGCGACACCCGTGTGGTCGAGAATTGTCTGGTCGCGTTCCTTGCGGGTGATGCGCGAAGCATCCTTGAGGCTAAGGAGGTAGACTTCATGATGGGCGACCGAGTAATACCAGGATATGGCAAGGTTTAGATTATAAGAACAAGGTATACTTCCAAAAGGGTAGCTACAAGTGTCTTGAATAGATGTAGGAACCAGGAGCATCAATGCGTTCAAGGTTGGCCCTCAAAGAGCGATGACGTCGGCCTCGAGGGAGTGAAAGCTTAAACCTTGAGAAGCCACGACCAACCACATATGTCATTTTTTGGTTTAAAGAATAGGATGAGGGTAATGAACAATCGTCAGCTTTCTGACCTGCAACATTCGTGACGCAGGTTGGAACCCGTTGACGATGTAAAATACGCATGTCCGATCATATTCGAACTTGGGTCCTGCTCACACTTAAAGGGTTCGGGTTAGGGTGACCAGCAAATGCCACGATTCGAGAATAACACACACTATGGACACACTGGCATGTAAATCGAATGGTTAGAAGGTACAGTCTAGTCCGTATATATACCACGAAGGCATCAGAGGGGTATGAGTGTCTCCCATGCCGGGAAATCGCGCATTTCGTATGTCGCCTTGCGAAAGTCAGAAAGACGGTCAAGGAAGCATCAGTTCTTGTGGCCAACATTGTCAGATCCCCATCAACTCGCGCATCCCTTCCATTCGATAGTCCTCTACAGTAGTCTTCCAGTCGTTCTGAAGTAGCCCGTAGGTCTCATTGTCGTATTTCTCTGGTTTATGTGGGTCTGTGGTTCGTGTCAGTCATCGGTTGTACAGGGCATAGCCCAAGACCACCTACTCAGTGCCCAGTATCCAAAATCAGCGTCGACGTCTTTCAAATACTTCATCAAATGATTCCAGTAGTGAAGATCACCTTCGCCCGCAGAGTGTGGAGCGCCAAACTCGCCCACCCACACAGGCGCAGTGTTGGAGCGCAGGAGATAGCCCCAGTTCTTTTCCATGTCGTTTGCAAACGACGGGTATGGGCGCTTGTGATATGGCATCAAGGCCCCCCAACCTGACCAAGAATAGACGTGGCTACTGTAAACTACCCGATCTGGCACAGAAAGCTTCACAGGCCGTGTGCGAGCACCAGAGCAATCGTTCGCCGAGCTCACACCTTCGACAAACATGAGCCAATTTGGCTGCATCGCGAGTAAAGCTTCAGAAGCTTGCTCTGCAGCAGTTGCCCACATCGACCATGTCATTGTGCCCCATAGACCACGAGGCTCGTTGCGCAGATCGGCGCCGATAACGAACGGATTGTCGATGAAAGGTTCCATGATCGTTTTCCAGTTTTCGATCCATGATTCCGTGGTTTGGTAGATTTTACATATCGGGCCATAATGGCTGTTTTTCCAGCTCGAATCACACAAGTTCATTCCATCGCACCAGGCGGCATTGGTGATGTGGTTGTTAGGGATAACAGCGAGACCCTCATCGGTCATGGCGGTGACACAAGCGTTGAACACGTCCAAGGCTCGGGGGCCTTGGAGACCTTCTGTAAACTGGGTTTGATCGACCAACTGACTCTTCTCGTGGTAGGGCTCCAGCAAGTCAAGGTTGGCCTGAAGATGCTTGGGGTCGATGATCGGATTCTCCAGCACCATCTGATCCGAATACGGAAAACGGACGCTATTGAAGCCCATTTTCTTGATGGTCTTCGCTATCTCTGATCGATGGCGTATGTCGAGTCCCATAGGAACGAAAAATATGTCGCTAGCGCCATACCAATTCACAGAAGCGAGCTTCAATCGTTTGCCATCAGCGTCTACGATGTGCCTGCCCGCGGTCTGCAATGGTGGCGTGAATTTCGCATCGGCTTTAGTAACTTCGCCCATTGACCCTCCAATCTCGTAAGGGTAGTTGGCTAATGCTGGAGGCACTGCATGGAAGGCGGTTATCAGCAATAGAGCGAGCGAGAGTAGTATGAACACGCTCAATCGCCGTGGCTTGCGTATCATGACAATTGTGGGATCAGGATGTGTGCAGAACAGAACAGATCAAGCCAAAAGTGAACTATGACACTGGAAGGAAAGAAGAAGTAGCAATATACATACATTTCGCTCATACAGTCTGGCGACGGTCAGCTGAATATCCACATCCGACGTGTCCGGCGGTGCGGCATTTGCAGGCGCCAGGACGCCATCCTTCGGCTAAGCAGAAGGGACACAAGCGGAGAGATGTACGTAGCATCTCTCACACGACACTTTGCCTGATTGGTCGAGGTCGACGTTAAAGATATGCAATGGGGATGACACGAGCTCAGCCGCCTGGGAGGTCAAGGACACCTGATGTTCACGAGCTGAGTCCAGCCGTATGGGTCCATGTAGTGTGTCGTATGTATACGTATGTATGCAGAGTAATACATTGTTCAAGAAGTGGAGATGTTTCAACCGGAGGCGAGACCGACCAAGGGCCCTTGCCCTGGACTGGAGCCGTCCCGTCGCCGTTTCCGGGGGATCGGTAGCGAGGCCTAAAGTAGTCCAGATGCCGTCATGTTGATAAAATGACAGCGTGAACGCATCATGGACAACGTCGACGATGTGATTCGACGAGAGCGTGTGCCAGATGATGTTGGCGGTATGCATGAGAGGGAGTATTTAAAGCAGTTGTGCTCAAGCTCATAACCTCGACTTGTTCTTAAGCAAGCAGAAACTCCAACTCTAAGCTAAACCTTTTGAACCTTCGAAACAATCACAACACCACATTCAATCCAAGATGGAAGCAATCAAGAAAGCTCTTGTTGAGAACCTCGGCGGACCCGCCCACAACCTCGCTTCTGGAGACCAAGTATTCACCCTCGAGCAAGTGCCCGATCTCAAGGGCAAGGTCGGTGTCCTGACAGGCGGCAGTGAAGGCGTTGGCTATGGAAGCACCCACACACTGCTTTCTCACAACATCTCAAAGCTCTTCATCCTCACCAAGACAGAATCGAAGGTCGAGGATGCACTGGACGCCATCGAGAAGGAACTTGGCGCTGAAGCACGCAAGGCAGTCGTCTGGAAACAGTGCGATCTTTCCGATTGGCAAAGAACTTCTGATGTTGCCGGAGAAATCTCCAACGAGACCGACAGAATCGATATTCTCATCAACAACGCCGGTCGTGGCATCATGACACAACAATTCGCTGATACCAATGGCATCGACGAGCACATGGCTGCCAACCACTTTGGCCATGTTGTTCTGACATCTCATCTCCTGCCTCTGCTGAAGAAGACCGCCGATGCAGGCAGCAAGGTTCGCATCGTCAACTTGTCCTCGAGCCTTCACACCAACTGCCCCAAAGAGACTGCCTTCAAAGACATCGATGAACTGCAGAAGGACTACGGTCCTGAAGCGCAATACGGCCGCTCCAAACTTGCAGTCTTGCTGCACGCAAAGTACCTGGCGCGCCACCTGACCTCTGAGCACCCCAACATCCTCGCAAACGCAGTACACCCCGGTATCGTCGAATCTGCGCAAACAACTGAGCACATCCATGAGCCCTACCCACTGCTCGGATACGGCATGAGCTTGGGACTGAAGCCTTTCCGCAAGAGTCAGTTCGAGGGTTGCGTCAGCTCTATGTATGCCGCCACCACGGTGATGGAGAGCGGCCTGTACAGTAAGACTTCCCCGACACATCTGTATTAGTGAGACATGGTACTAACATCTTCTGTAGTCGCACCGCCGAAGATCCCCGAGGAAGGTAGCCCCAAGGCGAATGATATGGATCTTGCCGAGCAGCTGATGAAGCTGACCAAGGAGGTCATTGACGAGAAGACACACGCTCGTGCGAAGGGATGCCCTATGCACGCAGCATCTTAGAACCCATGAACGTCACGACCAATGATCATAATGCAAACCATGTCCAAAATGTCCAGAATTCTCGTGGCTCAAGAGTTACTCTCGCGTAAACATTGTAGCTGTGTCCACTCCAAGAAAAAATGTGGCCATCATCGTCCGTCTGCCTTGTTCGCTGGCGCCTCGCTCGCCGATATTCCACGAGCCTCGTTGACTATCCCTCCTGCTTTGCTCGGCGTCCTCATTGACTCCGCAGACGGTTTCCTCGAAGGCTCATTGCTCTTCTCAGCAATAGACTTTTCGACATCTTGTTCCACAGCAGGAGTTGTTGCTCCCGGCGAGTCCTCTTCACGCATGAGTCCGCGATCCTTGATGAAGACGCAAAGGGCCAAACAAAGAGCGTTCAAAGGTGCACAGAAGATGAAAACCGCTCTGCTGGCACTGGTATATGCGCTCGCGATAGCATCCTGGTCTTGGACGCTGAACGTGGAGAGATCCGGAGCAGCAAATGTGCTGTTCGCCACGTACGAAAGATGCTCCGGTAAAGAGCCCCGTAGTACATTTGCAAGAATTGCGGAGGAGACCGCGAGACCGACAGCACCACCTGAGCTACGCAAGAAGTTGCGGTTGGAAGTGACTACCGCTCTCTGCATCTTCGGGGTTTGTGCTTGCAGTGCCACTAGCGTTGGCTGGAAGACCATTCCTGTACCCATACCGATGAGAATCAGGAAAAAAGATAGCAAGCCAACGTGTAAGTTCTTGTTCGCAAGGATGAGAAGGCCAGATCCACAAAGCCAGATCCCAAATCCGCCCCATAGTAGGTAGCCGTAGAAATTGAACTTGGACATACAGAAGCCAGAAACCGTGGAGCTGATGGCCTGGGTAACTACGACCGGGAGTAGTAGGGCAGCGGAGACTAGCGGTGTGTAGCCTTTGACGTTCTGGTAGCTGGTAGTCCGTGTAAGCATGGTGAAGCTACATTGACAAATGGGTTGAGCTGTTTGCACACTTACTACAAAGGCAGAAAGTACAAATACGAGTAATAGCTGGCTCCTAGAAAGAAGCTTTGAGCCAACATCGCAGCGACGGAAGGGATCTTGAACATGGTGAGCGGCATGATGGGCAAACGAGCCCATTTCCACTCGACAAGGAGGAAAGCAATGAAGCATAAACCTCCAACACAAAGCATCGCAATGACTTTGGCAGAGTCCCAGGGTGTTCCGTCATGGCCACCTTCTGAGATGGGGATCAGCAGCAGGATCACTGCAGCCGTTCCTGTGAAGAGACCGAGGAAGTCGATCTTGCCTATCGTGGCTTTCCAGTCGAGCTGAGGCATGTTGGTTGGAAGGTAGACCCAGCTGAGACCAACGACGAGCATGATCAACGGGGCGAGAAGGTAGAACAAGCCGCGCCAAGTTGCGTGGATGGCGAAGGCAGATGCAATCAGAGGGCCGATCGCATTTCCTAAGCCGACCATCGATCCCAGGATGCCCTGGTATTTACCTCTGTCTTGCAATGTTACAACATCGCTGACGATCATCATGGTCAAGCTAGTGATGCCACCGTTCGCCACACCAGCCAGGCCTCTGAAGATATAGAGCATTGTTGAGTTGACGCTCAATCCGCATGCCAGATCGCTGAGGCTCAGCAGAAGGAGGGCCGATACAAGGATGTTCTTCCTTCCAAACAAGTCAGACAATCGACCATATAGAACTTGACTAAAATGGAGTAGTAGAGTCAGCATGGTCTTTCCACAACAATGTTGGTTCGTTGTCTCGTACGCACAAGACAGTGTTCGCAATCAGAGCAGATGTGCCAGCCCACGAGATCGATGCTTGAGCGTTGAGATCGCGAGCGATAGGTGGTAGGATAACTCCGATGCCATTCTGATCGATGAAGCACACCAGCAGACAAAGCGATAGTAAGGCGAAGACAAAAATGACGTTCTTCTTATCCAGTAGTTGGGTCTGATCGTGCAGGGTGTCCTCGAGGTTGCCTGATTTACGAGCCATGGTTGACAGCTCGTTGTTGTGATCGTACTTGAGTCAATGATGCGCTAATTTTTGGATGCCTGGCTTTGCCGGCCATGGGAAAGACCAGAGTCCTGAGCGTTCTGTTTGCCAGCAAGATGAATTGTCGTCGTCGACCAATGACCGGTGTTCCGTGCAAAGATGCTCGCCCGAATGCAACACGCCCGTCAAAAGCATACAATTGCTTTTGCTAGATCCACTTCGGTATAGCGAGCTTCTGCGTGCAATTTCCAGAGGCGTAAAAGGCCGAAGTCCATCAATCACCAGTCCGTATTAGTTGACCCGATATCCAAAGAGTTTGACGATAGTAAGCCAAAAAACCAAACGTGATCCAAAAAAAGTCAAACCAGCCAACAAACCGACTAGTTAACAAGGTATAAGAAAAACCACCTACCAGTTCAAGCACAATATAGATAAGATATCTTTTCGGGCAATTCCCATGATCGGAGCTTGGCCGAAGTAGGCGTCAGTATGCCCGCAGCTTGCGTGCCGACTTTTCCGTGTCGACATCTTCGAATTCTGCTACTATCGGACACGCGAATACACTCGCGTCATGCGGTCGTGCTCCGGTATCGGTGTCGATTGGTATACATTATCTGCTAACGCCGACGGCGATATAGGATCCCAGATGTTGATGAAGATGATGAAGAGGAGAAGTGGAGGCGTTGATTTTGCGAGAGATTTGGAGACTGCAAGGCGGAGGCATTGTTTAGCTGGGGAGCCGCCCAGCGAAATCGGCATGGTCTCTTGTCAGGCCCTACAATAATGGCAGTATCGATGATGATACTACATATGGCACAATCAACGTGCTTCATCGCAAAACAAATGGTTGACGTTTTAATGTACAAAACGGGCATTGTGAAGCTTCAATGCGTGAGCTACATGTGTTGTATTTTCCACATCTTCAATAAGTGCATCTCAGGTCTCGTTGGATACAATGACCTTGCTGCATCCCCTCACCAGTAGTAAGTACACTTTACACCACCCTAACGCCTCGCTAAAACAACATAAGACTGCATGACACTTCCCCCCGAACTCGGAGAAAGCTATTTAAGCGGTACAGTAAAGTGGGCGGGTTTCATGTTCAGCTTGCAAAGCTTAGCCACACAGCCTGCTAATTGGAGGTATGTTTGCATGCCTTCCAGGATGCGCATGTGGGTGAAGCCGATCTCGCGGACGAACTCGAGCTTCGTATGCTCGCTGAGGGATGGAATCGTCTTCGTGACCTTGAACATACTGCTGATGATGTCGTGTGAGGAGTAGCCGAGTGTCCTTTAGGGTAAATTAGCAAGATGTCATTCGTCACACGTGCAGTCGTGATGTTGTGCTTACCAGAGGTCTTTGAGAATTTCAAGTGCCTCGTCAATCTTTTGTTCCTGGCAGGCCTTGATCATAGCCTGAACCTTGACTGGATGAGGGCTGTCGACCACACGGAAGACATTGTCACCGCTCACGAAGCCAAATCCGGCAGAAGTCGACTGTAGGTTGTTGATGGCTTGACGCATGTCTCCCTCAGCACTGAAGACAAGCGCAGCAATACCGTCGTCGCTGTACTTTACATCCTCTGCCTTGCAAATCTGATACAGCCTCTTCACAACCTGAGCATCAGTCAAGCGCGAGTACCGCAAGATTGCGCAACGCGACTGCAGCGGCTCAATAATCTTGTTCGACTGGTTGCACGCAAATGCAAATCTTGTGGTTCCCGAGTAGATCTCCATAGTTCTCCTGAGCGCTTGCTGCGCACCGCTTGTCATGCTGTCGGCCTCGTCCAGAATGACCAGTTTTTGACGACCTGCGGGCAATGTGACCTTCTTTTGCGCGAAACCCTTGATCCTGTTTCGTACCACATCGATACCTCGCTCGTCGGATGCATTTAGCTCTAGCACAGCTTCCTTGTATGCATCTCCGAGTAGTTGACGCGCCAGACAGAGGACCGAAGTGGTTTTGCCGATACCAGGCATGCCGCTGATGATGACGTGTGGCATGTTGCCATCTTTCGCAATGATTTTTAGGCGCTCGATCGTCTCGGTGTTTCCGACAATGTCGTCAAGGAATACTGGTCGGTACTTCTCTACCCTGTAAGGCTTGTTAGTACGTGCTGTAGTGAGCAATACAAAAATGTGCTTACCATGGCAGTTCGTAGTTTGACGGCGCACTCTGAGTATTCGCCTTGACACCGTTGTTTTCAGCATCCTTTGAAGATTCGGCGCGCGCCATTGTGTCGTTGGTGTGAATGTGTTTAGTTGGTAGAGCGGTGTTTGGTTTAGTTGCTTGTAATTGACGAACGCGAAACGCGCTTCTGGGACGTGGAGAGCTCACGCCTGCTCACGTGACGTGCACTTGCGGCACGTACTAAGCATTCTTGCAATGTACGCCTTACCTCTGTATAGTATTTCAGTGATCATGGGCTGGCGAAAGGTCTCCCTCGCAAACCACATGCTATTCATGTGAATTCTCTTTTGACACTACTGTGGTTTCCCTGTTGCTCTTCAGGCGTGCTTTCCATCCCCTTAACTATATCCTCCCTTAATAAGCCTCGATGCACTCGACTCTGCTCGCATATTGACCACATCCCCACGCGACAACATGTTCTCCGTCCAGCGATATGTCTTGTACTTCGCTCTGGCAGTGTGCATCCTGATCACTCTGAACTACTATCGCTCTGACTTCTGGTCACCTTCACTACATCATGCTCACTTCCCATCGAGTGGAGGGAATTCGAAGCCACAGCACCTCGGAGCCGGTTCAGCCGACAAGAACTTCCAGTGGCGAACCGTCACGACTAACTACCCCGTCAAGAGCTTCACGCCACTACCCACTGACAAACCGCTGAACCTCCCGAAGGTCCAGCATGACTTCCCAGTAGAGAACCAGGAGCAGTCGAAGAAGCGTAGAGAACGACAAGCAGCAGTACGCAAATCATTCGAGCGAGCATGGAAGGCCTACAGCCAGCATGCTTGGATGCAGGATGAACTTGCGCCTTTGTCAGGGGGCACGAAGAACGGCTTTGGTGGCTGGGCTGCGAGTCTGGTAGACAATCTCGACAACCTTTGGATCATGGGCTTTAAAGACGAGTTTGAGCACGCACTTCACGCCTCTATGGCAATCGACCTCGGGTCTGCAACTATCGACTCTGTCAATGTTTTCGAGACCACCATCCGGCACCTGGGCGGCTTTCTGTCGTGCTATGACTTGAGTGGCGATGAGCGATGCCTCCACAAAGCTACCGAGTTCGGCGAAATGTTATACAAGGCTTTTGACACGCCAAATAGAATGCCGATCACTAGATGGAGTCTTAGCTCGGCCACCAAGGTGAAGCAGGAGGCTGACAAGGTGGTTCTCCTTGCAGAGCTTGGATCTTTCACAATGGAGTTCACGCGTCTGTCAGTCTTGACCGGCGATCCAAAATGGTATGATGCAGTCGACCGCATAACTAGGCTGTTGGCAGCACAGCAGAGTAAGACCCATCTGCCGGGCATGTGGCCGGTGGTTGTCGATGCGAGGGTTCCGGATCTCACTGCTGATACCTGGTTCACGCTCGGAGCGATGGCAGATTCGGTTTATGAGGTGAGTGAGCCCTTCGAAGCGAAGCCCGATTGCAAGCCAAACCCGAGCCCCCAGCTAACACTCAACCCAGTACTTCCCCAAGATGCACGCCTTACTCGGTGGCGTCGACGCCGTATACAAACAATTGTACACCGGCAGCATGTCCACAGCAATCAAACACACCATCTACCGACCCATGACGCCCGACAGCGCTGATATCCTCGTTGCGGGCGGCGCTCGCGCTCAATCAGAATCATCGGCTGTGCTCGACCCACGCGGCGAACATCTAGTCTGCTTCACAGGAGGAATGTTCGCGCTCGGCGGAAAGCTCTTCGACATGCCCGAACACGTCGAAATCGGCCGCAAGCTCACGGACGGCTGCATCTGGAGCTACAAAGCCTTGCCGCTGGGTGTCATGCCAGAGGTCTTCCAGATGGTTCCCTGCAAAGACAAGTTGCACTGCACCTGGAACGAAACCTTGTGGCACGAGGAGATTTCCAAATACGTCAGTCTAGGCGCTGACGGAGACATCGACGAGTACATCAAAACCGCTCGCATACCAAAAGGTTTCGCGCAAATCAGCGACCCGCGATACATCCTCCGCCCAGAAGCCATCGAGTCCGTCTTCATGATGTACCGCATCACAGGCGAAGAAAAGTACCAAGACGCCGCGTGGGACATGTTCACATCCATCATTCAATCTTCAGAGACTGAGCTCGCCAACGCCGCACTATCTGACATCACTTACACGCGCGAGGAATTGAAGAAGGGAGGCTTTAGCATTCAGATGGACAGCATGGAGTCTTTCTGGATGGCGGAGACGTTGAAGTATTTTTATCTTATTTTCAGTGAGCCTGATATTGTGAGCTTGGATCAGTGGATGTTTAATACTGAGGCGCATCCTTTTAAGCGGAATTTGCAAGCTTGAGAAGGGCTGGCGTTGAGAAGATTTGAGAATCGACAATAAGCAGATAACAGGTACTGAAGAGTTGTTTGTTTTATTGCCTGTCAATGCCTACGTGAGGATAGCGTTCGAGCTGACCTGCCAGTTCTCGTCCAGGAAGCCCATAGCAAGCGCACCATCAACGCCCTTCCAAAGCATCGTCGAATCTGCAACGACAAAGTCCGGCACGCCAACTCCCGTCATCATAGGCACAAGCCTCGCAGCGATTCTCAAGCTCACTTCATCTACACCCCAGACAACCAACTCAAGTCTCTCCGCAGGTAGAGGACGCAAGTAGATAGCAGCCAGACCCTTTTCTCGAGACCTGTAAACACGTTTCGACCCTCGCGCGTGCTTGATCTCAACGCGGCCATGATGTACACTAATGCCGTGGCCGGCTGCTGCTGCTGTCGTCAGATATGGCTGCTGCGGTGGAACATCTACGCCGACATGCACGCTGATCACGTTCCCTGTCCGGTTGCTGACTGCCTCGGATATGTTGGCGGTGATTTCGGTATCTGCGCTGAAGTACTGACACAGGTTCCGCGATATCTGCAATGCGATGTGCTCGACTGCTTCGGTGTGCTCGGAAGGGTGGTTGAC